>Ga0209383_1000182_pt1 | contig 46580 bp, 42 predicted proteins | sample CoawatmetaG02DNA_FD_187510 | JGI IMG/M metagenome (GOLD analysis project Ga0209383, IMG submission 187510) | Marine microbial communities from the West Antarctic Peninsula - Coastal water metaG029-DNA (SPAdes) (version 2) | ecosystem: Environmental > Aquatic > Marine > Coastal ...
TTTGTTGACTTGGTGGTTTTAGCGGAGAGGTTACACACGATCCCATTCCGAACTCGAACGTTAAGGGCTCCAGCGCCGATGGTACTATGTCTTAAGGCATGGGAGAGTAGGACATTGCCAAGTCTACTAAACGTGAAATAAAGTCACTTCTAACGGTTAACTCAAGATTTCTTCACTCATAAATTGTGTCAAATCACAACTAAAAATTCTTGTATCTTCTAAATTCTTTATTTTATTCCTAGCGTTAGTAATTATATCTTCATTTAGACTTTCTTTTACTATTGTAAATAAATCTTGTTTGTATTTTTTATCATCAATAAGTTTTACAATTTTATCTTTGTGTATTTTAAAATTTGGACTTTGAAGCTTTATAAAAAAAAATAATTTTCTATAAAATCTTGTTGATTTTCATTAAACCAGCTTTCATGATTATCATCAAGTAATTCTGAAGTAAGAATAACTACGTCATATTTATCTTTAAAAACTTTATCAAGCCCTATCCATAATTGACTAGCATGAGTATCACTTATTAAAACTATTTTTTCATTACTGTTGGGGGGGGGTGATGACAACCTAGCTTTTTATCATTATTGAAATTTTGCCAACAAGAAGACACTTCGCTATTCTATGATTTGGTAATAGCCTCACCAATATAAAAGTTATAATTTGAATAATTAAAATAAATAAACAAAGAAGCTAGTAAAACTAAACTATAAATACTTAAAATAAGACAAAGCTTGAAATTATTTATTTTAAGTTTTTTCATTATGTTTTAGTCACTATTAATTTCCTTAATTTTGTTATCTTGTCATTTACTTTTACGTGGACAATTGAATTCTACTTGTTACTCTTTATTATGAAAATTACCATAGTAGGAACTGGATATGTAGGATTAAGTCTTGCCGTTCTATTGTCTCAAAAATATGAAGTATTTGCCTTAGACATTGATCAGAATAAAATTGATAAAATTAATAATAAGATTTCTCCAATTAAAGATAATATATTAGAAAAATATTTAAAAGAAAAAAATTTGAACTTATTGGCTACTAATGATGTAGAAAAGTCTTATGTTCAATCAAGTTTTATTATAATTGCAATACCAACTGACTATGACACTAAAACAGGATCTTTTAATACAGCAGGTGTTGAAAAAGTTATTTCAGAAATACTTAAATTTAACAATAACACAACTATTATTATTAAATCGACGATACCACTTGGATTTACAGAAAAAATGCGTAAACGATTTAATACTAATAAAATAATTTACTCTCCTGAATTTTTACGTGAAAATAAAGCTCTTTATGACAATTTGTATCCTTCAAGAATAATTGTAGGAGATACAACGTGCGAAGCTGAACAATTTGGAAGGATTCTTGCGGAGGTATCAGACTTAACTCCTGATAAAATTACTATTTTTAAAATGTCTTCAAGTGAAGCTGAAGCTGTTAAATTATTTGCAAATACTTATCTTGCAATGAGAATCTCATTTTTTAATGAATTAGACAGTTATAGTGAACATAACAATTTAAACACTGAAAAAATTATAAATGGAATTTGTGCAGATCCTAGAATAGGCAACTATTATAATAATCCTTCATTTGGTTATGGTGGATATTGTTTACCTAAAGATACAAAACAACTTTTAGATAATTTTAGTGATGTGCCAAATAATATTATTAAAGCAGTAGTTGAATCAAATAAAACTAGAAAGAATTTTATTGTTAAATCTATTTTAAATCAAAATCCTAAAATAGTTGGTGTACACAGACTAATAATGAAAGAAAATTCTGATAATTTTAGAGACAGTGCTATTATTGATATTTTTGAAATGCTAAGAAGTCATAATATAGACGTTATCATATATGAACCGCTTATAGATGAAGAGTCTTTTAATGGTATAAAAATTATTAGATCAATAGATGAATTTATAGAAAAAAGTGATTTAATTATAGCTAATCGTCTTACATCAGACTTGATGTTATTTCAAAATAAAGTATATACAAGAGATGTATTTAATGAAAACTAAGAGTATTATTAAAAAATGTCTAAATTAGCTTTAGTACTAGGCGCTGGTGGTTTCATCGGAAGTCACATGGTTAAAAGATTAAAAAGTGATGGTTATTGGGTTAGGGGTGTTGATATTAAGTATCCAGAATTTAGCTCAACAATGGCAGATGAATTTATTGAAGGTGACTTGTGTGAACCTGATTTAGTAGATTCCATAATACATGTTAATGGAAAAAACTTTGATGAGATATATCAATTTGCAGCAGATATGGGTGGTGCAGGGTTTATATTTACAGGAGAAAATGATGCAAATATAATGCACAATTCTTCATTAATTAATTTAAATGTTTTAAAGAAACAAAGTGAACTCAATCAGAAGCTAAAGCTTAACAAAACAAAAATATTTTATTCTTCTTCAGCATGCATTTATCCTGAATATAATCAATTAGACCCAAATAACCCAGATTGCAGAGAAGACTCAGCATACCCAGCCGCACCAGACTCAGAGTATGGATGGGAAAAATTATTCAGTGAACATTTATATTTAGCTTATAACAAGAATTTTAATATTCCGGTGAGAGTCGCTCGATACCATAATATTTATGGTCCAGAGGGTACTTGGGATGGGGGAAGAGAAAAGGCTCCAGCAGCAATTTGCCGAAAAGTAGCCCTTCTTAAAGCCGATAAAACTGAAATAGAAGTATGGGGAGATGGAAAACAAACAAGGTCATTTCTTTTTATTGATGATTGTATTGATGCAACAAGAAGACTAGTTGAAAGTGACTTTAAAGGTCCAATAAATATTGGATCTGAAGAAATGGTTTCAATTAATCAGTTAGTAGATACTGCTGCAAAAGTAGCAAATAAAACTGTGACAAGAAAACATAAGCTTGATGCTCCCTTAGGTGTTAGAGGTAGAAACTCTAACAATGATTTAGTAAGAGAAAAATTGAAGTGGGATTTTTCTATATCGTTAGAAGAAGGTATCGCTAAAACTTACAATTGGATAAGTGAGCAAATTAAAAAAAAACATAACTCTATTTAATTGAATCTATTTATAAAAACTCATATGAAAAAAAAAGCATTGATAACAGGTATTTCAGGTCAAGATGGTGCCTATTTAGCAAAATATCTAATAAAAAAAAATTATCTAGTTTATGGCGGAGATAGAAGAACAGCCAGTGGTAGTTTATGGAGACTAAAAAAAATAGGAATTGAAAACAAGGTAAACATATTAGATTTTGATTTATCAGAAGATACAAACGTACACAAAGTTATTAAGGAAGGACAGTTTACAGAAATTTACAATCTTGCGGCACAGTCATTTGTTAAGACGTCATTTGACACTCCTATAATGACTTCAAATATTAATGCATTTGGACCACTAAGAATTCTTGAGGCAATAAGATTTTATAGTAAAAAAACTAAATTTTACCAGGCATCTACCTCTGAAATGTTTGGGGGAGATAAAGATAAAAAATTTCAAAATGAGAATTCTCCTTTCAAGCCACGAAGTCCATATGCAATATCAAAACTATACTCTCATTGGACTACATCTATGTATCGTGAAGCATATGGCCTATTCTGCTGTTCAGGAATATTATTTAATCACGAATCACCTATTAGAGGTCAAGAATTTGTTACCAAAAAAATAATTGATGGTTTGTGTAAAATAAAATATGCAAATGGTAAAACACTAGAAGTTGGAAATATTTATGCAAAGAGAGATTGGGGCTTTGCAGGCGACTATGTAGAAGCTATGTGGAAAATGATGCAACAAAAAAAATCTGATGATTACGTTATTGCAACTGGTCAAACCCATACAATAAAAGAATTTATAAATGCAGCCGGTAAAGTTTTAGGTTTTAATATGTATTGGACTGGTAAAGGTATAAATGAAAAATGTTATGATAAAAAAAATAAAAAACTTTTAGTAAAAATAAATAAAAAATATTTTAGACCTGCTGAAGTAGAATACTTAAGAGGTGACTATAATAAGGCCAAAAGAATACTTAATTGGGAGCCATCTAATAATTTTGATGCGCTAGTAAAAATCATGTGTGATGATGAAATTAATAATTATAAGAAGTAAATTTAAATTATTTTGCTAGTAGCTGCTCATAAGCTTCAACAGTATCAAGTGCACATTTTTCCCATGAAAACTGTTTTGATCTTTTTAGGCCAAGATTAATCAGAGATAATTTTAATTCATTATTTCCTAAAATTTCATCCATACTATTGGTCAAAACTTTAGGATCATTGGTATCGATAAGCTTTGCAGCATTCCCAGCAACTTCTAGTATAGAGCTGTTTTTTCCCGCAATAACAGGACATCCACAGGACATAGCTTCAAGAATAGGTAGGCCAAATCCTTCATAAAGTGAAGGGTAAACAAACAATTTGGCTGAATTATAAAATTTAGCTAATAGTTTTTCATCTCCATCTAAATAAAAAACTTTTTCCAAAATATTTAGAGAATTAATTAAATTAATTTCTTCTACATTAAAATTTGAACCACCAAATACAACTAGATTTATATTACGAGTCTCAAGATTTGAAAACGATCTTAAAAAAATATCAAAGTTTTTGTAGCCATCTCTATTACCTACATACAAAATAAAATTATTATAATGCACACAATAATCATTATTTGCTTTAAAAAAAATTTCTTGATCTACTCCAAGATGAATAACCTTGATTTTACTTTGATCAATATTAAAGTATTTAATTAAGTCATTTTTTGTAGATTCTGATATTGAAATTATTAAATCAGCTTTAGCACACTGTTCTTTCTGCAAAGCTACAATATTTTTAGAATTTTTTAGAAGCTTAGGAAACAATAAATAAGACATATCATAAAAAGTTATAATATTTTTGCTTTTTGCAGAACTAAATGAGCTTAATAAAAATTGAAAACCAAATAAATTTATTTTTGAAGCAAAATAGGTTTTATGAACAATATCATATTTATGAAATTTAGAATGCATGAAGTCAAATAAAAAAGAAACAACTTTTAGAATTTGATTAATAAATTTATTTTCAGTATTTAGATAAAAGCTGAAATAATTATTTCTATTTAAATTACTTAGGTATTTATTTCTATAAATTGGAACAACAATATTTGGATTATGTCCTAAATTTTTTATATTAATATATAAATAGAAAAAGTATTTAGAGATCCCACCATATTTTTGGGAATTAAAGATTTGAAAGTCATATTTAATTTTAATTTTTTTCATTATTGTAGCTATAAGTATTATTATATATATATATTATGATCGTTATAGTTATTTAAACACTTAAATTTACGTGGTAATTATTTTATGCATTTAGTAACAGGTGGAGCAGGGTTTATTGGTTCAAACATAGTAAAAGCCTTGGTTAAAAAATATTTTGATGTTGTAGTTGTAGATGTAATTGATCATAAATTAAAAACTAAGTACTTAAATAATCTAAAGATTAAAAAAATTATAAATCCCATTGATCTATTTACATTTATTAAAAATAATAACAAAAAAATTGAATCAATAATTCACATGGGGGCAACCACTTCAACTGCTGAAAAAAATTTAAAATTACTATTTGATAATAATACAAACTATTCTCTTAAAATATTTAACGCATGTAATAAGTACTCTATCAAACTAATCTATGCTTCATCAGCAGCTACGTATGGTGATGGTTCACAAGGCTTTAGCGATAAAAATATAATTTCAAATTTCACTAATCTAAAACCATTAAATTATTATGGAATAAGTAAGCACCTATTTGATTTAGAAATAATCAAAGAGATAAGTATTAATAATAAGATTAATTCACGTCCAGTTGGTTTAAAATTCTTTAATGTTTATGGAAATAATGAGTTACATAAAGGATCTATGATGAGCCCTATTGCAAAATTTTATAATCAAATTGCAACTAAAAAATACTTAAAGCTATTTAGGTCTCATAACCTCAATTATGCAGATGGCCTTCAAAGTAGAGATTTTATTTATGTAAAAGATTGTGTAGATATAGTTATGTGGTTTTTACATAACCCTAATAAACAAGGAATTTATAATGTAGGCACTGGTAAAAGTGAATCATTTTTGAAATTGGGTAATATAGTTTTTAAAAATTTAAGTACTATAAAAAAAATTAAATTCATTGATACGCCTAAAGAGATAAGAAAAGGATACCAGTACATGACTAAAGCAGATGTTTCGTCGTTAAGAGCAATTGGTTATAAAAAAAAATTTACTAATCTTAATAAAGGTGCGGAAGACTATATTAAATATTATTTGTCATAAGTATTAATAAAAAAATATTATGTAATTTTATTTTGAATTATTTTTAATGCATATGAGGATGTAACTAATTTATTTTTAGCCAAGTTATCTGAACTTTTAATTACTGTTGGAAAAATTATATCAGTATCTTTACGTGTTAAATAAGGAAAAAACTGTTCTGAAATTTTTTTAAAACCTTCAATTATAAACGTCTTTTTCCCTAGTAATGTAGCTATATGTGCTGGACCAGAGTCACTTCCTATTAAGAATTTAGCATGTGAAATTAAGTCAAATAAGTTTAATATATTATTTTCAAATAAGCATACACTTTTTACTGACAATGAATCTGCTAATTTCTTAATATTAAACTCATCATGCTTTGATCCTGTAAGGACAACAGTTAGGTTGTTATTTTTACAAATAGAATTTATCAATCTAACATAGTTATTAACTGACCAATCCTTTGCTTTCAATGAGCTAAATGGCGTGCAAACAAAAAATCCATCTTTAATATGAAAATCATTCTTAATTTTATGATTAATAATACTAGCTTTATTCAAATACTGGTTATCATAAGTTTGTTGAATAAAATCTGAATGAAATTCTAGCATCATTTTAGAATTTTTATTTATATTAATTAATTTACTATACCAGTTATTTGAAATTCTATTTTGTAAATAAGATTGATTTAATTTATCACCATAAAATCCTATTTTATTAGGTGAAGTTGAAATTCGAACTAGACTATCTCCAGTAGAAAAAAAACGTGAAAATGTTGGGTGGTATATTGTGTGATAACTCTTACGAATTAATATTTGATTAATATTTATTCTATAAAAAATATTTCTTGTATATTTTTTTATATTAATTGGAATAATCTCATCAAATATATTTAAATATTCTGCTATATTAAAATTAATTTCATTTACAATTAATATGATTTTTTTTTTATTTGAACTTGATTTCAAGTTTTTAGCAGCAGAAATCCACAAAATAAAGTCACCAATATTATCAACTTTTACAACGCAGATTTTATTTCTATCGTTAATTTTTTTAATTATCAATTTTTTAAAAATTATAAATATTGAATCTATAATATAATGGATTATCCAAATAAAATTGTAGTATACAAATATATTAATTTTTTTCATTAATTACGAAATTATTATTAACATCACTATAACAATTAACTCTATTTATACTGTAAATATTTGCCAATTAATTATAAAAATAAAATTAACAAATTAGGCATCAAATTATTACTTAACTGAAGCAATTTCATACATTAAGTTGGATCAAGCAATTATTGACATAAATCTTTATAAAGTCTATGTTCGATATCTTTTGAATTATGTGGACTATTGTTTATACATTTATTTTAATTCAAAATGTACAACACAACTTTTTAAGTTGCTAATAAATGACGCGGGGTGGAGCAGTCTGGTAGCTCGTCAGGCTCATAACCTGAAGGTCGTAGGTTCAAATCCTACCCCCGCAACCAACTAAGAGACATAAAGTCATTTATTCTAATAAAGAACTAAAAATAGATAAAAACTTTCTACATTTGATTAAGAATCCAAAATCATTAAATAAATATAGACAGAAGTGTAAAATATAATCATAGTTTGTTCTAATATGTTCAAACAAATAATTTTTTTTTTCATAAAATTAAAATAAAAAAAAATCTAATTTCAAATAAGAATTTTGGCTTTACTTTTTCATTTTTTTTTATAATTATTTTTGTAATTACCTATTTTTTACTAGATAAAATAAATTATGTGCTATTATTTATTTCAATAATATTTTTAATCCTAGGTTATCTTAATTCTCGCATACTCTCTCCATTCAACTATATATGGATGACTTTTGGATCAATTATTTCACGCATTACGAATCCAGTTTTAATTTTTTTTCTTTTTTTATTTATATTTATACCAATTGGAATTATGAGAAATTTTTTTAAAAAAAAATCAACTAAAATTGATTCATACTGGATTGAGGATAATGATAAGAAGTATGATTTTAATGATCAGTTTTAATTAGTAGATATGTATAGAATTCTTGGAGTATCATCATATTACCATGACAGCGCTGCAGCATTAATTGTTGATGGAAAAATTATTTCTGCAATTCAAGAGGAAAGATTAACAAGAAAAAAGAATGATGAGACTTTTCCTTCTAACTCAATCAAATCAATTCTATCTAGTAATAATCTATCATTAAATGAAATAGATGCCGTTGTATTTTATGAAAAGCCATTTTTAAAATTTGAAAGACTAGTTGAAACTTATCTTGATAATATACCCAGAGGCTTTCTTTCATTTAAAAAATCAATGCCAATATGGATGAAAGAAAAGCTTTTTCAAAAAAGATTATTATATACTGAGCTACAAAAAATAGATAAAAATTTTGAAAATATAGAAAAAATTTTTTTTTCAGAACATCACTTAAGTCATGCGGCAAGTGCTTTTTATCCAAGTCCTTATGAAAAAGCCGTTATACTTACACTCGATGGAGTGGGTGAGTGGGCTACATCTACCATTAGTATTGGAGAAGGTAATCAAATAAAATTAAAGCAAGAAATAAATTATCCAGATTCTCTTGGGTTATTATATTCTGCTTTTACTTATTACTGTGGATTTAAAGTTAATAGTGGAGAATATAAATTGATGGGCTTAGCTCCATATGGAAAACCTAGATTTAAGAAATTAATATTAGATAATTTAATTAATGTTAAAACAGACGGCTCCTTTAAACTGAATATGAAATATTTTAATTATTCAACTGGATTAACAATGATTAATAAAAATTTTAATAATTTATTTGGGAGAAGAGAAAGATTGCCTGAAAGTAAAATTGATAATTTTTATTGCGATGTAGCATCTTCAATACAAACAGTTTTAGAAGATACTATTCTTAAAATTTGTTTTTATTTAAAGGATAAGTACAAGTTAGAAAATTTATGCTTAGCGGGAGGAGTTGCTCTAAACTGTGTTGTAAATGGAAAGATAATTGAAAATAATTTATTTAAGAATGTTTGGATACAACCGGCATCTAGTGATTCCGGTGGATCAATAGGAGCTGCACTTGCTTATTGGCATATACATTTAGATTCAAGACGAGAAATAGAAAATATTGACGGAATGAATGGATCTTACTTAGGACCCTGCTTTAGTGATAATATGATCGAGAAAGCATTAAAAGAAAAGAATGCTGTGTATCATAAATACGATGAAGAGCAAGTTATAAGCATCATTGCAAAAGAGCTAAGTAATCAGAAAGTTATTGGATGGTTTCAAGGTAGGATGGAGTTTGGTCCACGTGCTCTAGGTAACCGCTCAATACTAGCTGATCCTAGATCTAATAAAATTCAAAAAGAATTAAACTTAAGGATTAAATTTAGGGAGGGTTTTAGGCCCTTTGCACCAAGTATCATCTATGAAGATTTGAGTAAATGGTTTGAAACATCATATGAAAGTCCTTACATGCTTTTTGTATCAAAAATTAAAGAAGAAAAAAGACTTATTGTAGATGAAAAGAGTCTTATAGGTTTAGATAAATTAAGTCTACATAGATCAATTATTCCTGGTGTTACCCATGTTGATTATTCTGCAAGAGTTCAAACGGTAAAAAAAAGCATGAATAAAAAGTACTATAATCTTCTTAGTAAATTTAAGGAAATTACAGATTGTCCAATATTAATTAATACCTCATTTAATGTGCGAGGTGAACCTATAGTATGTAATGTAAAAGAAGCATTTGATTGTTTTATGAAAACTGGTTTAGATATTTTAGTCTGTGAAAATTATATATTATTTAAAAGTGATCAGACTATAGTTATAAAAGATTAATTTTTTTAAAATTTAATCAAGATTATTAATAAAATTTTGCTAAAACAAGGTGTAGATAATAGGTCCTAGAGCAGTACCTTCAGTTAATATTATTAATCCTCCCATGAACAAAGAAAAACCAAAAATTGGAATTAACCAATATTTCTTTCTTTTTAAAAAATATTTTTTTAGCTCTAATAAAAAATCTTTTGAAATCATAACTGTCTAATTAGTATTTTTTTTACCTTATCATATAAATATTCACTAATAATTTCATGTCCATTAATATTAAAATGTTTATCGATAGGCTCATATAATCTTAGAGTTTTAGTAATATTTTTCATATGTTTAAGAGGATCATAATAAATTATATCACTTTTGTAAAATTTTTCCCCCAACAATTTATTTGGTAGCTCTATATCAATCTCACCAATATTTATATTTTCATTTCTAATAAATTGATCAAGTGTGTACTCTTCTACCTGATATATTGTAGGTAAAAATACAAAAAATATTGGTGTATCATACTTATTAAATTCATCCTGAATCATATTACTTAGCTTCATTACGTTATCAATCTCAATTGTATTTTTTTCGTTAGTATAAAATATATAAGATAGTGATGAATAAGTTAGACCATATTTAGCTAAAACGTTTGTCAGTCTGTACTTAAAAAAAAGAAATAGATGTGATCTAACTTCAAAAAAATCATTAATAGGATAGAGAATATTATTAACAATTTCATCTTTATTAATTTTTTTTATTACTTTAAATTTATGCGGGTGAGTATATGACCATGATGGAAATCTATTCTTAATTTGAGTAGGCTCAATATCATTTGCAATTGATAAGAATACGATTCCAAGATCGTAACTATTTTTAGAAAGTTGCTTTTTAGAAATTAAATAATAGTGATTTAAATTATAGGCCGCTACTGCAGTATTGTCATAACTAATTTTTAAATCTTCTCTATCATAAAATTTTTCTTTTAATAATTCTGGTATTGATTCATTATTTTCTACTTGTATAGCTTCAATATAAGAATCACCCAAGATTAAAATATTCTTATCAATTTTTTCTGGTTTTACTTTATCTATATTTACTCTATAACCATTTGCATCAGTTTTATAATTTACAAGACCAGCTCCACCCGTATTAATCTTTGTTGTTAAATTTGGAGCGTGCCTATGTCCTAGTCCAGTATAATCATCAATCCAAAGATCATTATTATAGTAGATTAATTTTTGTGGATCAAATATTCTAACTAGGATTTCAGAGGTAAATAAGCAAAATAGAAAAGAAGAACATAACAATGCAGTGTTTAGTAAAATTTTTTTAAGTACCATTATTTCATCTTATTTAAAATTTTTAACTTTTGTAATACAATTTGAAGGAATTAATTAATAATCTTATTTTAACGATTTCCAAGTATTTAATTTATATATATAGAGATTAAATATTATGCTATAAAACCTATTTTTACCTCGGTATAGAACTTTTAAATATGAACTATAAACATTATCGCCCAGAAATTGATGGACAAAGAGCATTAGCGGTAATAGCAGTAATTTTATACCACGCTAAAATCAATATACATGGAGATATTTTATTTTCTGGTGGCTTTATTGGTGTTGATATTTTTTTTGTTATCTCAGGTTATTTAATTACTTCTATAATTCTAAATGATTTAAATAATAATAATTTCTCTCTACTAAATTTCTTTGAGAGAAGGGTGAGGAGGTTATTGCCTGTTCTTTTATTTGTCATTGCTGTTTTCTTGCCATTAGCCTGGCTCTATTACTTTCCTTTTGACCTAAAACATTTTACAAAATTAGCCCGAGCATCAATAATATTTTTTTCTAACTTTGCTATATGGGAAAGTGGAATGCAATATGCAGTTAAATCATCTTTATTAGAACCTTTTTTACATACCTGGAGCTTAGCTGTAGAAGAACAGTTTTATATATTTATGCCTTTAATTTTAATATTTTGTTTTAAGTACTTAAATAAAAATATTTTATTAATATTTATTATTGGTTTCATACTATCTCTATCTTTGGCGGAATATGGAAGCAGATATCATCCTCTTCCAAATTTTTATATGCTTCCAACAAGAGGATGGGAACTCTTAGCTGGCAGTATACTCGCTAAATTAGAAATTGATTATGGAAGAAGGAATCATAGTTTTCTAACAAAAATACTTCCATCTTTTGGATTAATTTTAATAGTTTTATCATTTATTTTTTTTGATGAGAATATTAGACACCCTAGCTCAATAACATTAATTCCAGTAATTGGAATTATGATGATCATATGGTTTGCTGATGAAAATGAATACCTTACTAAACTTTTATCAAATAAGCTAATAGTTGGGATTGGCTTAATTTCATACTCTCTTTATATATGGCACTATCCTATATTTGCTTTCGCAAGGTATTTACATTTAGTAAATGGCACATTTTTAAATTATATGATTATTTTTACATTAATAGTTACACTCTCTGTTCTATCATATTTTTTTATTGAAAAACCCTTTAGAAATAAAAATACAGTTTCATCAAAAAATTTATTTTTTTCAGTCACAATAATTGCAACATTATTAATAGCAGTGAATAGCTACATTTTTTTGAATAAAGATGGCTGGTTTGAAAATAGATTTTCAGAAGTAGCAAGTAAAACTTTCATTGAACCATGGTCCACTGTTAAAAAAAATGATCGGATTTGCTATGATAGAAAAAAAGATAATTGTATTTTTAATGAAAAAGGAGACCTATCATTATTCGTAATTGGAGATTCTCAACTTTCAACTATTTCAGAGTCTATGGTTAAAATGTCAATAAAAAATAATTATAAATTAACTTTATTCAACTTCACAGAGTGTATTTATATTCCTAAATTTGATCACTATGCAACTAATGCAATAAGAAAGAAAGTATGTAGCTCTGAGCTGCAGAAAAATAGAAAAAATCTGATTACAGGTGACAAAAATTCAATTGCAATAATTGGCGGACAATTTCCAGTTTACTTATCTGGTAAGCATTTTAATACCGTAGAGGATATTGGTATTATTGAAGAGAGTATATGGCCAGTAGAAATATTAAATTCGAATACAGAAAACAATAAAATGAAATGGAGTGATGGTTTTTTAGATGGTATTCAGGATCTACTAAACAAAAATATAAGTATAATTTTAGTTTACCCAATTCCTGAACTTGGCTGGAATCCCGTAAGAAGATATATGTACGATAATTATAGTGCCTTTAAAGGAAATCAAAAATCTAATGACCCCTTAACAGTTGATTTTGAAATATATAAAAAAAGAACGAAAGATAGTTTTGAGCTTTTAGATAGTATTACACATTCTAATTTATATAGAGTTTATCCACATAAATTATTTTGTAACAGACAAATTATTGAAAAATGTATAACGCATGAAAATAATAATTCATTATTTTATGACGATGATCATCTTTCATTGTATGGTTCAATTAGGCTAACTGATTTAATAGAAAAAAAAGTTAAATTAATTTCAGAGCAAAAAAACTTTATAAAAAAATAAAAATTATGAACGCTATTAAAAAAGTATTATTTTTGTTAGATAGAAAAGATCGATTAAGCTCTTTAAAAATTTTTATGTTAATGCTTATTTCAGTTTTTCTTGAGACTATAGGTATTGGATTTATACTTCCAATATTAAGCTTGATGATTGAAAGTGATGTTACAAATATACATCCATTATTTACCAGTTTTTACTTCTGGCTAGGTAGTCCAGATAAAATTAAGTTAATTACAATCTGTCTTGTGATGATGGTTGCTATTTTTGTATTAAAAAATATTTTTATATTATTTTTTAATTGGTATCAATTTGACTTTGTTGCAAAAATTACGGCAAATTTAGGTAAAAAAATATTAAAAAAATATTTATCAATGTCATATACTGAGCATACAAAAAGGAATTCCTCTATTTACATTAGAAATGCAACTCGTGAAGTTGGTTATTTTAATTCTCTACTATCAGCTTTTTTAATGCTTTCAATTGAAGGTTTCATGTTCCTATTTATTTCTATTTTGCTATTCGCAATTAATCCAACTATATTTGCATTCATCAGTTCAACTCTCTTTATTGTGTCTTTTCTATTCTATAAGGCCACAAGTAACAAAGTAACTGAATATGGTAAAAGTAGATTATACCATGATGGTAAAAGAATATACACAATCCAAGAAAGTATGGGCGCTATTCGTGATATAATAATTAGAGGCAAAGAAGATTTTTTTTTAAATGAGTTTGATTCTCATAATATAAAAACTGCAATCAATGAGAGAAACTATGAATTTGTTAGGTCTTTGCCAAGGTTACTTATAGAAACCATAGTAGTAATAACTTTTGCAATAATTATAACTGTTACTCTAAAAAATTATGACATGACTAGTGCTCTTATACCTACTTTTGGTTTATTTGCTGGTGCTGCAATAAAGCTAATGCCTTCATTAAACAGAATAATAACTTCTTTGAAGGCTATCAAATACAATGGTGCTTCATTAGATACACTGTATGAAGAATTAAATATAAAGACTAGAACTAAAGACTTAAGTAATGGAAAAATTAAAATAAATTTTCAAGAAGTACTTACTCTAAAAAATCTATCTTTTAACCATAAAGACCCACAGAAAATGATATTAGATAATATTAATCTTAAAATTCCTCTTGGAACTTCAATAGGACTTACAGGAGAAAGTGGTTCAGGTAAAAGTACAATTATCGATTTAATAACAGGGCTTATTGAGCCCAATAGTGGAGAAATCAATGTTGATGGAAAAAATATAAATCAAAATTTTAGATCTTGGCAAAATATTATTGGCTATGTTTCTCAAAATGTTTTATTGCTCGATGATACTCTCAAAAAAAATATAGTTTTTGGTGTTGAGGAAAATAATATTGATTATAAGCTTCTTAATAAATCAATTCAAGATGCTCAACTTGCTAGTTATATTAATTCTTTACCAGATGGGATTGAAACAAATATAGGTGAAAAAGGTGTTAGAATATCAGGTGGTCAACGCCAAAGAGTTGCTATTGCACGTATTTTATATTTTAACCCATCATTCTTAATTTTTGATGAATCAACGAGCGCACTTGATATTGGAACGGAAAAAGATATTATGAATGTAATTTTTGATCTAAAAGGTGAAAAAACAATTCTAATTGTGTCACATAGATTATCTTCTATTGATAGATGTGATAAAGTGTTTAATTTGCAAAATGGAAAACTTCAAGAAATTAAATAATGATTTTAATGTTTAGGAATATTAAGAAAAAATATTATGTTTGATAATAAATCTATACTAGTAACTGGAGGAACAGGTTCTTTTGGAAAAAAGTTTGTTAAAACTATTTTGCAAAATTATAAAGTAAAAAAAATTGTAATTTATTCACGTGATGAATATAAACAATACGTGATGTCTCAAGACATAGACAATAAATCTATGAGATATTTTATTGGAGATGTAAGAGACAAAGAAAGACTCACGATGGCAATGAAAGGAATTGACCTCGTTGTACATTGTGCTGCATTAAAACAAGTTCCTGCCTCTGAGTATAATCCGATGGAATGTATTAAAACTAATATTCATGGAGCAGAAAATGTTATTCATGCAGCTATTGAGAACAATGTTGAAAAAGTAATTGCTTTATCAACTGATAAGGCGGCAAATCCCATAAATTTATATGGAGCCACTAAGTTAGCTTCTGATAAGCTATTTGTTGCTGCAAATAATATTGTTGGAGATAAGCCAACTAGATTTTCTGTAGTAAGATACGGAAATGTAGTTGGATCTAGAGGTTCTGTTGTTCCTTTTTTCAAAAAAATTGCTGAAAACAAAAATGATAAATTGCCAATTACAGACATGAGAATGACAAGATTCTGGATAACCTTGCAACAAGGTGTGGATTTTGTGATAGATAGTTTTAAATTTATGCAAGGAGGAGAAATATTTGTTCCAAAACTCCCTTCTGTTTTAATACCTGATCTAGCAAAATCAATAAATCCAAATGCTGAAATTGAAATAATTGGCATAAGACCTGGGGAAAAAATTCATGAAGTAATGTGTCCCGAGGACGATTCACATCTCACAGTAGAATTTAATAATTATTTTATCATAATGCCCTCAATTAAATTTACTGATACAGATACTGATTATACAAAGAATATAGTAAATAATTCTATTGGGAAAATGGTACCCCAAGGATTTTCATATAATTCAGGAAATAACAATCACTTTCTTTCTATTGAAGAAATGAAAAATCTGAATACATCTGAAACGATAGAATAAATTTTAATGATACCTTATAATAAGCAATATATAGATAGCGATGATATTGATAGTGTAATAAAAGTATTAAAATCACCTTTAATTACTCAAGGTAACCAAGTTCCTAAATTCGAGAAAAAAATAGCTAAGATATGTAATGCTAAATTTGCCGTTGCTGTAAATAGTGCAACTAGCGCACTTCACATAGCATGTCTATCAATAGGCTTAAAAAAAGATGATATTCTTTGGACAGTTCCAAATACTTTTGTGGCATCAGCTAATTGTGGGTTATACTGTGGTGCAAAGATTGATTTTGTAGATATAGATAACCAAACTTACAATATAGATGTAAAAAAATTAGAAGGAAAATTAAAAGAAGCAAAAAGAAAAAATTGCTTACCAAAAATAGTAGTCCCAGTGCATTTTGCTGGCCAGCCAACTGACCAGCAGAAAATCTGGAATCTTTCTAAGATTTATAATTTTAAAGTCATAGAAGATGCTTCGCATAGTCTTGGAGCTTCCCATAAAGGCACAAAAGTTGGCAGCTGCAAATGGTCACATATGACTATTTTTAGTTTTCATCCTGTAAAAATGATTACTACAGGTGAAGGAGGCATGGTATTAACAAATAGTGAACAAACTGCAAATAAAATTCAAATGTTAAGAAATAGTGGAATCACTAGAGAAAAAAAATTATTAAAAAAAGGAAATATTGGCCCATGGCACTATGAGCAACAGTTGTTAGGGTACAATTACCGTATGACCGATATTCAGGCAGCGTTGGGGATATCACAAGTAAAAAAACTAAATAGGTTTATAAAAAAAAGAAATGAAATTGCAAATCGATACGATCATTTATTAAAAGATTTACCAGTACAACTCCCTTTTATTGAAAAATACAATATAAGTAGCTTTCATTTATATGTTATAAGGTTAAAAGACCAATCTCCTAAATCTTATAAAAATATATTTAATAAATTAAGAAGTTCAGGAATAGGTGTAAATTTACATTACTTGCCAGTTCACCTTCAGCCATATTATAAATCGCTTGGTTTTAAAAAGGGTGATTTTCCTATCTCGGAAAATTATAGCTTAGAAGCTTTAAGTCTACCATTATATTATGGTTTAAGAGAAGATGATCAAAAAAAAGTGGTTAACCAATTAACAAAAATTATTTCGAAATAAATTTATGTTAAGTAAAATTGTTATTGGAACAGCTCAATTTAGCTCTTCATATGGTATCTCCAATACTTCAGGAAATGTTCAATCTAATACAATCAAAAAAATATTATTAGAAGGACAAAAATTAGGTATTCAATCAATAGATACAGCGATAGATTATCAAAATTGTCACCAAGAACTAGGTCATCATGGAGTAGGTAATTATAAGATAATAACAAAAATACCCAAAGTTCCAATTAATGAAAAAAATATAGACTTAATAATTCAAAATCATATTGAAAAATCATGCAATGATTTAAATGTTTCAACTATTGATACACTTTTAATACATAGGCCAGATCAATTAAAAGATAAATTGGGAAAAAGTATCATTAGATCATTGGAAAAACATAAAAGTTTAGGAGTTATAAATAAAATTGGAGTATCAATTTATGACCCGAGTGAATTAGCGAGTATAGTAAATTTTCATAATTTGGATGTTGTGCAATGTCCAATAAATATATTTGATAGAAGAATGCAATTGTCAGGATGGCTTAAAAAACTTAGAAAATTAGATATAGAAATTCATGCAAGATCAGTTTTCTTACAAGGTCTTTTACTAATGGAAAATAACTTAATACCAAATAAATTTGATAAATGGAATCATTTATTCAAAAAATGGGATAATTATAACAATAATAATGTTATGGATAAAATAAAAACATCTTTACAATATGTCCTATCGTTAAAAGAGATTAATAAAATAGTGTTAGGCTTTCAAAATGAAAATGAGCTAAAGCAAGTGTCTAAATTATTTAAATATTCCAATTGTATTTTTCCAGAGACACTTTACACAACTGATGAAATGCTTTTAAATCCTAATAACTGGAGTAAATTATAATATTATGAGTAAAAAAGGACAAGAAATTTGGGCTAAAGCAAAAAAAATTATTCCTGGTGGCAATATGATTTTATCAAAAAGACCAGAAATGTTTTTACCAGATCAATGGCCAGTGTATTTCAGTAAGGCTAAGGGTTATAATATTTGGGATCTCGAGAATAATAAATATGTCGATATGTCTTTAATGGGAGTAGGAACTAATATTTTAGGCTATGGACACGAAGAAGTAGATAATGCAGTAATTGAGAATATTAAAAATGGAAATATGTCTACATTAAATTGTAAAGAAGAATTTATATTAGCAGAAAAATTAATTGAAATTAATACTCCTTGGGGTGAAATGGTGAAATTTGCTAGATCTGGTGGTGAGGCAAACGCAATTGCAATAAGAATAGCACGTGCTGCAAGTGGAAAAGATCAAATAGCAATTTGTGGTTATCATGGATGGCATGATTGGTATCTTTCAGCAAACTTAAATAATAAAGATAAGCTAGAATCACACCTTTTGCCCAACCTTGAAACATGTGGAGTTCCACGTGGTCTTGCAAATACAGTTTTCCCTTTTAGTTATAATAATTTCTCTGAATTAGAATCTATAATTGAAAATAATGACATTGGTGTAGTAAAAATGGAAGTTGTTAGAACTCAAGAGCCGACAGATGATTTTTTGCAAAAAATAAGAGAGATTACAAAGAAAAAAAATATCATACTTATATTTGATGAGTGCACCTCAGGATTTAGAGAAACATACGGCGGTATTAGCAAAAAATATCAGGTTCAACCTGATATGACAATGTTTGGAAAAGCCTTAGGGAATGGATATGGAATAACAGCAGTAATAGGTAAAAAAGAGATAATGGAACATGCACAATCAAGTTTTATAAGTAGTACTTTCTGGTCTGAAAGAACTGGTTTCACAGCGGGAATAAAGACCCTCGAAGTAATGCAAGCGATGAAATCATGGGAAATAATTACTAAAAATGGAAAATATATTAAAGATAATTGGAAAAAAATTGCTGATCAATACGACTTAGGTATTGATATCTGGGGAATAGATGCTCTGCCAGGCTTTACCATAAAAAGTAAAAACTACCTCAAATACAAAACCTATATTTCACAAACAATGCTAGAAAATAAAATTCTAGCTTCAAATGCAGTATACGTTTCAATTGTACACGATAAAAAAATAATAGATGAGTATTTGCAAATCCTTAGTGAAATCTTTAAAACAATTAAGGAATGTGAAGATGGAAGAAATATTGACAGTTTACTTAAAGGCCCTGTTTGTCAATCAGGATTTAAAAGAATAAATTAAGTTAATTGTATAATTTTGATAAATAATATTGATGAAAAAATATAAATGCTTAAGTCAATCAGAATATTTTTTTAATAAATTAACTTTAAATTTTATTAGTAAAGAAGACATTGAAAAAATTAGAGAGTGGCGCAATAACCAAAAAAATATTTTAAGACAAAATAAAGATATACAAAAAAAACAGCAATTAAAATATTTTGAAAATAATGTGTGGCCTGAGAGGTTAACTAAGAATCCAGCTCAGATTTTGTTTACTATCAAACATGAAAATCTTTCAATAGGCTATGGTGGATTTACGAATATTTCCTGGGAGAATAAAAGGGCTGAGATATCATTTTTATTAGATACAAAAATAATTGATAATAAGATATTGTATAAAAAAATATTTTCAAATTTTTTAAAAATTATAAAAAATATTGCTTTTATAGAATTAAAATTTAATAAAGTATTTACAGAGACATATGCAAGCAGACATCACCATATATCGATTTTAAAGATGAATAAATTTGAATTAGAAGGAAGATTAAAAAAACATACAATTAAAGATAATAAATACGAGGACTCCTTAATACATTCAATTTTGAAAAAATGAAAAAATGATAAAAAAAAGAATTTTTATAAGTGGAGGAGCTGGAGTCATTGGAAGTGAATTAGTAAAAATACTAGAAAAACAAAAGTGTACAATTTTTGTTGGAGACCTTAAAAAAAAACCATCTAATTTTTCTAACAGTATTTTATATTATCATGGAGATCTAAACTTTATAAATAAAGATTTAATTTTCGACTTTAAGCCAGAAATATTTATTCATTTAGCTGCTTCATTTGAGAGATCTGAAGAAAGCTATGATTTTTGGGAAGAAAACTTTCATAATAATGTAAATTTAAGTCACCATCTCATGACTATAATGAAAGATATTTCTTCGCTAAAAAGAGTTGTATTTGCTTCAAGTTATTTAATTTATGATCCATCTTTATACTTGTCAAAAAAACTTACAAATAAAGATTCATCATTACAAGAAAGTGACTCTTTGAATCCTAGAAATTTAACTGGGATGGCTAAACTTTCTCATGAAAGTGAACTTAGGTTTATTGAAAAGAATAATGGTAAAAAAATATCTTGTATTTCAATCAGAATATTTCGTGGGTATGGAAAAAACTCACGTGATATAATCTCAAGATGGATAAGACTCTTAATTAAAGGCAAGGATATTCAAGTATTTAGACCCGAAGGAAAATTTGATTTTATTTATGCAAAAGATACTGCGGAAGGAATATTAAGAGTTACGAAAGATTATTCTATTAAAGGCTCGATTAATTTAGGAACTGGTAAATCAAGATCAATATTTGATGTAATTGAAATCCTAAGTAAACACTTTGATAAAATAAAAATTATAAATAAATATCAAAATATACCCTATGAATCATCACAGGCAAATATGAAACTCTTTCAAAAACTAGTAAAGTGGAAACCTCAATATGATTTAGAAAAAGCTATTCCTGAAATGATTAGTTATGAAAAAAGAAAAATAAGTAAAATTGAAAGTGATAAGGAATATAATATTTTAATTACTAGTTCCTCTAAAAAAGTTCCACTTGTTAAAAGCTGTATTACGGGGGCTAAAAAAATTAATTCTGATATAAAAGTTATCTCCGGAGACTCAAATATTAATTCAATTTCAAAATTTATAACTAAAGTTTTTTGGAAAATGCCAAAAACAAACGATACAAATTTAAAATTAATTTTGAATGAATGTATAAAGAGAAAAATTAAATTAGTTATACCGACTCGTGACCAAGAATTATTATTTTGGTCAAAAAATATTAAAAAATTTCATGAAAATGGTATTACAGTTTCTATTTCACCCCAAAAAACAATAGTGGCTTGTAATGATAAGTATCTTTTTTCAAAGATTGGTGTAAAAAATAATATACCAATTATTAACTCTAGCTTGAATATTTCAGATATAGATTCTCAATTTTTTGTAGTGAAAGAAAGATATGGCTCGGGCTCAAAAGAAATTGGTATTAAATTAAAACGAAACCAAGCTATAAAATTTTCAAAAAAATTAGATGACCCAATTTTTCAGCCTTATTATAAAGGTAAAGAAATTAGTATAGATGCTTGGTTTGATAAAAAGTCGGTCTTAATTGGTATGTCATTAAGAGAAAGAAGTTTGATAAAAGATGGTGAATCTCAAATTACAAAAACTTTTCAAAATAAATTGATTCAAAATAATATGAAAAAAATATTTAAATATTTTAAATTTTGTGGACCAATAGTTTTCCAGGCAATAGTTATTAAAGATAAAATATTTATCATTGAATGTAATCCTAGGTTTGGAGGAGCATCAACTGCATCTGTGCATATTGGTTTAGATATTTTTTATTGGACTATATTAGAATCTTTAGGCACATCTTCTAAGGAATTTAGTTTTATCAGAAAGAAAAATGAGTTAACTCAAATACGTGTTCCTCATGACATACATAAATATGATACTAATATTTGATTTAGATGATACTTTGTATCAAGAGATAGATTATGTAAAAAGCGGTTTTAAAAATGTTGCATTTTTTTTATCTCCAATATTAAAGATAAAGTCAGAAAAAATATTTGAAGAAATGATAAATATTTTGAATAAAGATGGCCGAGGCAAAGTATTTGACTCATTATTAGATGCCAAAGACAATAAAAATGTAGCACTTATAAATAAATGCTTACAAATTTATAGAACTCATATTCCTAAAATCAAATTAAATCCAGAAGCAGATGAAATTATTTCAAAATTAGGGAGCAAAGCATATGTTGTGACCGATGGTAATAAACTGGTTCAAAATAAAAAAATTAATGCTTTAAAAATTTCAAATAAATTTAAAAAAATATTTATTACTCACAATTATGGAGTTAAAAATGCAAAACCTTCAATACATTGTTTTGCGTTAATTAAAAAAATTGAAAGCTGTAAATGGAATGATATGACATATATTGGAGATAACCCATACAAAGATTTTGTAAATCTTAATCCTTTGGGCGTTAATACGATTAGATTAATTAATGGATCTTATCGAAATGTTAAGCTTGATAAAAAGTATGAAGCTAATTATAAGATAAATAGTCTCGCAGAGATTTTTAAAATAATTTAATATTGAGTAATGATTAATAAATTTAAAATTGGAAAATTTCAAATTGGTGAAGGTTGCAGCCCGTTTATAATAGCGGAAATGTCTGGAAATCATAATCAATCATTAAAGAGAGCCTTAAAAATAGTTGATTTAGCTGCAGCTGCTGGAGCTCACGCTATTAAGTTGCAAACATATACCGCTGATACAATTACATTAAATAGTCAGAGATCGGAATTTGTTATTAAAGATAAAAATAGTTTGTGGTATAATAAAAATCTCTACGATCTCTATACTCTTGCCCACACTCCATGGGATTGGCATCAACCTATAATGGAAAGGGCAAAAAAAAATAATATAGAATGTTTTAGCTCACCTTTCGATGAAACTGCTGTTGATTTTTTAGAGAAACTTAATGTACCAGCTTATAAGATAGCATCGTTTGAGATAAATCATATTCCACTAATTGAAAAAGTTGCTTCTACAGGCAAACCTATGATTATTTCTACTGGTATGGCATCAGAGCTAGAAATAAAGGAAGCCTTGAACGCAGCAAAGAAAGCGGGTGCAAAAAAAATAGTATTACTTAAATGCACAAGTGATTATCCTTCCTCACCAATAAACAGTAACTTAAATGCAATACCATATCTAAAGAAAAAATTTAAAATAAATATTGGGCTATCAGATCATACAATGGGTATTGGCGTACCATTGGCATCAATTGCATTAGGCGCATGTGTAATTGAAAAACATATTACTTTAAATAAAAATGATGGCGGTGTTGACAGTAAATTTTCATTAGATATAGATGATCTATCTCTTTTAGTTAAAGAAGCTAATTCTGCTTGGTTAAGTTTAGGACAAAAGAAATTAGGTCCGTCAAAATCAGAAAAAAAATCACTTAAATATAGAAGATCAATTTATATTATAAGTAATATGAAAAAGGGAGAAATTATAAATTCTAATAATATTAAGATAGTACGTCCTTCTTTAGGAGTGCATCCTAGGCACTATAATTCTATCATAGGAAGAAAAATTAATTGTAATGTAAAAATAAATACACCTTTTAATTTAAAATTTATTAATAAAAAGTGATAAAAAATAAAAATAAATATGGTGCAATAATTGAAGCAAGAATGGGATCAAGCAGACTCCCAGGTAAGGTTTTGATGAAATTTAATAAAGTTCCTGCAATTCGATATCTTATTGAAAGATTAAAATATGTCACTGAGTTAGATGATATAATTGTTGCTACAACAATAAATAAAAAAGATGATCAATTAGTAAAATACCTATCTAAATTTAATATTAGATATTTTAGAGGTAGCGAAGAAAATGTTTTACAAAGAGTATTAAGTGCAGCAAAAAAATATGATATTAAAAATATTGTGCAGGTTACAGGAGACTGTCCTTTAATAGACCCTACTCTAGTTTCACAGACTATTAATGTATTCAAAAATAATAAAAATAAGTACGTGAGTAACTCAACAATACGATCATATCCAGATGGTATGGATGTAGCGGTTTTTTCGACAAAAGATCTACAAAAAATATCAAAATTAACTAAAAACAAAGAAGATCTTGAACATGTAACTCTTTATTTTAAAAATAATCCAAATAAATTTAGCCAAATAAATTTAATGGCACCCTCTAAACATCACATGCCTGAACTTGGGCTAACTCTTGATGAAATAAATGATTATAAATTTATCAATACTATCATTACAAGACTACACAGTAAGAAAAAAGCTTTTTCTTTAGATGATATATTAACTTTTCTTATGACAAACAAAAAATATTTAAAAATTAATAAAAATGTGAAACGTAAAGTAGTTAAAGTAAAATAATGACGATTAAAACGTTAGTTATTGGATTAGGAAAAATTGGAATGATGTATGATTATGATGATAAAAAATCTTCATTATCACATTCACAGAGTATTAATAAACATCCACATTTTTTTTTGTCAGGTGCAATTGACTCATCGAGTGCCCAAAGAAATAAATTTTTTAAAAAATTTAAAAAGCCTACATATATTAATCTTAAACAAGCAATCAAAGAAAAAATTCCAGATCTAATTATAATTTCAGTGGGAACAAAAGAAGCTGACGAAATATATACACAAATTATTAAGCTTAAAATACGTCCCAAGGCCATACTTTTTGAAAAACCAGTGTCTTATTACCTAGTAAATGCAAAGAAAATTTTTAACTACTGTAATAATAATAATATTCATATATTCGTTAATTATAATAGAAGATATGATCAATCTACATTTTTATTAGAAAAGAAAATTAAGAATGATTATATTGGAAAAATTAAAAAAATAGAAATTTTTTACAAAAAAGGATTATATAATGCATGTAGTCACTATATAAATTTTATTCAAAAAATATTTCCTGGTGAAAAAAAAATTAAAAAAAAACATTTTATTAAAAAAATTAAAAATGATTTTTTATTTGATTTTATACTATACAATAAAGATCAACAAATTTATTTTTATGCCAAAAAAACTAAAAATGAATTTATTAGAATGATTGGTGATCATGGAAAGCTAGTTTATTATACAGAATTAGACGAATTGTTTTTTGTTAAAGATAAAAATAATAAAAAATTTATTTTAAAAAACAACTATTCCCAAGGTCAAATTAGTGTTCTAAATAATATATATAAAACTTTAAATAATAAATCATTTCCTTTAAGTTCATCTGATGATGCAATAGAGTGTCTTACCTACTTAAACAAGATTAATAAATACTATGATTAAATCAACGCTTGCTATTCTGGGGGGTGAAAAACTTATTACCAAAGATTTTAAGAATTTTAACACTATGGGTCATGAAGAATCTCAGGCAGTAAAAGAGGTAATTGAATCTGGTGTTCTTTCAAAATTTTTAGGTGAGTGGCACCCAGATTTTTATGGTGGACCCAAAGTAAGAGAGTTTGAAAAAAAATGTGAAATTTTTTTTTCAGTTCGTAATGCCATTACTGTAAATTCATGGACTTCAGGCCTAATCTGTGCTGTTGGTGCAATTGATATTGAACCTGGTGATGAAGTAATAGTTAGTCCTTGGACTATGTGTGCTTGTGCTGCAGCAATTTTACACTGGAATGCAATACCTGTTTTTGCAGACATAGAGGAAAACACCTTTAATTTAGATCCAAATTCTATTGAAAAGAATATATCTGAAAATACTAAGGCAATTATGGCAATTGATATTTTTGGGCATTCAGCAAACATGAATGAAATCATGAAAATAGCAAAGAAGCACAATTTAAAAGTAATATCTGATTCTGCGCAATCTCCAGGATCTATGTATAAAGGGGACAAAACTGGAACTCTTGCAGACGTTGGTGGCTATAGCTTAAATTATCATAAACATATTCATACAGGTGAAGGTGGAATTATTGTAACCAATAATGACGAAATTGCTGAAAAATTAAAATTAATTAGGAATCATGCCGAAGGTGTTGTATCTCAAAAAGGGGTCACAAACCTTGCTAACATGATAGGCTACAATTTTAGACTTGGAGAAATTGAGTCAGCGATTGGAATAGAGCAATTAAAAAAGTTGCAATCAATAACTGAAAAAAGACAATCTTTGGCAAAGAGATTGAATGAAGGAATAGAGAATTTAAATGGTTTGCAAATACCATTCGTAGAAAAGGATTGTACACATGTTTATTATGTTTATGCCTTAAAAATTGACTCAAATATTACAGGTGTTCATAGAGATAGAATTTATGAAGCTCTTGTTGCTGAGGGTGTTTCAGCAGGCAAGTCCTACGCTAATTTACATCTACTTCCAATGTTTCAAAATAAAATAGCTTATGGCTCAAAAGGTTTTCCATGGACTTCAGATATTTGTAAAAGAGATATTGATTATTCAAAAGGTATCTGTCCTGTTAGTGAAGATTTAAATGACAATAGATATATAGGACTTGATTTTTGTCAATTTGATTATGATGAAGATGATATTGACTTAATAATTAATGTATTTCATAAAGTTTGGCATAATTTAGAAAATTTATAATTTATGAAAAATTACGATTTAGTTGAATGCTTAGACGTTGCTGAATGGGATCTTTTTTTAAAAACATCTCCACAAGATAATGTTTTTTCACATTCATGGCTTTTGTTAGAGAGAAAAAGAAAGTATATCTTTTATTTTATTTTAGAAAAGAATGTCAAGATTGCTGCTGTAATAATTTCATTGGATAACGAAGGTAATGTAATGCCAAACCCATGGACATATCATGGTATTTTTTTTAGTAGTCACTTTAGCAGTCAAATAAATCATAGATATGTAAATAATTATTTAAAAATTATTGAATTTCTTCTTGATGAACTTAGTAGCAAACTAAGTTTGATATCATTTAATTTACATCCAACTATCAATGACATGCGGCCATTTCAATGGTTTAAATTCAATAATGAAAAAAAATATAGTATTTCAGTAGATATAAATTATACATCCATCCTTGATATAAATTATTATGAAAACTTTCAAAATTATTTTTCAACTTGTAGAAGAGATAGAAGACGAGAATATAAAAAATGTTTGAGCGAGGATTATCATCTAGCAGTATCAAAAGATTTATCAATTTTAAATAAATTACATGCAGATACATTTGAAAGACAAGGTCTCAAAAGAAATGATCATGATATATTGCTTTGTAATGAAGTTGCTATAAAAGCGCTTGATAATGACTCTGGACAATTAATTTATTGTAAAGATAAAGATAATAATATTCTAGCTGGAGCACTATTTTTATTTGATGAAAAGTCTATTCACTATTTAATTGGGGCTACAGAAGAAAAATATAAAAAAAATTCTCCTATGACATATATATTGTTTGAGCAAATAAAAAAACTTTTTAATTCTAATTCAAATGTAACAAATTTTGATTTTTGTGGTATAAACTCTCCTAACCGAGGTGACTTTAAGACAAGTTTTAATGGTTCAATTATGCCCTATTTTACTCCACTCATAAAAAAAATTCATTCATAGTAAGAATACAATTTGATAATTTATGAATCATAATTTAAAAAATAAATATACTGAAATTTCAAAATATATTAGAAATTATAAAATATATTATCTTGAGTTTAAAATTTTTATTCATCCACCTGCAATTATTCTAACTTACTTATTTTCTTTAATTAAAATAACACCAAACTTTGTTTCATCTTTGACTTTAATTTTTTCAATAATTTGTTTATATTTTTTCTATATCAATGAATATATATTATCTTTTCTATTTTATTTGATTAGAACAATTTTAGATTATTCTGATGGTGCATTAGCAAGATATCAACTTTCACATTCTAAATTTGGTAAATATTTTGATTTATTAATCGATTGGATGTTTTATTTATCAATTTGGGTATTATTAATTATCAATCATATAGAACTATGGTTTATTTTTTTTGTACCTTTATTTTATGTTCTAATTGTAGAGTATTTTATTGAACCTCGAATAGTAAATTTAATAAAAAGAGTATCTTTAAAAAAATACTTAATGAAAAAAAGAATTTTAATTGGCTTTGCACCTTTTGGAATGTTTGAACTATGGACATTATTTCTTTATATGTTTTTTCAGATTAATAACACTTTAATTTTTATTTTAGTAATGTTTGTACTCATTGATTTAATCGTTAGGTTTTATGAAAGTATAATGTATAGTAATTCCTAAATTGATAAATAATAATAATAAATTTTAAGTATGGACAAAGATTATTGGAACAAAATTTATAAGGGTAAGTCTGTTATAAATAAACCTAGTGACTTTGCTATATTTTGTCAGAATAATTTCTTTTCAAAAGATCAGACACTTGTTGATATTGGAGCAGGCAATTGTAGAGATACGCTCTATTTTTTATCAAATAAATTAAACGTTCATTCTATAGATCAGAGTTTACCAAAAATTAAAAATCTAATAATTAATAAATCAATTGAATTATCAATACACAACTGTAATTTTTACAAGGACGATTTTGTTAATTTCGAATATGAAAAAATTAAAAAAATTGATATTTACTATTCTAGATGGACACTTCATGCAATCAACCTTAAAGATGAGGTGAAGTTGTTTGAAAATATTACTAAAAACTTTAAAAAGGACAATCTTTTTTGTATAGAAGCTAGAACCACTAATGATCATTTATATGGAAAAGGTAAGCTTGTAGAAAAAAATGCTTTTTTTAGTGATCACTTTAGAAGATTTATTGATCTAAATGAATTTAATAAAAAAGTTTTGAAGTATGGATTTAAAGTATTATATTTGGAAGAATCAAACAATTTTTCAAAAACTATCGCAGATGATCCTATTTTATTTAGAGCTATTTTATCTAAATAGTAATAATACTTATGATTTATTATTTTGAAAAAATATGAGGAATTTAAATAAATTTTTTTTTCTACTTATTTCTAATCCAATTTTTTTATTAAATAAAATATATTATAGATTGATCAGAAAGTCTGAAGCAACATTTTTTATACCTAAGTCTGCATTAAGATTTATTAAGCATAATAAGATTATATGGAGAGAATGGAAAAATTCAAAATATAATTCTAAAATATTATATGATATTTTTGAAGGTCCAGAGGTAATACTTCCTTATAGCTACTTCCTCAATGTGCTTGCAAAAAAATATAACTCAGAAATTCTTTCTTTTTCTTACAAATCGAATGTGCCATTCAAAAAAATGCATGCATCATTTAATTCTCAAGGAAATGTAAAAGTAAAACTTACATCCATTAATTTAATTAAAAGAAAACAAAAATATCTCAATGATGCAAAAAATAAAATTAAATGCAAAAATGATGTTTATAATTATAAAATTAATGATGTATGGATTGGTATTGACATATATGAAAGTTATTTAAGGGAAGGATTACCAACAATAGATTTAAATGATAAATATTTTTGGGATATTTTTGACAAAGGTCTAATGACTTTAATTTTTTGGGAAGAATATTTTCAAAATAATAAAGTTGCAGCAGTAGTTTTAAGTCATGATTCATATATTTATTATAATATAATTGCGAAAGTCTGTTATAAAAATAAAGTTAATGTTTACTTTCCTAGTTTATATAATTTTCAAATGTCTAATGAGCCCCATGCTCTATACAAAACAAGATTTCAAAATTATAAAATTTTTTTTGAAAGCTTAAGAGATAAGGAACAAGAGAATGGGATTAAAATTGCTCAAAAACAATTAGAAAAGAGGTTGGGTGGTGAAATAGGAGTAAATATGAGTTACTCTATGAAATCTGCTTTTGGGCAATCAATAAAAAAAAATAGAGTATTTTTAGATAGTAGTAAGAAAAAAGTTCTAATTTGTACTCACTGTTTTTTTGATAATCCTCACGGGTATGGAGGAATGTTATTTCTTGATTTTTATGAATGGTTGGTCTTTTTGGGAAAAATAAGTGAAAAAGTTGACTATGAAATGTACATAAAACCTCATCCAGATTATCTGCCTGGAACGAAAGAAACTATTTATAAAATAATTAAAAATTTTCCAAAGATTATTTTTATTGAACCTGATGTTTCATTTCACCAAATGGTAAAGGAAGGTCTAGATACAGTATTAACCTGTTTTGGCTCAGTTGGTCATGAGATGGCTTTGTTAGACATAAAAGTTATAAATGCTGCTTATAATCCTCATTCAGCTTTTGATTTTAATTATCATGCAAAATCTATTGATGAATATGAAAAAGTTTTATTAGATATCGATAGCCTACATATTGATTTCGATAAAAATGAAGTTTATAAATTTTATTATATTAATTATTATTATGTAATGGTAGACGATATTTTTTTACCATCGCTAGAAAAATTTGAGGAATTAAAGTTAGAGCAAGACCCTATTTATAAAAATAATAGCAATCAAACAAACCATAATTACTTTACATATCAAAAGATTAATATTTATGATTACTTTCGAGAAAACTTTAGTCAACAAAAACATGATGCTATATGTAATAAAATTCTTAAATTTATTGATTCACAAAAAAATAATTATTTTATAAATGGTCCAGAATAAAATATTAGTAATTGGTCATCAAAAGGCGAGTATTGAGCTTTTTTATAAATCCTTGAAATATATTTTATATGATAAGTTTTATAAAATATCTTATTCGAATGATACTTTTATTCAAAAAAAGCTTACTGATAAATTAATTTATAATTTTGAATTAAAACATAAAAATGACTTCAAAATTTTTCATAATTTATCAATGGTTATCACTGGTACAAGTGAAGTATATTTAGAAAAAAATATATGGACATATTGTCATCAGCATAATTTAAATTATGCAGCGTACGTTGACTCAACTGTTAATATTAGAGTTAGATTTAGTAATTCTAATATATTTCCTAAATTGATTCTTGTGCCAGATGAAAGCGTAATTAAAAAAATTAAAAAATTTTTCCCTAATAAGTCTAAAAATATAAAAATAATTAATATTGGATTTATTTCTCATTATTATCTTAAGCATAAAATAAAAAAAACAAATAAAAGTAGAAAAAGCATATTATACGTTACAAGTGATATTAGTATATTTTTCGAAACTAAATTAATAGTCAAAATAAATGAATATGCTTTGGAAAATAAAAAAAAATTATACGTTTGTATTCATCCAAGAGAAAATCTAAAAAAATGGAAGTTTTCTCTTAAAAATTTTATAAGCATTGATAATATTAATCAAGGCAAGCTCTTGCAAACTTCTAAAGAAGCTCATGAAATATATGGTGTATCAACTATGGCTTTATTAGATATGCACATATTTGGAAAATCTGTTTTTTTTCTTGATGGCAATCAAAAAAACTCTAAGCTCCATCCTTTATTTAAAAAATATGGTATTAATTCATTTAGATTTTATCAAAATAATTTAATTAAAAATAAAAATAAAAATAAAAAGAATATAGTTGCTCCCGATAGAATTGAAGTTATAAACGTTTTTAAAAATATATTTAAAGAAAATTAAAAATGAGAATTTTACTATTTTTGCAATTTGAGTTAAATGGTATCTATGTTTAAATCCTTATTGTCATTAATTATCCCTAATCAATATAAACCTCTTTTACTTCTAAAATATAAAAAATTACAATTTTTATATTTTAGTTTATTTCGAAAAATTCATACATTAGCTCTTCCTAAAATTGTAAAACAAAAATTATTAAAAGATGAGGTATTTGTTAATCTATGTTCAGGAGAAGTTATACTAAATGAATATATAAATATTGATTTAGATTCAAGATCTGAGCTTAAATTAGATCTAGAAAAAAGATTAATACCATTTCAAGATAATAGCATTGATAGAGTAGTAATTATGTCAGCAATTAATTATTTTACATATGATAGAGCCTCTATAATAATTGATGATATTTATAGGATATTAAAACCTGGTGGAATTATAAGAGTTGGTGTTCAAGATTTGGAATTAATTTCAAAAAAATATTTAGATAAAGATTATAAATTTTTTTTTCAAACAAATAAAAGTTTTATGCAAAGGTTTCATGGCGAAACATTGGGAGATAAAATAAATTATTTCTTCTATCGAGGTGGTTCAGGAATTAGAAATAAACATCATAAATATATGTGGGACTTTAATTCTTTAAAATTTTTATTTCATAATTCAGGATTTGAAAAAATTGAAAATAAAAATTATCTAGAAAGCTCTATCCCAAATATTGATAAAATTGATAATAGAGCTGAAATGTTTTTTTATCTTGAAGCTAGCAAACCAAATGAATTAGACTATTTTAAAAAAGCATTAAGCCTTCTTAAAAGCGGTAAAAATAATCAATCATGGCAAATGGTTTTGAAAGCTTTAGATATAAATCTCTATAATACCGATATTGTAAAACATGCTCTTCAAATTATGATTGATGAGAAATGCATAGAATCAGCAAAAAAACTTGTTTTAGACTATTCAAGTAAAAAAAAGATTAAAAATATTAGAAGCTTTAAAAAAAAATTAGATAAATCTTTAGAAATAGAAAATCAAGAAATTATAGCTAAGAATAGAAATAGATTAGAGGATTTATTTAATAATGGATGATCAATATCATTTAGACCTTTGCCTTAAATGGCTTTATAGGGCTCAACAGGTTACAAAAGATGGGGGTGTTTCGGCTATCTATGAGGCTGATAAAAAAATTTGGAGAAGATCTTATCCTGAGACTACTGGCTATATAATACCTACATTTTTAAATTACTATAAGTATTTTAAAAATGAAGATTATAAAAAAATTGCTATTGAAATGGGTGATTGGGAAATAGATATCATATCTCCTGATGGTGGAACTGGTGATTTTCCAGGATTCTATGCGCCAAACACATTAAAGCCAAGAAATTTTAATACAGGACAAGTAATGTTAGGTTATTTATCTTTATATGAATTTACTAATAATGAAAAATATTTAAACGCAGCCAAACAATCTGCCGAATATGTAATTAGTTCAATTAATTCTTCAGGAACATGGAATTTTAGTCAATTTAATACACCAAAATCTTATAATATCAGAGTTGCATGGCCTTTTTTAGAACTTGCCAAAGCTTTAAATAGTGAAAGGTACAAATTTTATGGAGAGTTAATGACTAAATGGGTTATGGCTCAAGCTAATGACAATGGATGGTTTAAAAAAAATAGTTTTTCTGAAAAAGACAAAAGTGGTCTCACACATTTAATTGGATATACGTTAGTTGGAATGCTGAAAGTATATAAAATTAAAGATCTAGATTTAGATTATGGTTATATAATTAACATCTTAGTACAAGCTGCAAACAACCTTTGTGATTTTTATTTAAATAAAAAAACTTTGCTAAAAAATGAAAAAAAATATTATGGATTTCCATCATATTTTGATAAAAATTGGAAACCGCTTAGTGATTGGTCATGTGTTACGGGAAATACTCAAATTGAATTTTTTATGAGAGATCTTGGATATATTGTAGGAAAAAAACAATTTATTGATGTTGCTAATTTAATTAATCAAGAAATAAAAAATATTCATATTTTAGATGATATTGCTGATGATCCTAATCTAATTGGTGGTCTATTTGGCTCAAGCCCAATTGAGGGAGACTATTGTCCTTATCAAATACCTAATTGGGGTGTAAAGTTTTTTTCAGACAGTTTGATGCAAAAAATTTACAAAAATGATAAAATAATGTACGTAGGTTAAATCCATATTGTAATTTTATGAAAATTGTCCAACTAGTAGAATCTCATACAGAAAAAATGGGATATTCAGACGTATGTTTGCCTAAAGCATTAAATATTTTAGGTCACGATATATCTGTTGTTACTACGACTGGTAATAGTTATTTTAACACTCCAGAATACAACGATGTATTTAAAGATTTTTTAAATGAAAAGAATGAAGAGGGAGTGAAAAAATTAGAACATTACACAATATATAGATTAAATTATCTAAAAACACCATTGGGTACTTATATTAAAAACTTATATAAAACAATTAAAAATATCAAACCAGATATTGTTCAAGCTGGTGAATTAATCTCTCTTTCAACACTTCAATGTGCAATTTTAAGTATTTTTCTTCCCTTTAAGTTTACAGTAGAATGCCATATTCATAAATCTGTTTTTAATGTACGAGCTTCAGAAAAAAATTTTATAAAAAGAACTAAAAAGTTTTTAAAAAAAAATTATATGCGCATTCAGGTCTTAGTAATTTCTATACTGATGCAAAAATGTTACCCAATTAGTGAAGATTCTTACGATATATGTAATCAATTTTTTTTAATTCCCAAAAAAAAATTATTGAGCATGACGTTAGGAACAGATTTATCAATTTTTTTTAAAATGAAAAAATATCCTTTAGACTTTAAAAAATCTTTAGGATTTAGTGAAGATGATATAGTTTGTATTTATACTGGGCGATTAACCACAGATAAGGGCCCACACATATTAAAGGATGCAATAAATTTTTTACAAGGAAAAGGGCACAGTAAATTTAAAGGTTTATTTGTGGGTTCGGGCAGTAAGGCTTATTCTGAGCAATTTAAAAATAGCGATAATATAAAGTTATTCCCATTTGTTGAATACAAAGAACTAAATAAATATTATAATATAAGTAGTATAGGTGTTTGGCCAAAACAGGAAAGTACTAGTCAAATTGACGCTTTAGCTTCTGGACTTTGTATTATAATTAATGATAATGCAGGCGTGAAAGAAAGAGCAATTGACTCTGGCTCAGTTTATAAGGAAGGATCTCATATCGATTTGGCTAATAAAATACTTCAATTAGGAGATTATAACCTCAGAAAAAAAATGTCTGATAATGCTATTGATAAATCTAAAAGATTATTTGATTGGAATATAATAGCTAAAGAGTATGAGAAAGATTTCATAGAAATGATTGAAAAAAAATGACTGTAAAAAAAAAATTATTAGTTATCTTTGGTACTAGACCAGAATTTATAAAATTACTTCCAATTATTTTATATTTGAATTTAGATAAAAAAATAAAATTAATTATTTGTAATTCTTCTCAGCATAAAGATTTAATAAAACCCTTTTTAAAATTTTATAATATTAAGATTGATCATGATTTAAATGTTCTAAAAAAAGGCCAATCGTTATCTTTATTGAGCGCACAGCTTATTAAAAAGTTTGATAGAGTAGTAAAAAAAATTAAACCAGATTGTGTTATTGTTCAAGGTGACACATCTACATCATTTATTGGAAGCTTAACTGCATTTTATAATCATGTTAAAATTTTTCATATTGAGGCTGGTTTACGTACTTACAATATTTTTTCCCCATGGCCTGAAGAAATTAATCGACAATTTATTTCAAAATTATCATCTCATCACTTTGCGCCAACTCAATTAGCTAGAGAAAATTTAATAAAAGAGGGGTTTATTTCTAAAGATATAACATTAACAGGTAATACTGTAATTGATTTATTATTTATAACTCTTAATTCAATTAATAAAAATAAATTAGTAAAATCTAATTTACAAAAAAAATTCAATTATATAGATAAAGAAAAATTTAAGATATTAATCTCAGTTCATAGAAGAGAAAATTTTGGTAAGCCACTAAAAGAAATATTTGAATCAATTAATGAGATTGCAAAAAATAAAGACTTTCAAATTATTTATTGTATTCATACAAATCCAAATGTAATTAACTCTTCAAAGAAATATCTAAAAAAATCAAGTAATATAATTCAAATTAAATCATTAAATTATATAGAATTTATCTATATGATGAACGAAGTAGATTTTATTATGTCTGATTCTGGTGGTATACAAGAAGAGGCACCTTCATTAGGCAAACCAAATATTATTCTTCGTGAATATACTGAGAGACCTGAGGCCATAAATGAAGGCTCAGCTATTTTAGTATCATTAAATAAAAAAAGTATCTTAAATAATTTTAATAATATATATAAAAACAAAAAAAAATTACAAAGCATGTCAGTTAAAAGAAATATATATGGTAATGGAAATTCAGCTAAAATTATCAGTGAAAAAATTATAAGAATTTTAGATAATTAAATAGTGAAAATGATAAAAAAAAAAATCTCAATTATTGGCCAAGGTTATGTAGGTCTACCTATTTCATTACTATTAAGTAAAAATAGCCAGCAAGTTTCTGCTTTTGATATAAATACCAAGTTAATAAAAAAATTCAAAAATGGAAGTTATGGTTTATTATGTGAGAATGAAGAAGATGTAGTTAAGCTATACTTGAGTCAGTATAAAAAAAGAAATCTTGAGTTTACTGATATATTGTCTGAATCAGATATTTATGTTGTATGTGTGCCTACACCAATAACTAATCAAAATAAACCTGATTTAAAGCATGTTTATTCTGCAGTAAGCGGGATATGTAAATTTCTTAAAAAAGATGATCTAATTATCATAGAGTCTACTATCGCTATTGGTTCAATAGATAAAATACAAAAATTAATATTAAAAAAATCTAAAATTAAAAATTTAAAATATCATATTGCATATTGCCCTGAGAGAGTTTTGCCAGGAAATGCACTAAATGAAATTATAAAAAACGATAGGGTAGTTGGTGGTATTAATAAAAAATCTCAAACTTTAGCAAAGAATTTTTATAAAATTTTTGTTAAAGGATCTATTAATGCAACATCTGTTGGAGTGGCTGAGTTTACTAAATTATCTGAAAATGCATTTAGAGATATAAATATTGCATTCGCAAATGAGCTTTCAATTTTGTGTCAAAAAAATAATGTTAACTACAATGAAGTAATAAAATATGCAAATAAACATCCAAGAGTAAATATTTTGAAACCTGGGATAGGTGTTGGAGGACATTGTATCCCTATTGATCCTTGGTTTTTAATAGAAAATTATAAAAAGGATTTTTCAATAATAAAGAATAGTCGATTAGTAAATATTAATAAATCAATTCAAATATCTAAGAATATTATTAATATTTTGAATTCTAATAAAGCTATTAAAAAAAATGATTCAATTTTATTTTTAGGTTTAAGTTATAAAGAAAATATTGGTGATGTAAGAGAAAGTCCTGCAATTAAAATTATAAATTACGTATCCAAGAAAATTAACCAAAAAATATTTGTTAATGATCCCTATGTAAAAGATAATATTTTCTATGACAAAAAAAATATTACGCAATGCAACTTAAGTCGTGTAATTAAAAAATCAAAATTTATTGTAATTCTTGTAGGGCACAGTGATTATAAAAATTTACATAAACTTTTATCTAAGCAACAAATTATTTATGATGCATGTGACTACTTTTAGTTTTAATATTAGTTACGATTTTCGTAATATATTTATTATTTCTTCACATATCAGATCGATTTCTTCATTTTTTAATAAGTAATGTGCAGCTAATGTTATGCCTCTAGATGATATATCGTAACAATTAGGGTTTTCGTCCTTAGCATATGCTTTGTAAGCTGGCATAGATGTAAGTGGTAAAAAAAATGGCCTAGAAGGTATATCTTTTTCACTAAGTTTTTTCATTAGTTCAATATTTTTTATATTATATTTTTCTCCTACAATTAATGTAGTTGCCCAGGCCCCATTAAAAGTTTCATTATTATCATTATTAAATTGTACATCTGAAATACTAGAAAAATTCATTTCATATCTTTTAAAAATACTTCGTTTTCTATCTATTAATTCTTCAATTCTCTCGAATTGACCTAAAGCTAAAGATGCCTGAATATTAGATGGCATATATTTAGGAGCTACTTCATCAATATGATATGGATTTTGAGATGATCTTCCATGATTTCTTAAAAATTTAGCTCGTTCATATATCTCTGAGTTATCTAAAAGTAACGCCCCCCCTTCACCTGTTGAAATAGTTTTTGTGCGATGAAAGCTATGAATACTTCCAACTCCAAATTTTCCAGCTCTTATTCCATTATATGTTGAACCCAATGCTTCAGCAGAGTCTTCAATTAGAGGAATATTGTATTCTTTAGAAAGAGAAATTAAATCAGGCATATTTGGAAAGTTACCAAATAAATCAACAAATAAGATTGCTTTAGTTTTAGAGCTAATATTTTTCCTTATGGAATCAATATCTATGCACCAATTGTTCATATCTATATCAACAAAAACAGGCACTGCAGAATTGTAAACAATTGGAGCAACGCTACCTGTCCATGTACAGTCAGGAACTATAACTTCATCACCTTTATTTATATTAAGGGCCAATAGAAGTAGGTGAATAGCATGAGTTCCACAAGTAGTCATTAAGCAAAATTTTCTGTTATGCCATTTTGCAAACACAGATTCAAATTCTTCAACATATTCATAGCTATCCCAGCCAGTATCCATCATTTTATTTACTATTTTTTTTTCATGGCTTGTTATCCATGGGCCAGCCATTTTAATATTATTTTTTTTCATTTTTTCTTTCTAATGATAGTCATAATTTCATATTTGTTATCTTTATCTTTAAACCAAGCACCACCAGTTTCAAAACCTGATCGCGCCCTAATTAAATCTATAAGATCTTTAGCTTTATATTTTTTTTCTAAAAATATTTTAGATTTATTTTCAATTTCATTCGATAAATGTAATCGATTTTTTTTTGGAGCCTTTATAAAATTTATTTTACCTTTCATTATCTTAGAAAAATTTTTCTTAAATAGATTAAATAGGCTTTCCCTTGATTTTTCTCTTAAAGTAAATCCAGTGTCTTCCCAATCAACATTAATAACTTCCCTTGCAATTATACTTCCTTCGTCAATATTTTTATTAACAATATGTAAGCTTGCACCGAACTTAGTTTTTTCTATTATATTCCAAAAATATGGATGCTTCCCCCTTCCATATGGAAGATATGATGGGTGCATATTAATAATATATCTATTTGGGAGAGTGAGTATGGGCTCTTTAATAATATAAGGCCACCACGCTAATAGTATTATATCAATATTATATTTCTTAAAAATTTCGATATTTTCTTTATTATATAATTTATTACTTCCAATAGTTTTAATTTTTTTATATTTTCTAAATATTAAATTTTTAATTTTTATATTGTTAGAATTACAAACAATTATATCTATCGTTATTTTTTTTGATACAATAAAATCTAGAATATCAAGACTAAAAATATCATCGCAAAAGATTGCTAATTTAATTCTATTTTTATCATTCATTGATTAACCCTATTAATACAAAATTATTTACTTTATAATATAAATATTAAAATATAAAACTTAACTTAATTTATAAAAAAAAATAAGGCAACACATTGTCTAATATTACTATTGGAATTACAACTTATAATCGTCAAGATCTTTTGAGAGAAACTATACTATCAGTATTAAATCAAACTCATCGTGACTTTAAGGTCATTATTGCGAATGATTTTCCAGAAGAAACTGTCTCCTTTGAAACTCTTAGCCTTAAAGAAGACGATAGAGTAAAGATTATTAATAACAAAATTAATCTTGGTGAAATAAAAAATTCTAAACTTCTGCTTGAACTGTGTGACACTGAATGGTTTTGTTATCTAGCTGATGATGATTTGTTTCATCCAAATTTCTTAAAATCTCTTTTTTCATATTTGCACAATACAAGTATTGATGTGTCAGCAATTTATCCTAATAGAATTATTGGTAAAAAAATTGATAATGAATTTTATCTTAATAAATCACTTAATGATGACTTTCATTTATTCAATTCTGATGATTTTCTAAAAGATTATTTGTGTAATAAAATACCTTTAATAGGTGTTTATGGTTTAATTAAAACATCAATATTAAAAAAAATTGGAGGGATGCCAATTTTATCTAAAAGTCAAAATATATATAGTGATACAGTTTTACCGATACTATTATCTGAACACGGTTATATTGGATGGACATCAAATAAATTAGTTTTTAATAGAGCTCATGATGAATCACGGTCAATGCGTTCTGATATTCTAAATATACAAGAAGCTCAGTCAAACTATTTTCAAATTATAATAAATAAATTTAAAAAATCTAATCTTAAAAAAAATTGTCAAGATAAAAGTATTTATCACACTCTATTAAATTTTGCAGGAACACAGATTTTTATAATTAGTAAAAATTATAGTCTAAATTATATTAAAGGTGCTGCAATATTTTATAAGCATCAAATTAAGTTCTCTTATATAAAAATGAATAAAAAGTACTGGTTTATCTATACGATTAAACTAAAAATTCTTATTCTAAAGGGATTTATAAGAAAAATTAAAGGTTACATAATTTTGAATAATCCATTATAAGATAATTTCCCTAATAAGATTATCAATTACTTATAACACAATTATGACAAATAATTTTTCCTCAATTAGTGACATAGCATTAATAAATGTAAAGTATTTTCCTGAAGAAAGAGGGGACCTTTCTGTCATTGAAAAAGATGATTTGCCTTTTAAATTTAATAGAATTTTTAATGTAAAGGCTAATAAAGGGGATATCAGAGGAAAGCATGCTCATAAAAAATGTAAGCAATTTATGTTGTGTCTTAATGGAAGTATTGAGCTAACTTGTGATGATGGTTTTAGTAAAAAAAAATTTATTTTAAAACAAGCTAATGAGGGGGTTTATGTTCCAAGTGGAATATGGGCAACACAAAAATACTTAGTTAAAGATTCTTTATTAATGGTACTTTGTGATCTTGATTATGATGAAGATGATTATTTGAGAAATTACGATAATTTTATTAAATTTATAGGTTCCTAAATGCAAAAAAAAATAATATCTAAGACAAAATTCCTAAAATTAAATGTTGAGTCTGCAAAAAAAATGAGCATGAATAAAGCTTTAAAACAACAGGCAAATAAAGTTTTATTTGAGGCTGATAAATTTAGATGGATGCATCAAACCACTTGGCTTGGAGAGCCAATTCTTAATTTGCCGCAGGATATGTTTGCTATTCAAGAGATTATTTGGAAAACAAAACCAGAATATATAATAGAAGTTGGGGTGGCTTGGGGAGGATCATTATTATTTCAATCCATGTTAATGGACTATACTGGTGGCAAAAAAATAATTGGTATAGATATTTTTATACCAAATGACCTCAAACAGAGACTAAAGAGTCAAAAAAAACTATTTAAGAAAATTCAACTTATCGAAAGTTCAAGTCTTGAAGATGACACTGTAAAAAAAATAAAAACAATTATAAAAAAATCAAAAAAAGTTATGGTAATACTTGATTCACATCATACTGAAGATCACGTTCTTCAAGAATTGAATATCTATTCTAAATTTATATCAAAAGGTAATTATTTGATTTGTGGTGATACTATTATTGATTTTATTCCCGAACAAAAACACAGGCCAAGACCTTGGGGGCCTAAAAATAATCCTCATACAGCGCTTAAAAAATTTATTAAAAAAAATAAAAGATTTAAATCTGATAAAGAAATTGAAAATAAATTACTTTTTTCTTGTAATCCTAATGGGTATTTAAAGGCCACAATTTAACAAATGAATATATTATGAGAATTGCAATAACTGGTGCACTTGGGCACATCGGCTCCCATACAATTAGAAATTTAGGATTAAAAAATCCATCTTATAAATTTACTTTAATTGATAATCTTTTAACTCAAAGATATGCGTCGCTATTCAATCTTCCAGTAACGAATGATTATAATTTTTTAGAAAAAGATGTAAGTAAAGATGATTTAGAATCGGATTTAGAAAACATAGATGTTTTAATTCATTTAGCGGCAATGACAGATGCGGCAAACAGCTTTGAAAACCCTGACGAACTTGAGAGAAATAACTTATTATCTACAGAAAAAGTTGCAAATTTATGTTTAAAAAAAGGAATTAAACTTATATTTTTATCTTCAACAAGTGTTTATGGAACACAAAAAAAAATAGTTGCTGAAGATTGTTCCGATGATGATTTAAATCCTCAAAGTCCATATGCTGAAACAAAATTAAAAGAAGAGAAGCTTATAAATGAGCTATCAAGTTCTGGATTAAAAGTTGTTTGTTGTAGATTTGGAACTATATTTGGCATCTCACAAGGTATGAGATTTCATACTGCAGTTAATAAGTTTTGTTGGCAAGCTGTTATGGGTCAGGAAATTACTGTATGGAAAACTGCTTATGAGCAAAGTCGTCCATATTTAGATTTAAATGATGCATGTAGCGCATTCGACCACATTATAAAAAAAAATTTATTTGATGGTGATACTTTCAATATTTTAACTCAAAATGCTACTGTTAGTAATGTGATAGAATTAATTAAAGAATATATTCCAAATATAAAAGTTAAATTTGTTGATAGTAAAATTATGAATCAACTTTCATACGAAGTAAGTAGTGAAAAATTTAAAGCTGAAGGATTTAAATTTTCTGGTAGCTTAAAAGCTGGAATATCTGATACAATTAATTTATTAAGAAATAGTAATAGAGTATAGGTATGAAGATTTCTGTCATAGGTTTCGGACATATAGGGAGCGTTATAGGAAGTGTTATTGCTTCTAAAGAATTTACTGTCGTAGGAATAGATAAAAATAGAAAATTAATAAATAATTTTTTAAATAATGGCTATCCGATTAGTGAACCAGGTCTTCAAGAATTAGTTAATAAAAAAATAAGTGATAAATATTTAACAATCACTAATGATTTAGAATCTATAAGCGTATCTGAAGTAATAATAATTACTGTTGGAACACCACTAGGTGACAATAACAAGCCTGATCTTAGTCATTTATCTGAGACCTGCAAAGAAATTGAGCCGTATATAAAAAATGGACAATTAATTTTGGTAAAAAGTACAATTCCTCCAGGCACTACAAGAAAAATAGTTCATGAAATCTTATCAAATAAAAAAAATATTGATGTGGTCTTTAGTCCAGAGAGATTAGCGGAGGGAAACGCTATAAATGAATTAAAATCACTCCCTATAGTCGTAGGAGGTATTACTAATGAAGCTACGAATAGAGCAGCTAAGTTTTGGGAGGATACTATTTCTGTTAAAACAATAGCTGTGAATAGTGCTGAAACAGCTGAAATGGTTAAATTGGCAAATAATGCCTGGATTGACTTAAACATAGGTCTTGCACATGATTTGGCGCGCTTATCTGATACTTTAGATTTTGAAATTGACATTATGGAAGTAATTAGTGCGGCTAATAGTCTTAAAAAAGGCAGTGGAAATGTCAATATCTTGACTCCTTCAAATGGAGTTGGTGGATATTGCCTAACTAAAGATCCGTGGTTTTTGCATACTTTAGGAAAAGAAAATGGAATCGAACTTAGTACCATTAAATCTGGAAGAATTTCAAATGAAATTATGCCAGAGTATAGTGCAAAAAAAATAATCGATTATTTTAAAGAAGTAAACCTAGATTCAGATAAAGTTAAAATTGCAGTATTGGGCCTATCATTTAAAAGTAATAGTGGAGATATTAGATTTACACCTGTACTACCATTTTTAAATTTTCTTAAAAATGAGGGTTTTACTAATATTTCAATCTATGACCCACTAGTTACATCAAATGACTTAGATAAAATAAATATTAAAACTGTTAAAAAAATTAATGAAGCTATAGACAATGCGGATTGTGTTGCATTCATGACTGCTCACGAACAGATACTTGAACTAAGTGTGACAGAGCTTGTAAATAAATGTAAAAAAGAAACTTTAATATTTGATGGTAGAAGATATTTTTCTGCCAGTGAGATAATAGAGATCAAAAAAAATGGTTTCAATTACAAAGGAATCGGTAGATGACAATAAAAAGCAATAAAAAAGTAATGATTACTGGAGCCGCTGGATTTATAGGGAGTCATTTATCAGAAAGATTAATAAGAGAAGGAAATATTGTATATGCTTTTGATATTAAACCTTTAAATGAATGCAAAAATTTAGAGAGTTTACAAAATAATCCAAATTTTAATTATTTCCAAGGTGATATAAGAGATGAAGAGTCAGTTAGTTCATTTTTTCAAAAAGATGCGAAAGTGATATATCATTTAGCCTCAATTGTTGGCGTTAGATATTATATGGAAGACCCTCTTTCATTAATTGATATAACCATTAATGGAACAAAAAATATTATTAAGCTTTGTATAGATTTTGATACTAAATTATTGTTTGCAAGTACAAGCGAAATTTATGGAAAAAATCCAAATACTCCTTGGAACGAAGAAGCGGATAGAGTTCTTGGAAGTCCAGGAGTTGATAGGTGGTGTTACTCATCAAGCAAAGCTCTTATAGAACATATGTTGTTTGGTTTACATAGAAATGGAAAACTTAATTTTTCTACTGTAAGATTTTTTAATGTTTATGGACCAAAACAAAATCCAATTTATGTTGTATCTCAATCGATATATAGAATTTTAAGAAATGAATCCCCAGATATATATGATGGAGGTAAGCAGACAAGATGCTTCACCTATATTGATGATGCAATTGATGGACTAATTTTGGTAGCAACAGAAGAAATTGCAAATGGACACGTATTTAATATTGGTAACCAAAATCCTACCAATATTGAGGACATAGTTAATTATTGTATAAGTGAATCAGGTATAGATATAAAAATTAACAATATTAATACTCAAGAAATGTATGGCAAAGTATACCAAGACATCATTAATCGTATTCCTGACAGTTCAAAGGCGCAAAAACTTCTTAATTGGACTGCAAATACAAACCCAAAAGAGGGAATAAAAAAAACTATTGAATGGGTTCGAAAAAATAATTGGTATTTAAATAGCTTATTATGAAAAATAGAAAAGGTATAATCTTAGCTGGTGGAACTGGTAGTAGGTTATGGCCTATAACGCTTCCAGTATGTAAGCAACTTTTACCAGTTTATAATAAACCTATGATTTATTATCCTCTATCAACTCTTATGTTAGCTGGAATAAGAGAAATTTTAATAATTACAAATCCCAATGATTTAAATAGCTTTAAAAGTTTACTTGGCGATGGTTCAAAATTTGGTATAGAAATTTCTTACAAAGAACAGCTTAAACCAAAAGGAATAGCAGAAGCATTTTTAATTGGAAAAGAATTTCTAGATGATAGTCCGTGTGCATTAATTTTAGGAGATAATATCTTTTATGGCTCTGGGTTTTCGGAATTATTAAATCAACAAAGTTCATCAGATAACGACTCAACAGTTTTTGCATATTATGTAAAAGATCCAGAAAATTTTGGTATATGTGAATTTACTGAAAACGATGTTCCTAATAGGATTATTGAAAAACCAAAAAATAGTATTTCAAATTGGGCAATTACGGGCTTATATTTTTATGATAATGAAATTACTAAAATTGCTGAACAAATAACTCCCTCAGCTAGAGGTGAGCTAGAAATATCAGACATCAATCAATTCTATTTAAAGAATAAATCTCTTGGTGTTTATAAACTTGGAAGAGGATATGCTTGGTTAGATGCTGGTACTAATGACAACTTACTTAAAGCTTCACAATTTGTGAAAATGGTTGAAGAGCTTCAAGGATTAAAAATTGGATGCCCAGAAGAAATTGCTTGGAGAATGGGCTTTATTTCAGACAAAAATTTAGATATGTTGATTGCTAGCTACAAAAGTGTTGAATACGCAGACTATTTAAGATCAATTTTAAAAGAAAAATAAATTTAGGAGAAAATTAAATATGGATATAGCTAACAATTGTAGAGTTTGTAATAATAAAATTGAACCGTTTATGACTTTTGGTAATATGCCAATTGCTAATGGATTTCTTAAAGAAGAGGCTTTCAAAGATGAGTATTTTTTTGAAATGAAACCTTCTTTTTGTAATAAATGCTTTGCGTTTCAATTAATAGAACAGCCGGATGCAGAATTAATGTTTAATGAGAGTTACCCTTTTTTCTCAAGCTTATCTAAGCATATGCAGACTCACTTTGATAACTTCGCTAATTCAGTTATTAATAGATTTTTGAAATCTAAAGACAGTCCTATGGCAATAGAGCTTGGAAGCAATGATGGTATCATGTTGAGGCATTTTAAAGATGCAGAAATTAAACACTTAGGCATAGAGCCTTCACAAAACGTAGCTCAAATTGCAAAAGAAAAAGGAATTAATACTATATCTGAATTTTTCAATGAAGAATTAGCTGTAAAGGTTTTAGAAGAATATGGACATGCTGATGTAATGTTTGCGGCAAATGTAATGTGTCATATTCCAAATAT
>Ga0209383_1000183_pt1 | contig 46250 bp, 45 predicted proteins | sample CoawatmetaG02DNA_FD_187510 | JGI IMG/M metagenome (GOLD analysis project Ga0209383, IMG submission 187510) | Marine microbial communities from the West Antarctic Peninsula - Coastal water metaG029-DNA (SPAdes) (version 2) | ecosystem: Environmental > Aquatic > Marine > Coastal ...
TTTAGCACAGGTATGGGAGACGTATTACCTCAGTTAGCAATTATTGTTGCCGCAGCGTCCTACGTTATTTCAGGCGCCATGGTTAAACGAGTTAAAGGCGTGAGCAGTGCCATTCTGTCAGCAGGCGTTCTTGTGGGGGGCTGTCTTATCACCTTGCCTGCTAGCCTCCTTTTTGAAAACCCCCTAACCCACTCTGAAAGCATGCCTAACTCAGCAATTATTGCGCTAGTGTATTTAGGGCTAATACCCACAGGCGCTGCTTTTTTTGTGCGCTTTTACTTGATCCGCATGTACGGTTACACTTTTGTTGCCCAAGTGGGGTATCTAGTTCCCATATTTAGCGTTTTGTTCGGTGTAGTATTGTTAGGTGAAACTTTAACCGCAGCCATGGTGGGTGGATTATTACTTATCCTAGGCGGTATTGTATTGAGTCGCAGGGGCAATAAGGCTCAGAAAGAATAGGTTTTAGCTGACAAAAATAAGTTATTACTGGCTTAGTGAACTCTCTTATGGCGACTTGACACCAAACCCTGAGGCCTCCACCAGCCATGCGAGTCATTGACACCTAGGCACGGGGCAACTCTATACCAAACGCTGGCTTTTGCATTGCCTTCGGTTACGCTCTCACTATTGTAATGCGAGTAACCGCACCCTTTAATAGACAGCTGGGGTTAGTGATCTTTTCACAAACCCGCATTATCTTTGCACTCCTTTGCAGTATCTCCACCCACCCTTACACTTGAATGCCTATACTCAATGTACCTCATTTAGGGGAAGCTCTATAGGGAAGAAGAGCATCAACATAGATAACAAATGCGGCATAATGATTGAACTGTTATAGGGTTAGTAGGCAAATATAGTTGTGCTGCAATTAAACAAAGAGAAAACTAATGAATTTAAAAAAATCGATTGTTCACGTTGCGTTCACGTCCTTAATTACGTTAGCAGCAGTACCTGCGTTTGCTGGTGCTCATGGGATAATGGTTGGCAGTGCAGAGATGGTTGCATCTAAAACCATCGTTGAGAACGCATCTGCGTCAGACGAACTTGCTGTTTTGGTTGCTGCAGTATCAGCTGCTGGTTTGGTAGAAACTTTACAAGGCGATGGCCCGTTTACCGTTCTAGCACCCACTAATGCAGCCTTTGCTAAGTTGCCTGCCGGCACCATTGATACGTTGCTAAAACCTGAGAATATCGGGACGCTTAGCACCATACTCACTTGTCACGTAGTTGCAGCAAAAGCGATGGCTGCAGATGTCATTAAAATGGCCACTGATAATGGTGGCATGGCTAAAGTAGGCACTGTAGGTGGTTGCGTGCTAACTGCAAAGTATAGTAATGGAAAAGTAACTTTTACAGATGAAAACGGCAATGTAGCCACCGTAACAATTGCTGACGTACCACAGAAAAATGGTGTGATACATGTGATCGATACAGTGCTGCTACCAAAGAGTTAGGTCATAAATCAACGTTACGCCACCTTAAGACTGCTGGTTGATTACTGGCAGTTTTTTTATCTAAGATTTAGCTTTTTATTGCGCAGTTACGCTACAAACCAATTTACATTTCAGGAACGAGTACTAACTTACCAGTAAAGCCTTTATTCAAAAAGTCTGTCTGGGCTTTATGGATTTGTGTGAGTGGGTAGCTGTGAGCCACTACTGGGCGAATTTCTTCTGATTCTATGTAGCTCACTAGGTTGCTAAATACAATAGGGTCTTGGAACGTACAGCCAAAGAAAGTGAGGTCTTTTAAATATAGCGTGCGAATATCCAACCCCACCATAGGCCCAGCAATGGCACCAGAAACTGCGTATCGCCCCCCCCTGCAAAGTACGTCCAGCAGCTGCGGCCAGTCTGGCCCAGCCACCAAATCGACCACTAAATCTACGTTATCAGCACCAATGGCAGTAATAAGGTTATCGCCCCGAGCTACTAGCTGATCGGCTCCTAATGCTTTAACATCGCCGTGCTTGGTAATTCCTGCAACAGCAATCACATAAGCGCCACGGCGTTTTGCTAACTGAACTGCAGCAGAGCCCACGCCACCAGACGCTCCCATAATTAATACCCGCTCACCAGACTTTAAATCAGCCCTATGAAGCATGTTTTCAGCTGTGGAATATGCACAAGGAATAGAGGCCAGTTCAACATCACTCCAAGGAGTACTTACCGCATATGCCTCATCACTCAGGGCACAAGTATATTGCGCGAAACCACCATCATATTCAGACCCAAAAGTGACACAATCAAAGCGCTTTTTAGTATATGGGTCTTGCTGCATAGTACGAACAATAACGCGTTCACCTATACGTTTACTGCTCACACCTGCACCTACAGAAACCACTTCACCACATACGTCTGCCCCTTGGATGCGAGGCAATTGTAATGCACTTCCTGACCATGTGGCAGTGGCCGCATCCAGCTCATCATAACCTTGGTTGGCACCACTATTGGTGTCGCCAGTGACTTGTTTAGAGTACCAGCCTATGCGGGTATTGATATCAGTATTATTTACTCCTGCTGCCAACACTTTAAGTAATACTTCACCCTTTTTAGGCTTGGGTGTGGGTATATCTTCACAATACACAAGTTGGTCTAGGCCCCCATGGCCAAGCAAATGTACACCCTTCATCGTAGCTGGCGTGGTGGGATCTAGCACGTCGTTAATGGGGTTCATAACAGATTTAAGGCAACAATTAAAAGTGCCTCAAATCTAGCAGTTTGATGAGTGACACACAAGTGGCTTTATGGGCTTATCAAGGTCGACACCATGCCGGCCTAGTATTGGCTTCTTGTTTTATTTAGAATGGTCTAATGCAGCATCAATTGCCAATACATCGAGCGCTCATGAGCGAGGTAGCACACCATGGCCACTCACCATAATGAGCCTCTAGCCTATGGGCTAAAAAATAATTCTTCTCAGCTTTTCCAATGGCTATTGCAAGTGTTTTTTGTAGGGCTAATGCTAGGGACAACTCGCATAGTTATTACGCCTCTAGCAGAGCAGGAATTTGGTTTAGCTAAAGACTCTCTATTACTACTGAGCACCTTTGTTATAGCCTTTGGAGTCGTTAAAGGGAGTATGAATTTTGTAGCGGGGTACTGGGCCGAAAAAATAGGTCGAAAACCTGTTCACCTGTTGGGTTGGCTTATTGCTTTACCTATTCCAGTATTATTTTATTTTGCCCAATCGTGGGCCTGGGTAGTCTTTGCAACTATTCTTTTGGGTATCAACCAAGGCCTCACTTGGTCTATGAGTCAAACTGCTAAATTAGACATTACCGCAGCCCATGAGCGCGGGTTGACTATTGGTTTAAATGAGTTTGCAGGATATACAGGTGTTGCTTTGGGTGGTTTAGCAAGTGCTTATATTAGCCAGTGGCTTGGGCTAAAAACTGGGTTGTTAGTCATTGGTTTTGTTATTATTAGCCTTGCGTTCATCCTCACATTGATCAACATTGTTGAGACTCGTCCATGGGCTTTGTATCAAACGCAAAAGCCCTCATTCGTGGGTTCCCCAGACACTATTTCTACCTGGTCAGTATTTAAACGCATAAGTTGGAGCAATTCACAGCTACTCGCTATAACCCAAGCAGGCTGTGTAGAAAAATTTGTTGACGCGTTAGTGTGGATTGTTTACCCCATTTACCTGTACCAAAAGACACAGGATTTGCCATTAACAGGCTGGATCATTTCGATCTATGGCTTAGTTTGGGGTGCTAGCCAGCTACTCACTGGACACTGGTCTGATAAGTATGGACGCAAAAGATTAAATGTCACTGGCATGATAATAACAACTGTGGGTGTGCTCATCATGCCTCTCAACGAAACAGTCTTATGGTGGAGCTGCAGCGCTGCTCTCACAGGTTTAGGAATGGCCTTACTATACCCAAACTTAGCTGCTGCCGTAGCAGACCATTCTCAACCCCAATGGCGTGCTACCGCCATTGGGATTTATCGATTTTGGCGTGACTTAGGGTATGCAATTGGTGCCTTATTATTAGGCCTTGCCGCTTATTGGACACAAGACTTAAGTGCAGCGTTTTGGGCTGTAGGCGGGTGTATGGCAATTTCTTCAGCTTGGTTAGCTGCCAAGAGTTAAGCGATAAAAAGTAAATCACTATGGGCTTTAACTGCAATAGGTCATTACTGGGTCATAAATACTAGGGTAACAGCCTCGCTCGCTTATCGTTTGTCCATTTCATAGCTGTCCATGTACGGAGCCTATGGCAATGATTGATGTTTCTCAGCATTTTATTGGGCTAATAAAGCCACTTTTATATCAGGCTTTAAAAAGGTTATGATGGTTTAAAAGTGACTATACAGCAGACCAATATGTCCCAGCACAAACATATCCAGCAAAAGCTCGCTAACCTGCGCCAACATTTAGTATTACTGCTGCAGCGAACTAACGATATAGATTCGAGTGGCTCAACAACCTTGCAGTCTGTGATTAAACGGCTGGGCACACCGGGAAATGTTAAGAATCGAGCCTCTCAAGCTAATCCTTTGGCTGATTTGTTACCACAAATAAAGCAAGCTAATGCAACCTTGCCGTTGATGTGCCAAAACATGGTCGATAACGTCATAGAGCTTGCTAATCACCTGCCTTGGTATCAAAGGCCTGTAGCTAATAACCAAGGCTTTATGGCCAGTCATGTGAATGCCCAAATTATCGGCCCTGAGGGATTGGAAGTGCGGCAAGATTTAATTGTCGGCGTTACTTTAATGCGCCCCAACATAGACTATCCAGACCACCATCACGAGCCTGAAGAGATATACCTTGTGCTTAGTGATGGTAGGTGGCGCCAAGACAATGGTGATTGGCATACACCAGGCTTGGGTGGCTTAGTATATAATTCTAGTGATTTAATGCATGGCATGAAATCTGTCAACACGCCTTTATTGGCCATTTGGTGCTTGCCCTTAGACAAACCCTTTATACCTTTTAGTGCCCCTATTAGTGCTCCTATTGGTTCAGATCCCACTGCTTAGCTGCCTTTATGAAGCCATCTACATCGGCTTCCTTGGTGGTAAAGTTAGTAACCAAGCGAACAACATTCTCACCCCATCGATTACTGTAAAAATAAAAGCCTTGACTAAGCAAACCATCGATCATGGCTTTGGGCATCTTACAAAAAAACATGTTTGAGACCGTTTCCCCGAGCATGTCGATACCATTAATAGAGCGTAACCCTTGGTCTAATCGCAGAGCCATAGCATTAGCTTGGCGGGCATTATTAAGCCACAAGTCTTGCTTTAAGTAAGCTTCTAACTGTGCAGACATTAAACTCATTTTAGACATTAAATGCCCAGACCTCTTGCGCCTCCATGCCATTTCTTTTGCCAAGGTTGGATCAAATAACACAATGGCTTCCACCGCTAAAGTACCGTTCTTAGTTGCCCCAAATGACAACACATCAACACCAGCTTGCCATGTCATCGCTGCAGGAGAGCAGCCCAAAGATACCAATGCATTAGTAAATCGAGCACCATCCATATGGAACTTTAACTTATTTTGTTTGCATATACGGCCAATTTCAGACAACTCTTCTAAACTATACACGCTCCCAGTCTCAGTAGTTTGACTCACACTAACTACAGCCGTTTGCACTGTGTGCACATCACCCGCATTAGGCACAGCCTTAGCAGCTAATTCTTTGGGACAAAGCTTACTGTGCTCACCCTCCACAAAAGCCAGTTTGGCGCCATGAGTAAAGAATTCTGGAGCACCGCACTCATCAATATTAATATGGCTTTGGGGGTGACAAAGCACAGACCCCCATGGTGGTGTCAACACACTTAAAGCCAAAGCATTAGCCGCAGTGCCTGTGGCTACTAAAAACACACTCACTGGACATTCAAAAATTTCTGCTAGGGCCTGTTCTACCTGCTTACTATGTTCATCGTTACCATAGGGCTGCTGGATAGCTAAGCCTGCATCCATAATAGCCTGCAACACACTATGTGCTGCGCCTGCAGTATTATCACTAGAAAATACTTTATTAATCATTCCCCGATCGTCATGGGCAGACATTATTCATCTCCATCAATGTTATCCTTGTGACACTAACTGCCATAAGGCACTCACTAAGGGTTTTTTAAGGTTCTTTTTAAGGGCAAATAGACCCACATCATAAGCTTCAAGTTGTGGTTTTACATCTAATATTTGAATGCGCTCAATAGTCGGGCTGTTATCCAACACAATCTTCGGCACCACACCGATGCCTAAACCAAGGCTAACCATAATGACGATAGCCTCGTTACCAGCCACCTGTGCATACACTTTTGGCGTCACATCCATCGCCCTAAACCAAGCATCCGTTCGCTGGCGAGACAAGCCATCTTCTGCCAAAATCATGGGTACTTTAGCCCATTCTTTAGGGCTAGTTGGGGCAATTAAAGGCTGTTCTAGGCTGGTTTGGTCTTTGGCTGCTATAAAGACCAATGGGGATATGGTAATCGGTTTAAAGGCAAGTTCCCTCGGCAAATTTTTTGGCCTGGCAGCAATGGCAAGGTCTTCTTCCCCAGAAATAACATGCGCGATACCTTGGTCTGGATCACCTGTATGAAGTTTAATTTCTATGTTTGGATGATCCTGACGGAAGCGCTGAAACAAGTCAAATAATAAGCTGTAAACCGCTGTGACAGAGCAATATAAACTCACTTCACCTTGCAATTGACCATGAGCATTTTGCACTTGATTGCGGATAGAGATCCATTCACCTAATGCAGAACGGGCGTAGCTCACAAAGACTTGACCTTCAGATGTAAGTTGCACGCTGCGGTTGTCACGATTAAACAAGGGTACACCTAGCTCTTCTTCTAATTGCCTTATATTGCGAGACAGTGCAGACAAACTAATGTGGCACGCAGCACTGGCTTTGCCAAAATGTAAGTTCTCAGCTAAGGTTAAAAAATGTTTGAGATGCTTTATGTCCACAACCCAAATTTTAACACAATTTTAGGTTATGTTGCATTATATGGCTCACTATGTGGCATATATATCAATTTACGAAAACATTAACAGGGCGTATCATGAGGGTCACTTAACCAAACACATACTACTTTTGAAACCACAGGGCCTTCCTATGTCTAATAACTACTTTAATACCTTGCCTTTGCGTGAGCAGCTTGAACAACTAGCCAAGTGCCGTTTTATGCACATGGATGAATTTACCGAGGGTGTAGATGCCCTTAAAGGTAAGAAGATGGTCATTATTGGATGTGGCGCCCAGGGCCTCAACCAAGGCTTAAACTTACGCGACAGCGGCCTAGACGTGTCCTACACCTTACGCCAGTCTGCAATTGACGAGAAACGTCAATCGTTCAAAAATGCATCTGAGAATGGTTTTACCGTAGGCACCTACGAAGCACTCATCCCGACTGCAGACATCGTACTTAACCTAACTCCAGATAAGCAGCACTCGCCAGTAGTGGCCGCTGTTATGCCACTAATGAAGCAAGGGGCATGCTTGTCTTATTCCCATGGCTTTAACATTGTTGAAGAAGGTATGAAGATTCGTGATGACCTAACGGTAATCATGGTTGCTCCTAAGTGCCCGGGCTCTGAAGTACGTGCAGAATACGTACGTGGATTTGGCGTACCTACGCTTATTGCTGTGCACGAAGATAACGACCCACAAGGCCACGGCCTAGCCCTAGCTAAAGCTTACGCCGTAGGAACCGGTGGCCATAAGGCTGGTGTGTTGATGTCATCTTTTATTGCTGAAGTAAAGTCTGACCTTATGGGTGAGCAAACCATCCTTTGTGGCATGCTACAAACGGGTTCTTTGTTGTGCTTTGACAAGATGATCAATAAGGGTGTTGACGCAGGTTATGCCTCTAAGCTAATCCAGTACGGTTGGGAAACTGTTACTGAAGCACTGAAGTATGGGGGTGTAACCAACATGTTAGATCGCCTTTCTAACCCGGCTAAAATCAAGGCTTTTGACCTTTCTGAAGAATTGAAAGTGATCATGCGTCCTTTGTACAACAAGCATCAAGATGACATTATTAATGGCACCTTCTCTCGCACTATGATGGCAGACTGGGCTAACGACGACGTTAACCTTTTAGGCTGGCGTGCCGAAACCGGTGAAACTGCTTTTGAAAAGACCCCCGCGGGTGACATGGAGATTTCTGAGCAAGAGTACTTTGACCACGGCATTTTAATGGTAGCGATGGTTAAAGCTGGTGTAGAGCTTGCTTTTGAAACCATGACTGCAGCAGGCATTATTGCAGATTCTGCTTACTATGAATCGTTGCATGAAACGCCATTGATTGCTAACACCATTGCTCGTAAAAAGTTGTACGAAATGAACGCTACTATCTCTGATACCGCAGAATATGGCTGTTACTTGTACAACCATGCCTGCTTACCTTTGTTGAGTGACTTTATGAAAGACATCGATACAGACGTCATCGGCCGCGGTCTCTCTACAGACGACAACGGCGTGGACAACGCCCGCTTAATCGAAGTAAATGAAGCCTTACGTAGCCATCCTGTGGAAGCTATTGGCGCTACGTTACGTGGCCATATGGCAGACATGAAGAAGATTGTTTAAGGTAAGTTCTTAATGATGCAGCTGCACGATTTGTCTGTAGAGTTTGATGAAGGTTTTCAGCTTAAACACATTAATTGGCAAGTCGAGCAGCACCAACACTGGTTAATTACCGGCGCAAATGGTGCTGGTAAATCTGCCCTCGCCGCAGTGCTGGCTGGCTATGGAGAAATTCTGGCGGGCCGCACAAGTGGCATTCCTGCTAATATTGGCTGGGTATCTTTTGAGGCCCAGGCCGAACTCATTCAAGCCGAACTCAAAAAAGATGATGCTGACATTTTAGACGTCATAAGTCTCGGCACTCCTGTGCGTGAAATCATCTTTACCAATGAAATAGACCCTGTAATAGCCGAAGATTTAATTCACAAGTTTGAGTTAAGTTACCTTCTTGAACGCGCTTTTCGGAAGTTATCAACAGGTGAATCCCGCAAAGTTATGCTTATACGAGCCTTGTCTTGTCACGCAGATCTACTCATTTTAGATGAGCCCTTCGACGGCTTAGATAGCGCCGCTCACACCATGCTTCAAAGCCACCTTATCGAAGTAGTAAAGCACACTCCAGTAGTTATGGTGCTCAATCGTTTTGATGAAATACCAGGTTTTATTAGTCACATCGCTTATGTTGAATGCGGTGAACTGCGCCATCAGGTGAAACGCCAAGACACTAAGGCTTACGATGAGCTCTATCAGTTGCTGCACCTTAAAACGACAGACTTACAGGTTCCTGCTGCAGACACTGAGAATTTATTACCAGTACTAGACCCACAGCAACCCTTGGTAAAACTCAATAATATTTGTATTAAGCATACCGATATGGTGTTGATTAAAGGCCTTAATTGGTCCATACAAGCCAATGAACATTGGCAACTTAGTGGCCCTAATGGCAGCGGTAAAACAGCACTTTTATCACTTATTACTGGGGATCATCCCCAGTGTTACACCAATGATATTTTTGTGTTTGGTTACCAAAGAGGCAATGGCGAAAGCATTTGGCAGATTAAACAATACATAGGTTACGTCTCCACCGCTTTGCAATGGGAATACCGCGTAGGCACCAGCTTACGTAATGTTATCATTTCTGGTTTTTATGATTCAATTGGCTTGTATAGCCGAAGTAGTGACCGACAAAAGAAAATTGCCGATGAATGGTTAGCTTTATTAGGCATGGGCAAACGAGGCGACCAGCCATTTAATAAGCTATCTTATGGTGACCAGCGCTTACTACTCATCGCTAGAGCGATGGTTAAGCACCCCCCACTCCTTATTCTAGACGAACCTTGCTTGGGTTTGGACGATATCAATCGCCAGCTAGTGTTAGCTTTGATCGAAAAAATTTGTGCAGCAAGGGAAACCTCTGTTATTTACGTGAATCATCATGCACAAGATCGCATTGCGGGTATAGATAACTATTTAGCTTTAGAGAAATCATCTGACAATAGCTAACTTTTTCCGGTAGCGGTTAATGCACAAACACATGCAACTTTAAGCCTAGCCATCTGAATTCTAATTTCAAATCCATCCTTTTGCACAGTGTTGCAAACTCGTTGGATTTTTTTAGGCATATTCTGCTTGTGAAGAAAGTGTTGTCATAGTAACTCCCTGCGTTTTTTATTGCCTGATATGTCTGTATACCAGAAAATTAGTGTGGTCGTAGATACACTCCCATGAGCTAACTTTCAACTTTAAACACGCATTTATTTTCTCGCCACACTACTGTTATTCAGGTATTGTTTACGCTTAGGCGGTTGATCTAATTATGGAACTTAAATGAAAAGTTGGTTTTTACTGTTTTTGGCTGTGGTGTTTGAGGTGGTAGGCACTTCAGCCATCAAACAGTCTGCTGGGTTTACCAAGTTCTTTCCTTCTTTAGCGGTTGCCGTATGTTTTGTGGTGTCATTTTATCTATTAACTTTTTCTCTAAAAGTACTCCCTATTGGCGTAGTCTATGCCGTTTGGTCAGGCATGGGTATTGTGCTTATTTCAGTCATTGGCCATTGGTTCTTTAATGAGCGGCTCGATACAGCAGCGATCGTCGGCATCAGTTTTATTCTTTCTGGCGTCATTATTATGCAAGTTTTTTCTAAAGCCGTGGCTCACTAAATTAACCCGTAATAGGACTCCCTTATGCCCAAAGTAGGCATGCCAGAAATTAGGCGCCCTCAGCTGATACGCGCCACTATGGAGGTTATTAAGCAAGTGGGGTTTCTCAATGCTTCGGTGGCTAAGATTGGTCAACAAGCGAGCATTTCCCCAAGCATTATTAATCATTATTTTGATGGCAAAAGTGGTCTTGTAGAAGCCACTATGCGAAGTATTTTAAAAGACCTTGCCTCTGGCATTAATATACGCCTAGCTAACGTACCTAAAGACGATATGGTGGGGCGTATAGAAGCCATCGTAGGAGAGAATTTTAGCACCCACCAACAAGATGAAGCAGTGGTAAAGACTTGGCTAGCTTTTTGGGCTCAAGCGATGCATGACCCTGCGTTAAACCGCTTACAGCGAGTGAACGAAAAACGCCTACTGTCCTATTTAAGGTATGAGTTAAAGCGCTGTATGCCCCATCAGCAGGCGCAAATGGTGGCAACAAGCATAGCCGCACTGATTGATGGGATTTGGTTACGAGGTGCTCTTAATCCGCAAGGCATTGACTCTGATTTAGCCCGCCAAGTAATTACAGACTATTTGTCGTTGTACCTAAAGACAGAGTCTTAATGATTAACCTCATATTCTATTAAGTCATTAAACGCTTTTTCTGCTGTTTCTGCAGACGCAAACATAATCCGGCCTTGCCATAGGTGATCCAGCTCTGTTACCGAACTGGACTGGGGCTGTGCTTTTTTCTCAAGGTCAGCAACTGTCGCTGTCAGTGGGTCAGCAGCCCAGTCTTGCAATGAAACCTGCAGGGGTTGAGCGGCCTTGGGACCAAACATTTGGCCTAACTGGCTGAGCGCTTGTGCAATCAGCTCATTGCCAAGGGCTTGTCTTTGTTGCGCCGGCCAACCAATAAAACCAAAAAGGGCTCCTCTAGATTTATTTTCAGGGGAAGCGTCGTGAATTTCTGATAATGGACCAATATGACTCACCCGGTCTCCAGACAACCCATGGTTACGCCAAAATGGCTTGGAATAGACGGCTGTAAACTTACTTTGACCTGCCATCCATGTACGGATATCACACATTGCTTGAGTTTGTTCAGGCTTCAACTTTGGGAAGAAGCTAATTGCGTTAGCGACTAACCGAGGTGGCACTGCCAGCACACTTCGCTGAGCGTGTATGATTTTAGCACCACAAGCAGTTGCGCACTTTACACTCGCCCCTGCCCTGCCTTGCCTTGAGTAATACGGCGCACTGCATGGTTTAACCGAACTCGTTCAGTCTCTAGCTTAGTGGACAGGTGATCTATAATGCTTTGTTGGCCTCCCTGAACTCTCAAGGACCCAGACATCGGTGCAGCATCAATGGTTGTATCGATGGATCCAAATTAATCCTGGTACACTAGAGTCCCGCGGTCATACTGAGGGTAAAGCTTAATACCAAGCTGCCTAGTAAGCTGGTTTATTCTTGGTTGGTTTGGCCACACCCATGAGGGCCCTAGATCATAGCGATGATGAACAGATTCGGGTTGAGCCCCTTCGGCCATGGATTGCGACACAATACGGCCTCCCAGCCTGAGCCGTGCATCAATTAAGCAGTAGTGAATGCCTCGCTGTTGCAGCAGCTGGGCCAAGCGCCTACCACTTATTCCAGCACCAACAATAAGCACCTCATACATTGGCATTCATCCAAAATGTGACTAGAGGTCAGTGTTTCAGTTAGCGACTCAGATTATACAAGGCCCAAAATTCATCAACCCGTGCACCGTCATAATGGTCAGTGTATTCTTCTGGCAATAGCTGTAAGTCACCATGGGTAGCTGGGTGACAAATAATTTCTGTGGGCTCAGTGAGCTCAGCTAACTGAGCTTGCCATCGATTACGTAAAACAAACTGCTTACGTCCAGGGTATTTAAACGGCAGATAAGATAAACCGGTGCGATCTGCAGCACGCTTTGCTGTAAGAGAAAACCAACACAATAAAAATTGAGGTTTACCGAATAAACCCCAGTCCAGTACTAGCCTAGTATGGCCTACACCTAAGATTTTAGCGTGAGGCGCAATACACTCAATAACCCCAGGCAACAAATGAACGTGGTGGTGAGAATCGAAATAACTTAATACCACACCGTGTTCTTGCAACCCCTTTACTTGCAGGGTGAACTCTTGCTCTATATCTTTAAGCAATGCTCCTGATAGAGAACGGCAGCCAAACCAACTGTGTTTAATTAACTGCATCAAGGGTGGCGTTTTTGCAAGGCCATTACCCTGATGATGCCCGGATTTTTGGCCTAAAAGTACGCCATTAGTCAGGTTAAAGTGTAGGCCCAGCTGAATGCCAGGTACGGCTTTTAACTCATCAAGCAAATATTTTTTATGCAGGCTATTGGCCATAATTGAAACACGTTTGATCACCCCTAACTGCGCCAGCTTAAGCATACCTTCGTTAACCGCAGGAGAAATACCCCAGTCATCGGAGGTGATTTGTATCAATTCATTTTGGGTTTTACTCAGCGGTAATCGTGGCTGGTATTCACCGCGACTTTTTTTGTATTTCAGGTGTATTAAGGACCTAGTGGACCGAATCAGTTCACTGCCAAGACTCAGAGTAGATTGGCCATGGTCATGAATCAAAATGACTGGAATAGACGTCACCTTGTCACCATGGCCTTGTGCCAATAGAAACATTTCCACATCGTACGAGAAGCCATGGCAGGTTAGGTGGCAAAAAAGAGTGGTGGCAAACTCTCTCGTCATGAGTTTTATGCCACACTGTGTGTCGGATTGCTGAATACCAAATAGCAGCCTCACTGCTTTGTTATAGAGTAAGCCAAACATATGCCGTTTAAATAACGAGGGTAGCAATGCAGTGGGCAAGTGGACCCTACTTTTCGCCAAGCGGCGGTTGCCTACTACTAAGCTAGAGCCACTGTTAACAGCTTCTTCAGCGTGTTTTAAAAAAGCCAAATCAAACGGAAGATCTGCATCAATAAAGCTAATCAGGTTGTACTGCGTTTTTAGAAAAGCTGATTGGAGAGCCGCACCCTTGCCTGCTGGCGCCAAGTGCTGATGTAATACAACCCGGGGGTCATCAGCAAACTGCGCTGTTAAAGTGGCGTGGGTTTTCTGAACCTCAGTTAGCTCACCATTAACACACACCACTACTTCAAACTTAGCGCCCCAGTGCTGCTGCAAATAATCTAGCAACACTTCTACCTTGTGCAGAATAAACTCACCACTGGCTTTGGCGGGAATAATAATGGATAAATCTCGATCAACCATAGATTGGCAGCTGTCTCTTAGAATAAGCACAAAGAATTATTGTAATACAACCACTGCGTGCTGTCGTGAATTTTAAGGTGCATCACAGCACCTTAAGCAGGTTAATCATCCATTAATTCAAAAGTGCGCACTGGGGTACCCGTGCGCTGCAAATGTTGCCATTGGTCTGCAATCCACACATTAGCATCAACAGGTGTCAAGGGTGTTTTACCTAAGATTAAGTCTGCTGCTTTCTCTGCTACCATGATAGTTGGCGCGTTTAAGTTGCCATTGGTAATCACTGGAAAAATAGAGGAATCAACGACCCTTAACCCCTTTAAACCACGCACTTTACATTCGCTGTCAAGCACTGCCATAACATCTTCATCTGCGCCCATCTTGCAGGTACACGAAGGATGGTAGGCACTTTCAACATTTTCTTTCACCCAGGCATCAATTTCATCATCAGTTTGTACGTTTGGGCCTGGTTGAATTTCTTCACCTTTAAATGGGTCTAGAGCGGGTTGATTAAGCAATTCTCGGGTAAGGCGAATACAGTCGCGCCAGTCTTGCTTGTCTTGTTCTGTACCAATGTAGTTGAACACTATTTCTGGCGAGTCACTTGCTTTGTTAGACACGATACGAATATGCCCACGACTACTTGGTTTATTAGGGCCTACATGAACCTGATACCCGTGCCCATCAAAGGCTGCATTACCATCATAGCGCATGGCTGCTGGTAAAAAATGGTATTGGATATTGGGCCATTTAAGGCCTGCACGTGAGCGAATAAAACCACAAGATTCAAAATGGTTAGTTGCACCTAATCCAGTTTTTGTAAGCAACCAACGTGCGCCTATTAAACCCATATTAAAGTAATCAAGCTTGCTATTAAGGCTAATAGGTTGGTTACACCGGTACTGAAAGTATACTTCAAGGTGATCTTGCAGGTTTTCACCAACACCTGGTAAATCATGCACCAAGGGCACATGGGCATCAGCTAACACTTGGGCAGGGCCCACGCCAGACAGCTGCAGTAGTTGTGGAGAGCCGACAGAGCCTGCACTTAATATCACTTCTTTGCTGGCATAGACCTGCTTCAGCTGACTAGCTTGAAGGTATTCTACCCCCGTGGCTTGTTGGCCATCAAACAATACCCTTTGAGCTGTGACCCTTTTCATTAAGGTAAGATTAGGGCGCTTAAGGGCTCTGCGTAAATGCGCATTACTGGTGCTGGAACGCACACCATTTTTAACGGTCATGTGCATTGCACCAAAACCTTCTTGTTGCTCTCCATTAAAGTCTTTAGTGTATGGATATCCAGCTTCTTGGCCAGCATCAATGAAGGCTTGATAAAGCGGATTAAGGCGCATGTTATTACCAGCACAGGTGCCTACTGGGCCACTACCACCACGATAGTCGTCTTCACCACCTTGCCATGTTTCCGCCTGTTTAAAATACGGCAAACAGTCTGCATAATTCCATCCCGTCGCACCTTGTTCTTGCCACTGTTCATAGTCCATTGCATGGCCACGTACATAAACCATGCCGTTAATAGAAGATGAACCCCCCAAAACTTTGCCACGAGGACAATGCATTTCACGGCCATCTAGCCCTGCTTCGGCTTGGCTGTGGAATTGCCAGGCGTATTTTTCTGTATTCATGGGGTAAGACAAAGCGGTGGGCATTTGAATAAAAATACTTTTATCAGTGCCTCCAGTCTCTAACAAGAGCACTCGATGCTCGCCACTTTGGCTCAATCTGTTTGCCAATACACAACCAGCAGAACCTGCTCCAACAATAATGTAATCATATGTTTCAGTCATGCTGAAGTATTCCTTAATAAGGGGATTCTAAATCGTCTAAACGAACAAAGACACTTTTCACCTGCGTGTAGTGGTGCAAAGTTTCTGGGCCATTCTCCCTGCCAACACCAGATTGTTTGTAGCCACCTACTGGCATCTCTGCAGGTGAGTCACCCCAGCTATTGATCCAACATATGCCAGCTTGGATCTGATTAATCACTCGGTGGGCCCTGCTGATGTCTTGGCTAAATACACCGGCCGCCAAACCATAATCTGTATCATTAGCACGAGCAATTACCTCATCTTCATCAGTAAACTTTAAAATAGACATCACCGGGCCAAATATTTCTTCTTTTACGTGCGCCATGTCGTCCGTGCAATCAGCAAATATGGTGGGTTCAACAAAATACCCGTGTTTGGTCGCCTCAGACTGATGCCGGTGTCCACCACACACTAAGCGCGCACTGGTGAGTTTGGCCCCTTCAATAAAGCCCATCACTTTTTCTAAATGGTCTCTACTAATCAAGGCTCCCATTTGAGTGTCTAAATCAAGCGGATCACCAAGTTTAATTCGATTGGCGTATTTAACCGCTTTGGCCACAAATTCATCATATACCCCAGCCTGCACAAATACCCGCGTGCCATTAGTGCACACTTCACCTTGGGTGTAAAAATTAGCCAACATTGCCCCAGCCACAGCATTATCCAACTTGGCATCATCAAACACTAGCATAGGTGACTTGCCACCCAACTCCATGGTCACTTGTTTAAGGTTGGAAGCAGAGTCAGACATGATTTTTTTGCCAGTACCAGATTCCCCAGTAAACGACACTTTAGCGATATCCTTATGGGCAGTAAGCATTTGGCCCACACGGAAATCACCTTGCACTACATTAAATACGCCGTCTGGCACGCCCGCTTCAGTATAAATTTCTGCCAATTTCATAACACTTAATGGGGTTTCTTCAGAAGGCTTAAACACCATAGTATTACCTGCAGCCAAGCAAGGCCCAGACTTCCAACATGCAATTTGAATAGGATAGTTCCATGCTCCAATACCAGCACACACCCCTAAAGGTTCACGACGTGACATGAAAAAAGCATCTTTACCTAAGTCTTGCTGCGTGCCTTGCAAGCCACAAATGAGCCCAGCATAGTACTCGATCACGTCAGCACCGGAGACTATATCCACACAATTAGCTTCTTGCAGAGGTTTACCTGTGTCTAAAACTTCGAGCTGCGCCAACTCATCGTTGCGTTCACGTAATATTCTTGCTGCTTTTTGCAGGATACGTGCACGCTCAACAGGCATCATTGCAGACCAAATGGCAAACCCAGCTTGGGCCGACACAACAGCAGCATCCACGTCTCCCTGGCTAGCTTGGTCTATCGTACCTAGGGGCTGGCCAGTGGCCGGATTAATACTCCTAAATGTTTCATTAGACGTTGCGCTCTTATGAGCACCGTTGATATAGAGCTGTGTATGTTGCATAAGATTAAGTCAAAAAGGGTTGAAGGGGTTTTTTATTGAATGGTTGTTCAATAAAGAGTCTACCTGAATGTATTACAATGTCAATGAGAGGAAGCTGGACGGCTAGCCCTACTCGCAAGTACACTGCTACTTACTGAAGAGTAATATCACTATTCGAGAATAAAAAATGCTCATCGTTCTAATGAAAAGTATTAAATGGATAGCCATCAGTTTGGTGGTTTTAGCGATTGCTCTAGCTTTATTGATTTGGAGCATTACTTTTCACCCCCCCGCCTTGCAGCCAGAAGTAGTGATTAACCAAACCGAGGCACCCATATTAGAACCCGGCCAACAGGTAAAGATACTCAGCTGGAATTTACAGTATATGTCTGGCAAGAATTACGAATTTTGGTATGACCGTTTGGATGGCGATGGGCCAGACATTAGGGCCAGCAAAGCTGACATTGACCAAACTTTTAAACAGGTCGCACAGCTTATTATTGAGCAAAACCCAGATGTTATCTTGCTACAAGAGCTGCATGATAATGCCAAACGCACCGATTATGAAGACCAGCTTCAGCGCCTTCTCACTATGCTTCCCGATAAATACGGCAACTATAGTGCAGCATTTTATTGGCAGGCAAGCTTTGTACCCCTACCACAAATTATGGGCTCGGTTGGTATGAAACTAGCAGTGATTTCGAAATATAAGTTGGGTGATGCCTTGCGCCACCAGCTAGCCACTATAAAAACTGACCTATTGACTGATCAATTTAACTTCCGCCGGGCGATCCAAGAAGTCAGCCTACCCATCTCTGGAGGTCAGAAGCTAACTGTTATGAATACTCACTTTGACGCTTTTGCTCAAGGTTCAGATACTATGCAGCAGCAAGTGTCCTACTTAGAGCGGTTATTGACTGATAAAAATGACAATAATGAGTCTTGGATGATTGCTGGCGACTTTAACTTACTGCCCCCAGGTCAATATGAAAACATGGATGCCAAAGGCCGCAGCTTTTACCAACCCGATAGTGAATTTATCCGAATTTATGATCAGTTTAATGTTATCCCCAGTATCAAACAGGCGAATGGAGCTGATGCCAAAGAATGGTTTACTTATTTCCCTAACCGCTCAGAAGTGACTGCACCAGATCGCACCTTAGATTACTTTGTGTATAGCAACAACATGCTGGTTAACAAGGCTAAAGTACTGCAGCAAAACACCTGGCATATATCAGATCACTTGCCCATGATTGCCACTATTCAATTGCCATAAGTTAGTTAACTACACTTATACCCAGTGTTGGCAGTGGGAAAAGGGACTTTATCAGCATAAACTGGTATATTGCGCGCCATGGAACAGTCTGAATTATTTGAAGCCCCTAGCCCCTGTATCGGCGTATGCGAAAATAGCCCTAAGGGTTTTTGCAAAGGTTGTATGCGCTCGCGGGATGAGCGTTTTGGGTGGCATGATATGAGCACTGGTGAGCAGCTTCAGGTAATGAAGCTGTGTGCTCGCCGTTACCAGCGAATGATGGAGCGCCGGCGCGCCAAGGGTAAAGGTGACGTTAATCTAGAGCTCAATTTTACTGAACCCCTGTCCCCTCAAACAGATTTACTGTAGCTGAAACCTGATGCTGCCTAAATCACAGGGCTCATGTGCTGAACCATCAGTTGCAAACTTTGGCGACCACGAAACTCGTTAATATCCAAACGATAGACTAGATCTGCCTGTTCACAAGTGTTGGGCCAAACGGCTAAATCTATATTGAAATAGATAGCATCCACTAGCTCTCCTGTTTGAAGGTCTGCCAATACTAACTTTAGATGCTTTTCTCCCACAATACGTTGTTGCACCACCATAAAGCGGCCATGGAACGTTGGCTCTTCGAAGCCCTGCCCCCAAGGCCCTGCTTGTTGCAAAAGAAAAGCTTGGTTAAGCTGTAACTCCTGAGTACTTAATTCACCATCAGAACGCCACTCTTGAGCCAATAAACTGTCTGCCAGGTGTTCTTGCGCGTAGGTATTTAATGCGTCTTCAAAGTCACCAAAGTCATCAGCCTTAATGCTCAAGCCAGCTGCCATGGCATGGCCACCAAACTTGATAATTAGCCCAGGGTTACGAGCATCTACTGCTGCCAAGGCATCACGTAAATGGAACCCTGCAATACTGCGACATGAACCCTTAAGTGTGTCTGCATCTCCTTGAGCAAATACTAGCGCTGGCCGATGCCACTTCTCTTTGATGCGAGATGCTACGATGCCTACCACTCCTTGGTGCCAATCAGGGTGGTACAAGCACACACACTTGGGCATTACTTTATCTTGGCTGGCTTCTAAGCGCGTTAAAATGTTGCCAGCCTGCTGCTGCATATCCGCTTCTATATTGCGCCTCTGGGCATTGAGCTCATCTAACTCTTGAGCCAGCTGGTTGGCAATCTGTTCGTTGTCACTCAACAAACACTCAATGCCCAAACTCATATCATCTAGCCTACCCGCAGCATTAAGCCGTGGGCCCACACTAAAGCCTAAATCAGAAGCTTGTAGATTATGATGCTGGCGTTTTGCTACGTTTAACAAGGCTAATAAACCAGGCCTTGCTTTACCTGCACGGATGCGCGCTACCCCCTGAGCTACAAGAATACGGTTGTTATGCTCCATCGGCACAAGGTCTGCTACGGTGCCTAGGGCAACTAAGTCTAGGTATTGGGCCATATTAGGCGCCGCGATCTGTTGCTGAGCAAACCATCCCTGCGTTTGTAACTGGCGGCGCAAGGCTGACATAACGTAGAAAATGACGCCAACTCCAGCCGTGGACTTAAATGGGAATTCACACCCAGGTTGGTTGGGGTTAACAATAGCATCGGCTTCAGGCAAGGTGTCAGCTGCTAGGTGATGATCTGTCACGACTACTTTTATTCCCAATTCATGGGCCCGCTTAACGCCCTCATGGCTGGCAATACCGTTGTCTACAGTGACGATTAAATCTGGCTGAATGGCTTGTGCGTAATCGACCAGAGCAGTACTTAAACCATAGCCAAAATCAAACCGGTTAGGCACTAAGTAGCTTACATTTTTGGCTCCCATAGCGCCTAACGCCAACATAGAAAGGCTGGTACTAGTTGCACCGTCACAGTCGAAATCACCAACAATAACAATATGTTGTTGAGCTTCAAGCGCATGCACTAGCAGGGCCACCGCTGACTCTATGCCTTTAAGCTGATGGTAGGGCAGGAGGTTCTTGAGTTGATAATCCACTTGCACAGGGTCACTGATACCACGATGGGCAAATACACGGGCCACAAGAGGATCAAAAGCACCATCTAGGGCAGCATTGGGGCTGCCTACACGCAAACGAACTGACATATATGCGCGGCGCTCTTAGAGCTGGCTCATGATGTAGTCTTGCACCTTAGAAATGTTGTTATCTAACACTTCACAACGTTCCGGACGATCTAGCAAGTCTGTTAAGTGGCTCGGGAGTGGCGGCACCACTTCACCGGCCTTAACAATGGCTTCTGAGAATTTAACAGGGTGAGCCGTGGCCAAGGTGACCATCGGCACTTCTGGGTGTTGGTTACATACCCGCCCAGCTTCAACGCCTATGGCACTATGAGGATCAAGCAAGTAATTATGTTGTTGAGCAATTTGGCTAATCACTTCACACGTTGTTTCATCGTCAACACAATGACTACTAAACAACTCACGTGCTTTTTCCCATCGCATTGGTTCTAGACTATTTACAGTGCCGTTATTAAGGCCTGTTAATAATTCACTAAGTGCCACGCCATCACGATCATATAAGTCAAACAAAAGGCGCTCAAAATTACTCGACACCATAATATCCATACTTGGAGACAAGGTTTGAACTAAACCTTGTTTTTGGTATTGGTTGGCACTGATGCAGCGGTGTAAGATATCATTTTGGTTGGTTGCAACAACGAGCTGCTGGATAGGCAACCCCATTTTTTTAGCTAAATAACCCGCATAAATATCACCAAAGTTACCCGTAGGCACACTAAACGACACTGGGCGGTGGGGGCCTCCTAATGCAACAGCTGCATAGAAATAGTAGACTACCTGAGCCATGATACGGGCCCAATTAATTGAATTGACCGCACCTAACTGACCACCTTTTAAAAAGGATTGATCAGAAAAACTTTGCTTAACCATTTGCTGACAATCATCAAAATTGCCACGCACAGCAATGTTATGAATATTGTCCCCCAACAAGGTCGTCATCTGACGACGCTGTACCTCTGATACCCGTTCATGGGGATGCAAAATGAACATCTGTACACGGTTGCTGTGTTTACAGCCTTCAATGGCAGCAGAGCCCGTGTCACCAGAGGTAGCCCCCATAATTACTAAATGTTTATCACGTTTAATGAGTGCATTGTCCATTAAACGGCCTAGCAACTGCAGAGCAAAATCTTTAAACGCTAAGGTAGGCCCATGGAACAACTCCAATACCCATTCGTTATGGCCTAACTGAATTAATGGCGCCACAGCCTTGTGATTAAAGCTAGCATAAGTCTCATCCACCATAGTTTTAAGTTCACTACTGCTAATATCTTCCTCAACAAACGGCAACAAAATTTTGTGTGCCAAATCAGCGTAGTTAAGCCTAGACCAAGAGGCTATTTCTTGATGACTAAATTGTGGCAAAGTTTCTGGCACATAAAGGCCACCATCGCTGGCCAGGCCTGTAAGCAATACATCTTCAAAACTAAGACTTGGGGCTTGGCCACGAGTACTGATATAACGCATATTTCTTCCTAACCGTCTAAGTTTTCGACACGAATTCGCGTCACTGCACCATTAACATCTGCCAAGGCTTCAATGGCCTTAATAGCATCGTTCATATGGCCTTCCACCACAGGGCGAGTCAATATAATGACCGGCACCTGCGAGGACACATGAGTTTGTTGACGAATAGCTTCAATGCTTATACCTGCATTACCCAGGATCTGAGTAATTTGGGCTAGGACACCTGGTTTATCAGACACCGCCATGCGCATGTAAAATGCAGTAACTACGGTATCCATCGACAAGATAGGGCTATCAGACATAGCGTCTTGCTGGAAGGCTAAAGACGGCATCCGCACGTTTTGATCCACAGCCATATCACGAACAATGTCTACCAGGTCTGCCACTATTGAGGACGCTGTAGGTTCTGCGCCCGCTCCAGCACCATAATACATAGTTGGACCAACAGCATTGCCATCAACTAAGACAGCGTTCATTACGCCGTGAACGTTAGCAATCAAACGTTTTTCTGGAATCAAGGTGGGGTGCACACGCAACTCTATACCCGCTTCAGTGCGGCGAGTTAAGCCTAGGTGCTTAATGCGGTAACCTAAAGATTCTGCATTAGCGACGTCTTCGGCTGATACTTTACTAATGCCTTCGGTGTAACACTGTTCAAACTGTAAAGGAATACCAAAGGCTACTGACGATAAGATAGTTAGCTTATGAGCCGCATCGATGCCTTCTACATCAAAGGTGGGGTCTGCTTCTGCATAACCTAGCTCTTGTGCCTCCTTTAGCACGTCGGCAAAGGCACGGCCCTTATCGCGCATTTCCGTCAGGATGAAATTGCCAGTACCATTAATAATACCAGCCAGCCAATTAATACTGTTCGCCGCCAACCCCTCACGCAACGCTTTAACAATAGGAATACCGCCAGCAATGGCTGCTTCATAGGCCACAACAACGTTGTATTTACGGGCCGCTTCAAAAATTTCGTTACCATGTTCAGCTATTAAGGCCTTGTTGGCCGTCACTACATGTTTACCATTACGAATGGCTGTGAGGACAAGCTCTTTCGCTGGCTCATGCCCACCAATAAGTTCTACGAGCACATCAACATCAGGGTTATTAGCCACAGCAAATATATCATCGGTAATGGCTGTGTTACCGGTATCACAATTAACATTAGGACGACGTTGAGCAATGTGTTCAACCACAATAGCGCGACCAGTGCGGCGCGTTATCTCTTCACAGTTACGCTGTAATACATTAAACGTTCCGCCACCAACGGTGCCAAATCCACAAATACCAACTCTTACCGGTTTCAAGGTAATCCCCATTGCGCCAAATGCGCGTATATAATTAATGTATAAAAACAAGGCGGATATTGTAGCCTAACAGGCCTTGCCTGTCAGCTTATAAGCAGCCAGTCCCAGCCATTCTTTAAAGGCCTGATTGAGGTTGCTTAAATGCTCTGCAAAGCCCCAGTCAAAACGCAATAAATTACCTTTTTCTGCACGATAATCTACTGCGTAGGGCTGCATTGGCCAGCCTGCTTTGCAAAACACTGCGAGGGATCTTGGCATATGAAAAGCACTGGTCACCAGCAACCAGCGTTGACCAGGTTTTGGTTGCATCATGGCCTTAGTTAGCACTGCATTTTCCACTGTATTACGTGACTTTGACTCTAGCATTAAGCGACCTTTGGGCAGCCCCATAGATTGCCCAAACTGCCTTGCAACTTCTGCACCTGTAGTGCCCTGTTGAACCATACTGCCAGAGCCACCAGTAAAAACTAATAGAGCTTGAGGGTAAGCATTAGACAGCATGACCATGGTGGTTAAACGCTCAGCACCATCACCCAGGGCAACTTGTTGCCAAGCATGACTTAAGCTAACTGCCTCGCCACCGCCAAGCACCACAATGCCATCAACATGGGTGGGGAGCGAAGCTGGAGGATTTTGTTGCTCTAGGGGGTAAAATAGCCATTCCCCAATGGGAAACAAAGCAATGGTTAGGCACACTAAGACCAAGGCAACCAAAAGCTTTCGGGCGGCCTTATGCCACCCCACATAGAGGCATACAACACCAAGACCCAGCCCCATGAGTAACACACTATCCACGGCCACCAACAACCAGGCTAATTTAGCAACATAAAAAAACACCGAGTCCATAACCTGACCCTTAGTTAGAGAATGCCCAAACGCTTAGCCAATTCATTAGCGGGTAAATAGCCAGGCCAAAGCTCACCAGAATCTAACACGATAGCTGGAGTGCCATTAACACCTATTTCTTGGCCCAAGGTGTAATGAGCTATTACCGGATTTTCGCACAGTTGTGGTGAGGTCTGAGGGGCTTGCTTATTGTGCGCACGCAACTTAGCCTCAGTTAAAAATTCATTTGCATTTTCAGCACACCAGGAATCTACCAGCACCTGGTAACTAGGTGAGCCTAGGCCAGCCCGAGGAAAAGCCAAATATTTCACTTCAATACCAAGGGCATTCATAGCCGCCATTTCTGCATGTAGCTTTTGGCAATAAAAACAATCTACGTCAGTAAACACTGTAATCGTAGCTTTTTTCTCACCCTGAGCAGGAAACACCCACGACTGTTGCGCAGCTGGGCCTTGCATGGCCAGAAACCTTGCCCCTAAGGCGCTTTGTTCAGTTAAATTTACCAGGCTAGCACCGGAGGAATTTTGATACATGGTTCCAGCGAAAAAAAACTCCCCGTCTGCACTCATGTAAAGGCGGTCGCCTGTGTTTAATAAAACATCATAAATACCAACCATCGGTGTTGGCGCAATACTGGAGGCCTTCATATCTGGATTAATTCTGGCCAAACTAGACTCTAGTTGAGTATATCTGTCTGCCCACACATTGGGCGCCGAGAATACCAGCAGCAAAGCCAAAATGGAGGCGAATCTTGTGATGATTAAATGCATAATATAGGTTAACCCCTAGGGTGATGTTGTGAGTGTAGATTTTGTAACCGCTGCGTAGCCACGTGAGTATATATCTGTGTGGTCGATAAATCACTATGCCCTAAGAGCATTTGTATCACACGCAGGTCCGCGCCATGGTTAAGTAGATGGGTTGCAAAAGCGTGTCGTATAACATGCGGCGATAGCGGCTTTTGAATTCCAGCTGTTATACCGTGCTGTTTAATGCGGTGCCAAAAGGTTTGGCGGGTCATGTGCTGGCCTCTATTACTCGGGAACAATACGCCACTGGCGGCTACTTTTAATAACTGTGGGCGCGCTTGTTTGATGTATTTTTGTAGCCAATTTTGAGCCACTTCTCCTACAGGTACCAAGCGTTCTTTTGAGCCTTTGCCAAACACTTTGACCACACCAGCAGATAAGTTCAGCTGACTCATATCGAGCTCAATAAGCTCACTAACCCGCAACCCACAGGCATATAAAAGCTCTAACATGGCCCTGTCTCGCAAACCTAAGTCTGTTGCCACGTTAGGTGCTGCTAATAACGCCTCAACGTCTGACTCGGTGAGTGATTTTGGGATCGGTCGCCCTTGTTTAGGCGATTCTATTAAGGCTGCAGGATTCACCTCAATGTAGTTTTCCCGCACCATGTATTGATAAAAGCCTTTAATACTGGATAAGCTCCGAGCTAAAGAACTGGCTTTAACACCAGACTGTGAGCGATCAGCCAAAAAACCCATTAGGTCACCAGACTGAGCAGAGGCAATAGATAGGTTGCGTGGTAATAAATACTCAGTTAGCTGACCTAGGTCTCTAGCATAACTTACGATCGTGTTATCACTCAGTCCTTTTTCTAACCACAGCGAATCGGTGTACTTTTCGATGAACTTGACGCCATTACTCATTAATAAACAAACCCCCCGAGGTTATGTGCCAACAGCACTTAATAGTTCACAGTATAGTATGTTGCGTGAAGAACTTGTATCCACAGCTGATGAGACTATGTTGCACATGACATGAGCTGTAAAATAGAGCTAAATTGAATTTTAGTCTCAAGAGTGGCTTTGTACTGCCCAAAAAAAACCCGCATCTCACTAATAAGTAAGATGCGGGTATTTTTATTAGCTTAAGCTTAACGCTTAGCCAATTTTTCTTTGATACGTGCTGCCTTACCAGACAAGTCGCGCAAGTAGTACAACTTAGCTTGACGCACGTCACCACGACGCTTAACAGCTATGCTGTCAACCTGATGGCTATAGGTTTGGAAAGTACGTTCAACGCCCACACCGTGGGATATTTTACGTACTGTAAAGGCAGAGTTTAGGCCACGGTTACGTATACCGATAACCACACCCTCGTACGCCTGTAGGCGCTCACGGGTACCTTCTGTAACCTTAACTTGAACCACAACGGTATCGCCGGGGCCAAACTCTGGCATTTCTTTATTCATTTGTTCAGCTTCAATACGCTGAATAATCAAGTTTTTGCTGCTCATGGCACGCTCCTGTTCTTCACTTTTCAGACTGATCCGTTAAGCGAATAAATTCTGCTAAAGACTGCTCTTGCTCCTGAGTCAGTGTCATCTGTTCTAGTAAATCTGGTCGCCGCTGCCAGGTTCTACCTAGCTGCTGCTGCATACGCCAACGAGCAATAGCGGCATGGTCCCCACTTAACAGCACCTTTGGCACTGGTATACCAGCAACCATTTCTGGGCGGGTATAGTGAGGGCAATCCAACAAGCCCTGAGCAAACGAATCTTCTTGTGCCGATTCTGCATGCCCTAATACACCAGGTAACAAACGTGAAACTGCATCGATAAAGGTCATGGCTGCAAGCTCACCGCCACTTAAAACAAAGTCTCCAAGAGACCACTCTTCATCTATGTCGGCACCAATTAAGCGTTCATCAATTCCTTCGTAACGCCCTGCTACCAATACCAAGCTATCCTGCTTAGCCAGTTCTACTACACCTGCTTGGTCTAACCTACGCCCTTGGGGTGATAAATAAATCACTTTAGGCTGGCCTAGTTCGGTCTTTGCTTGGCCGATGGCATCTCGTAAAGGCTGTACCTTCATCAACATGCCAGGCCCGCCACCGTATGGCCGGTCATCCACTGTGCGGTGTTTGTCCTGAGTAAAGTCGCGTGGGTTATACCCTGTAACTTGCAACAAACCTTGCTGCGTTGCTCTTCCTACCACACCAAAATCTGTTAACGATTTAAGCATTTCTGGGAACAGCGTTACTACACCTATCTTCACCTAAAACTCCGGATCCCAATCGACCCGAATAACACCTCCGAGGAGGTCAATCTTTGTAATCACTTGATCTGGCAAATAAGGTATTAGACGCTCGTTACGATCAATACTTTCTTCATTGCCTTTTACTACTAGCACATCATTAGAGCCGGTAGCGATCAGGTGGTCGACCTTGCCGAGTTTTACCCCTGCATCAGTCTCTACATTTAGCCCAGTCAGTTGTTGCCAATAATAATCACCATCCGCTAGGTTTGGTAATATGGCTCGATCTACCGAGATATCCAATCCGCAAACTTTACGGGCTTGATCACGGTCTTCACAACCTTCTAGTAATGCTATTAATCCTTTGCCGTGGGTCTTACCCTGAATGAGTTTCAATTCTTGCCAAACACCATCAATACAGGTTTGCCAAGGTTGATAGTCAAAGATGTTTTTCATTGGTTCAGTGCTAGAAAACACCTTTACCCAGCCCTTCACACCGTAAACGGTAGTGATGCGACCCAGCTTTACGCGTTGGTCTTGAGCCATGTTCAACAATCCTTACAACAATTGGTTAAAAGCACATGCTTAGTTAGCTATTATACAGCTACTTTGCGGGCTATTTTAATCAGTCCTGCAACACGTTCAGTTGGCTGAGCACCTTGCTCCATCCAAAAATCAACACGCTGCATATTAATCCGAGTTACTTCTTCTTGGCCACGAGCAACTGGGTTATGAAAACCCACACGCTCAATAAAGCGACCGTCACGCGGATTGCGCTGATCAGCTACAGTTAAATGATAGAAAGGGCGCTTTTTAGAGCCCCCACGAGCTAAACGAATGGTTACCATGCGTTAGGATCCCTTTACGTCGTGTAAGTTTTGAAATCACTTACTATTCATCAATGCAACGCGCCATAAGAGGCGACATCACGGAAATGGGCATTACCCCAGCTAATTTAACCACATGTCAAACATGCTTAAATCAGGGCAGGTATTGTACGGTATTTATTAAGGCAAGACAACGAAACCAGATCCAATGTTTAATCTAAGTTAAACCCCATCGCACTAAGCTTTGCAAGCCCAATGGCAACGTTAAGACGGATCTTCTTTTTTATGAACTATAGTCGTTTCAACAACATCTTCCAACAGACGCTCTTCTAGCTCGGCTGAAGACATGTAATCAAGATCCCAATGATTACAAATATCATTTCTAAACCGTGTGCGGTTTTTTTGGGTAGATTTCGAGTTCTTACGATTAAAGTAGTTTAGTAACTTTTGGCTAATTCCCATGGCGCTCATATCCCAGCTAATTAGATGACCTTATACCGAAGGTGGTTAGCCATTTTTAGCTTACTTATTAGCTCATTTAAAGCGGCATATTGAAATCTATACGTACTTTTACACAACTATACAAAAAATCAATGCTATACAAAAATTATCGGTGTACAAGTATTTAACTGTACAGTATCATTTTTCGCATGACTATTTTTGGCAGTGCTCACACCATTGCCCATGCGGTAAAATGACGATGCATCAACAAAACATTGACTATCAGGCCATGAAGATAGTGCAGCCAACTCAGGCTAGCATGGGGACTATTTTAATTGAAGAGCTTATCCAAGCGACTGAAATAGTTAATTTTGAAGGGATGCTAAGCCACTCTTCTCACCTTGCAAGATTCGCTAAAAATAACGCAAATAGTCATCTTCTGCTCCAAGATCTTAAAGCCATGGCTGAAGCTGGACCTCTGGCCAGTCTGGTAGCAATTGAATCGGCAGCTCAATTGCATCATCAAGACGCAACCAAACTCCTGATTAATTGCGTAACACATGATGATGCTAGTGTCCGCCGCCAAGCCACCTGGAGGCTAGCTAATAGACACCCAGTAGCATCTGCACTAACGCCATTATTACAACAACTCAGTTTGGGTGGCATTGATACGATGCACGCCAACCATACCTTGGAAAAATGGTCAAATTCACACCCAGAGCTGATTGCCCAGTGTGTCAGTAATGCATTGTTATCTCAGGAGGATCCGTTAATACGGGCGAGGCTAGTTGACCTTTTAGGAGTTTTAAGTGGGGAATCAATCATTGCTTCCCTTGGCAAGCTAGCAGCAGACAATACAGAGTCTGTGCCTGTGCGATTAGCCGCTATTAGCTCACTGGGTTGCCGTGCTAGCACTTTTAATGGGTTGTTAAGTCGGTTGGCAAAGCAAGATAACGAGATCGGGGCTTATGCCACTTTGGCAGTTCATGATCAACAAATGCAGCAGCATACGCCAAGTACCCACCATGATGGAGGCCTACGTGTTTGCCAGTTAGTGCTTGCTGAAGTGGATAAAAGCTTAAGTAATGGTGGCTGTGGTGACACGGGAGGGGTAGCTAGCCTGCTCGTATCCCTTGGTGATGCCCTAGCGCGCCAACCTGCTGTTAGCCAAGTGCTCACTATAGGGCTTGGCAGCATTGAGGACGCTATTAAAAACCTTAGCCTTTCTGACGCCACTTCGCAGCCGTTTCGTATTATTACAGCTGGAAGTTCCCTGCGCCCAATGAATAGCGTTAATGCCTGGGAACACTTGCCCCAACTTAAACGCAGCATTAAGCGCTGCTTAGGACATTTTGGCGGCGTTGATCTGATTCACCTACGCATGCTAGATGCCGGTACCTTCGCAGCATCTGACGTTGCCAATGGGTTAGGTATTCCCGTGTGCTTTAGCTTTGCACCAGACCCACAAAATACAGTTCAGGCGCTGCAGGCTGGCCAGCAATTGTCCCAACAGGCATTTCTAGATGCTGATGCTCAAAGCAACCTTTGGTTCCGAGCTCGTATGCTAGAGACAATGGGTCGCACAGCGAGCCATGTTGCACTATTTCCACAACCAAAATGTGCTCTATTACTACAAGATATTCGCAAAGATCTAAGCCCCCAGACCCAACAATCAGTCACCATTGCAGAAGGCATTGATATCAAGCTGATCAGTGAAGCAAGGTTAAATTATTTACCCATGGAGCAAATTACCGGCCATAGTGTGATTTCTGAGCTCGCAGAGAAAATTTGTGCGACTAGGCGGCATTTACCCTTATTACTCAGTGTTGGGCGCTTCCATCCTATTAAAGGCATGGCCCGCATCGCCGCTTCATGGGCTGCAGATCCATCACTACACAATACCTGCAACCTGGTATTGGTTGGGGGTAATCTAAGCAATCCATCAATGATAGAAACGTCTGTGATGCAGGCTATCGAGGCGGCAGTCCCTATTAATGATCCGCGGCGAGCTGGCTTAATTATGCTCGGTGGTCGCCCAAGAGCTGATACTGCACAATTAATGGTGGCCGCTATGATGGGACAACCTGGTTATTGGGCTAATGGCGGCATTTATGTCGACGGCGCTCCTAAAGAAGAGTTTGGCCTAGCGTTGATAGAGGCTCTGGCCACAGGATTAGTTGTTGTGGCGCCAAGCACTGGCGGTCCCTCCACCTTTGTAGATCATGGTGACACAGGCATTCTTGTGGACCCAGATCATGATCTGGGTCATTCTATTAAACAAGGGTTTGGGCTTGTGGGCCGTGAAGGTAGAATTCTCAGAGCCCGCTCAATGGTTGAACAGCACTACGCCATAGACACCATGGCAGACAAACTCACTTCACTTTACTTAACCGTTAAAGACAAAGCATGACACTTTTGGTAATAAGCCCTGATTTTATTTCGCATTACAGCCCTTTGGCAGTTGTCGCTAGGGCAGCAAAAAAAGCGGGCCGACGAGTCGTGGTTGCCACCGGAATTAATATGGCACCCCACGTAAAAGCTGAAGGTTTTGAATGGCAAATGCTGCAACTAAGCCAAAGCGCTAATAGTGGCATAGCAGTGCAAAATCCAGCCATACTTCGTTTTTTAAATGCTACACGAGAAGGCCCCATAGCTACAATTCGGTGCCAAGCGCTAGATAGGGAGAAAGACTTACTTTGGCAACCTGTTGAAGTGGCAAAGAATATTGCCAAGCTATGTAAGCAACTAGATCCTGATGACATCTTAGTTGATCACATTTCTTTTGGCTCTACCCTTGGTGTATATGCCACTGGTCGATCCTTTACGACCCTAATTCCGGGCCACCCAAGTCAGCTACCTGTAAGCAATGAGCGCTATGGCATCCCTGCCGTTTGGCCAAAATGCATGCAACCAAAAGCCACAGACCTAGCGCGGCAAGAAGACGTTACAGACCGAGTGACTGCCAAATTTACCGAACGCTGGAACACAGCTTTGCAAGAAATTTCACCCACTATGGCACCCGTTAAAGACGCTTTTCGTGTGCACGGTAATCAAGTACTTTACAATAGCCCAAAACATTACCATGACATAGACCGTTTGAAGCATTTACCACAAAAACATGAATTTGTAGGGCCACTGATACGCGAAGAAGTACTGACACAAACCTATCAAACATGGCTTAATACCGATGATGGCAGGCCTAAAGTGTATGTGGCGTTAGGGACATTTTTGTCATATCGAGATGATGTGTTAGGCCTTCTAGCACGCGCCCTTAAACAGGCTGATGTGCGCGTAGCTATGGCCATTGGTGCCAACACATTATCTGCATTTGAGCCGATACCCAAAGGATGGCTCATTGAACCTACATTACCCCAAGTGGGGCTGCTACGTGGCTGTGACCTGATCATCCATCACGGTGGTAATAATAGCGTGCAGGAGGCTCTGGGCATGGGCGTGCACCAAATTATATTACCTTTTTCTACTGATCAATTTGCTAATGGTGCAGATTTAGAGCGCTCTAAGTTGGCCACAGTAGTGTCACCCAACGACATGTGTATCTCCAGCTTATCTAAGCTGATTAAAACTATCCTAGATTCACCCAAACCCCAAAAAGTGATGCCGGTAAGCTCAAAGTTGTTAGCCAACGCTTTGCCTGGTCGGTAGCCGATTAGCTGGCTAAGTTAAAAACTATCTAGATCAATTTTCTTTACGAGCAATAATGCCGTCACGTATTAAGCGTAACCGCACTCCCAAGCTTAATAGCGGCTGAGGTGGCAGTGTATTGGGCTTGGGCCTTGCCTGTATCATGGCGATCGCATCGGTCATTTGGCCACTAGCAAGGTATGCCATTTGTTCACCAAACAACGTAGCCAAACCAATGCCACCGCCATTATAACAGCCAGCGATGAGTACCTTTGACTCGAGTTGATCGAACACTTGACCGTTATTCCCACTAATACACGTAACGCCAGACCAACAGCTATCAAAAACATCATTACTTAATTGGGGAAACCTGCGCTTGAGGCCTCGTAAATGAATGCGCTTACGTTGCTCTAGATGACGGGTAGACATATTCATCGAAGGCCATACTTCAGCTGTATTACGCACCATAATGCGCCGATCTTCAGTTAAGCGAACAGTCGCCCCCATCGCCTGAGCAGACAGTAAACCCCATGCTTTGGGGCTGCCTATAGACGCATACTCAGCATCATTGAGCGAACGGGTCATACTGGCAGTTAAGGTGAGCGGGAATGCGCGTTTACGCTTCAGCCCAGCGCTAGCCATAAAACCATTAACTGCCATCAACAACTGGGGAGCTTTAACTTGACCCATTGGCGTTGATACTAAAAAATCCATTCCCTGCTTACGCCACGTTAGTACTGGGCTGTTTTCATAAAGAGCCACATTGTCTGGCAACAGCTCTATATAGGCGCGAGCAAGTTTGGCAGGTTGCAGCATAACGCCACCAGCTGTCCAAAGGGCTTGAGTGTAGTAGCTAGTCCCTAAGCGATGGTTTAGCTCAGCACCTGAGATGACGCGATGGGTTAGCTCAAGTTCTTTTAATAACTCACTAAACCGCTGCAACTTTGATTCATGCGCAGGCACTGCTGTAGCATGAAATTTACCAGTGGCATCCCAATCACAATCAATTTTATGGTCATTAACTAACTGGCTAACACAATCTACACCCGCTTTGTTCAGGGCATACTTTTCGCGGTATTGCTGCAAACCGGTATCCGACATATGACCGTCATTGAGGGTTGAATCCACCAGATAGCCAGAGTTTCTAGCACTTGCTCCTTCCCCAGCTCGCTGAGCATCAACAATGATCACTTTAGCATTAGGGTTAAGTTGGGCAAATTTTCTAGCTGCCGACAAACCTGTATAACCCGCGCCCACAATAACAAAATCTGCTGCGTGCTCACCTTGGAGGGTGGCATTAGGTGGGCGTGAGGGCAGCGCTTGCGTCCAGCCGCAGGTTTGATCATTTATAGGCAGTGGTGAGAATACTTTACTACTCATTCGTTACCAGACTCAAGTTGCCGCATATACTCTGCTGGGTCGATAGCGATACCTAACGAACGTTTTTCAATGTAGAAGCCTTTTTTCGATTCACGGAAGCGGAAACAAACATAGGCACCCACCTCGAATTCAAGGGCTTTAGTTGCAGAGAAATAGTCATACTCTTGCTCTGCTATAACTAAGGTGTGGATGTAGTATTCAGGCATTCCTAGCCATTCAACATGGGGTCCGTCGGTGGCGACAGATTGAAGGTGGCCACGGCCTTGCATGGCTTTAGCTTTAACGTAGGGCTTGCGAGCCATATATTTTCCTAAACGAGACGATTAAACTAACGCTATTGTAACTAGCTTAATCCTTGGCGTCAGCCAAAATACTGCGAATAAATCATCTAATCATGTCAACACCCAAAAACTTACAGCCGTTTGAAGTGACACCTATCGGTATAATCTATTCCTGCTTTAAGGAAAAATTTGCGGCGCCTCGCCAACCTGGCCTGGTGCCAGCTGCTTTAGCACAAATTCAACTTCACTCACCTTACAATCAGGCTGATACAGTTGCCGGGCTCGAGAAGTTCTCTCATATTTGGCTAACTTTTATGTTTCATCAAACAGCGCAGCAAGGCTGGAAGCCAAAAGTACGTCCTCCGAGACTAGGCGGTAACAAAAAGCTCGGTGTATTTGCCACCCGATCTACCTTTAGGCCCAACCCCTTAGGTTTGTCATTAGTAAAGCTAGAGTCCATTGACATCAGCAATGGTGTTACCCTCCATGTGAGCGGTGCAGACTTAATAGACCAGACCCCAATCCTAGATATCAAGCCTTACCTGCCTTGGGTAGAGTCAGTACCCAGTGCCAAAAGTGGTTTTGCCAATGATGACCAAGTTCTGCAACTGCCCATTTATTATAGTGATCAAGCGCACCGTGTGTTATCAAGCAGACCCGACCTTATAGCACTGATTGAGCAAGTATTACTACATGACCCTAGGCCCGCATATCAACAGAATCCTGAGCGTATTTATGGCTGCCATATTGCCGACATTAACCTACGCTGGCAAGTAGGTTTGGATCACATAGATGTCGTTGAAATCAGCCAATAACATGGCTTAGCTATGCTAATATATAATCAACAGAAAACAACATTTAACACTTATGACTCCTGAACAACTGATCGCCTTAGACCAACAGTATGTCTGGCATCCCTATGCCTCCATGGACAACCCTCCGCCAGCTTACCCAGTGGTTGGGGCTCAAGGTGTGCGACTCACTTTAGCTGATGGCCAAGAGTTAATTGACGGCATGGCTTCTTGGTGGTGTGCAGTGCATGGCTATAATCATCCTTATCTCAACCAAGCAATGAAATTGCAAATTGATGCCATGTCCCATGTGATGTTTGGTGGCATTACTCACCAACCTGCAGTATCCCTAGCTAAGCGCCTTGTAGACCTAACACCACCAGGGTTAGATAAGGTTTTTTTTGCAGATTCTGGCTCAGTAGCGGTAGAAGTTGCTATAAAGATGGCTTTGCAATACTGGCACTCTAAGGCACAGGCTAACAAAAATCGTATGCTTACCATACGTAATGGATACCATGGCGATACCTTTGGTGCTATGGCTGTGTGTGACCCAATAAACGGCATGCACTCACTCTTTGCCAGCGTATTGCCCCAGCATTATTTTGTTAACGCACCGCCAATGGGTTTTGATCGCCCATTACAAGATGGCGACTTAACAGAACTTGAAGACAAAATGCGCGACCACCAAAACGACATTGCTGCATTGATCCTAGAGCCTATCGTTCAGGGTGCTGGTGGCATGCGTTTTTATAGCCCGCAATGGCTAAAAGGTGCAGCAGAGCTATGCAAGCAATACAATATTCTATTAATAGCGGACGAAATTGCTACGGGGTTTGGTCGCAGTGGCACCCTATTCGCTTGCGATCACGCTCAAGTTAAACCCGATATTATGTGCCTAGGCAAAGCTATTACTGGCGGCACTATGAGCTTTGCTGCCACCTTAACAACCCAAGAAATTGCCACCAGCATTTCACGGGGTGAAGCCAGCTGCTTTATGCATGGACCCACATTTATGGCTAACCCTTTGGCCTGCGCTGTGGCTAACGCAAGTTTGGATTTACTGGAGCACAGCGATTGGAAGCGTCAGGTTGATGGCATAAATAAAGGCCTTAAAAGCCTATTGGAGCCAGCCAAAGCCCTAGCTTATGTCGAAGACGTGCGAGTGTTAGGTGCCATTGGAGTAATACAGGTTACCCAAGCGGTAGATCTTGGGGTTATTCAAAAAATGTTTGTAGCCGAAGGTATATGGGTGCGGCCATTTGGTAAGTTGGTTTACGTGATGCCTCCTTACGTAATGAGCCCAGAGGACCTAACACTCCTGTGCAACGGCATGTTGCGGGTATTGGCACGTTACTTTGGGGAAGCGCAAGGGCAAGACTGTGCCACAGAATAAAATTCAACTTAGCTTTGACGTTTTGTTCAGCTGCACTTTAAAAGTAAGAGTAGCAGATTTGAATTATGGCAATCACCTAGGTAATGATCGCATTCTTAGCTATTTTCATGAAGGTAGAGTGCTATGGTTGAGTCATCATAATCTCAACGAGCAGAATGTGGGTGGTTGTGGCCTCATAATGACAGGCGCTAATATTCAGTACCTTCAACAAGCACGCTTACATCAAGTAATTACCTTAACATTAGGTGCACAGGAATTAGGCAAAGCTCGATTCACCTTAGTTTATAAACTCACAGACGATAAAACGGGCCTCACTATTGCCGTTGGGGAAACTTACATGGGGTTTTTCGACTATCAGCATCAAAAGCCTGTGCGGGCTCCTGCAAGTTTTATTACTTTACTTCATGCCACCCCACACCAGGTTGTGCCAGCTTTGCCGGGCTAAAAGAGCAGTGCTGTAACCTTTGCGTTTTAGTTTAGTTGCTCAAAAAGTGGGCTAGTCGAAGTAGGCGTAGCAGTATGTAATGGGTTCTAGGTCGCTTTCTTTGGCTGCGCACTGCTGGCATTTTCGGGTGGAGGATACGCGGCTGTATTTTTCACACTCGATACACTCGGCCTTATCTACCGCTTGCCATTGCAACCCAGGGAATTCTTGCCAATGTTTGCCTAACGTTAGAATTTCATGACCTTTAAGCAAGTCTCCTGCGTGGTAACGGCCAGCGATGATTTTAATACGCTGGTCCACTGCACGCTTGCGCCGATGCTCTTCCACCTGATTTTGATCAGGCGCCATGTGGCTGGCCAATATATTCATGGTATCGGCCATGCCTTGCTGCTGCTGAGTGTAGTGTTTAAGGGCGCGTTCAAGCTGCGCGTGACGCCCTAGGGGAATACTATAGGCCAGTAAACTAGGATCCCAGTGACCACCAGCCAAGTGCAGAGATTCCATTAAATCGATGTTGTGATCACCGTACAAACGCAAATCGATTGCCGTAGTGATTAATTCGTAGCCGATGGGTAAGTGCTTTAGCAAAGAGGCACTAATACCCGTATCTAATGGCGCTTCCTCATCATCAAACCAATCACTCATCGTTTCACCTATACAAGCTGTGCCGTAGCCTGGGTTATACCGTAGCCTGGGTTATTACATGTCGTCATAGCCATCATAGTTATGTACGAGGTCTTCAAAACGAGTGTACTTACCGATGAAGGCTAAGCGCGAGGTGCCAATGGGGCCGTTACGTTGCTTACCAATGATGATTTCGGCCTTACCTTTATCTTCACTGTCTTCGTTATACACCTCATCACGGTAGATGAACATAATAACGTCAGCGTCTTGCTCTATGGCACCAGACTCACGTAGGTCTGAGTTTACTGGGCGCTTGTTAGGGCGATTTTCTAAGCTACGGTTAAGCTGAGAAAGGGCAACAACCGGACATTTTAATTCCTTAGCCAAGGCTTTTAAGGAACGTGAAATTTCAGAAATTTCCGCGGTACGGCCTTCTGTATGACCTTTAATTTGCATCAGTTGGAGATAATCAATCATGATCATGCCCACACTGCCGTGCTCACGGGCAATACGCCTAGCCCTAGTACGCATCTCAGTTGGGCTTAAGGCGGCACTATCATCAATATAAAGCGGCTTATCTTTAAGCAAGTTCACGGCACCCGTCAGCTTAGGCCAATCATCTTGCTCCAATTTACCAGTACGCATTCGGGTGGCATCAATACGGCCAAGAGACGCCAACATACGCATCATCAACTGTTCGGCGGGCATTTCCATGCTGAATACAAGTATGGGTTCGTCGCCAATGATCGCTGCATTCTCAACAATGTTCATGGCAAAGCTGGTTTTACCCATTGAGGGTCGACCTGCCACGATAATTAAATCGGATTTTTGCAAACCTGCAGTTTTGGTATCCAAGTCAGTGAAGCCAGTACTAATACCTGTAATGGCGCTGTCAGAACGAAACAGTTGGTCAATGCGCTCTACTGCGCCTTTAAGGATAGGGTTAATGTACTGTGGCCCACCTTCTTTTGGGCGCGCCTCTGCAATTTCAAACACTTTGCGCTCTGCTTCGTCTAATACATCATCAGACGACCGGCCTTCTGTGTGAAAAGCGGACTCAGCGATATCATTAGCTACACCAATAAGTTGGCGCAATATAGCTCTTTCACGAACAATATTAGCGTAAGCAGTGATGTTTGACGCACTAGGTGTATTTTTTGCCAGGTCACCTAAATAGCTCAAACCTCCCGCATTGGATAGCTCGTCTATGCGGCTCAATTCTTCAGAGAGGGTGATCACGTCTATGGGCCGAGAATCACCCACCAGCTTAGTCATAACGCGGAAAATAAGCCGATGATCTTGTCGGTAAAAATCCACTTCTGCCACAGCTTCAGACACTCGGTCCCATGCCATTTCATCCAACATCAAACCGCCTAGTACAGACTGCTCGGCCTCTAACGACTGAGGCGGCACTTTGAGCGCATCAAGTTGAGGGTCAGATTTTAATAAATGTGAAGCTGGTAGCATGGAAATTTCTATTTAATAAGATGAGTACTTGCCCATGATAACCTTTACCACAGGCACAAAAAAGCCCCTTTACCGGGGCTTTTTTAACATTGCTTCGCTACAGTGCGTTGCCAGCGTTATTGATGAGGCCAAAGGCCTATCACAATAACCAGAGCGCCGCCTTACTCAGCAACAAGTGCTACAGTTATTTCTATAGTGACATCACTGTGAAGTTGGATAGCAACCGCTGTTTCACCTAGTGCACGCAAAGTGCCTTCAGGTAGACGTATTTCAGTCTTGTCAACGGTGTGACCAGCTTCTAATAAGGCAGCAGCAATTTCGTTGGTTCCGATAGAACCAAACAATTTACCTTCCTCGCCAGCGTTAGCCGCAATAGAGATAGTTAGCTCACCGATCGCATCTGCACGTGCTTGAGCAGCAGCTAGCTTTTCAGCAGCAGCAGCTTCAAGTTCTGAGCGACGCGCTTCAAAGGCTTCAACGTTAGCTTTGTTAGCAGGTACGGCTTTGCCTTTTGGGATTAGGAAGTTACGGCCGTATCCAGCTTTAACTGAAACAGTGTCACCCAGTGCGCCTAACTTACCAACTTTTTCAAGAAGAATTACATTCATGTTTAATTCCTTAGTTTGCTCAACATGTATACACGAAGAGTCTAATTCTATTTTTTTACCCTAACAGGCAAACGTTGCCGCAACTTGAACACACTGTCCAAGGTGGCAAGTATTGCCAGAAGCGTAAAGACCACTGCGCTTGACAATAACAACCCTATATAGATTGCAGTCAGCCAAACACGGCCTAATTTCAATTGCTCAACCAGCCCATGTACTAGCGCTAATCCTGCAAATAATAATGGTATTGATAACACAAACAACCACTGCGTCATGTCGGTAATACTACTCAAACCAAAGACGGCTAAAGCTAAAGTGCCTGTAAGCCATAATGGCAAACACAACTGGTGGAATTCGGCTTGAAACCCACCTGGGTTATACAATGCCGCCTGCCACCAACGTGCCAAAACTACACAGGCTAATAATATAGCCATATGTACAGCACCTAACACACCCTCCATGAGGGTTTGCAGTAATACTTTATCAACATTTTCTGGCAATTTCTGTTGTGCTTCCAGCTGGATCCCAGCTTCGGCAAAAGCCACCATTACATCTTGCAAGTAGCTGGCCAAAATAGGCATAGATGCGGTTGCAGCCAATAGGCTGGCAACCAATACATAAGCCCAGTTGGCACTGTAGCGTAACACGCTGGCCAAACCTGCCACACCTATTAAGGTTAAAGCAGGTGTGGGATCACCATTACTCCACCAAGCGATGGCAGGTAATAGGCTCCACATAAAAACACTGGCACCGGCTTGGTAGCCTTTTCTTAAGATTACCAAGGCCACAAGTGCCGCACTTATCCAAAACAACACTGGAATAATGGCAAACAATACAGCAACCATAGTTGCTTGTTTGTTACCAGTCATGGCGTATTGAGCTAGTCTGCGCATGTATTAATACGTCTTACTGATGAGCGTCAGTGTATGGCAACAATGCAACGTAACGAGCGCGCTTGATAGCGGTAGAAAGCTGGCGCTGGTAGCGTGCTTTAGTACCGGTAATACGGCTAGGTACAATCTTACCAGTTTCAGATACGTAGCCTTTTAAAACTTCAATATCTTTATAGTCAATTTGAGTCACACCTTCAGCGGTGAAACGACAGTACTTACGACGACGAAAAAAACGTGCCATGGTCAATATCTCCAGTTAATTATTCAGCTGCGACTTCGGCAGCTGGTGCTTCTTCAGCTTGAGCTTCTACTTCAGGAGCTTCGGCACGAGGGGCGCGTTCTTGACGACGACGGTCTTCACGGCTTTCAGCAGCTTTAACAGGAGAATCGCCAGTTTCAGCAGCTTTCATACGCACAACCATGCTGCGGATAACCGCATCGTTATAACGGAAGTTACTGTCAAGCTCGTTTAATGCAACATTTGAACATTCAACATTCATGAGTACATAGTGAGCTTTGTGGATTTTGTTAATTGGGTATGCCAAGTGACGACGGCCCCAATCTTCAAGACGATGAATTGCACCACCATCGGCTTCAATAGTCGCGGTGTAGCGCTCAATCATAGAGGGTACTTGTTCGCTTTGGTCTGGATGGACCAAAAAGATAATTTCATAATGACGCATTGCTGCTCCTTATGGGTTAGATAGCCTTAAGTATTTAGCCATTCGTTATTGAACGACAACCTTAAAGCAAGGAGAAAAAATCACACCTAAAAATGTGATTGCGTATTATACGTAAACTTGCAGCAAGGTACAAGCTAGAGCCATTGTAGAAGGCAGACTCGGGTGTTCTAATTAACTTAGCATTAACACAGTGGGCACTCGCGCCATTAAAATGAAAAACATTCATCATTAGTCAGGTCTTTTTCGAGACTAGAACCCTAGCGGCTGCTATATTACATTGGCTTTTGGCTGGCTCACCTTTGCAATAAGCAGACCAGTAAAACTAGGGGCCTATTACGTTAGCTGGACACGGTATTTGCGATGTAATCGACAGCATAAGTGCCTCGCACCTGTGCAAACTAAATCAACACTTAATTGAGACAATTCTATGTGGAACATCTATTTATCTGGCGAGATACATACCGACTGGCGCGAACAAATAATCAACCGTTGCACAGAACTTAAGCTTCCTGTGAATTTCTTTTCTGCATGCACTGATCACGAAGCTAGCGATGCAGCAGGTGACCACTTAGCAGATACGGCCACTAGCTTTTGGCGTGACAACCAGTCGGCGAAGGTCAATGCCATTCGCACTAAAAACCTTATAGCCCAAGCCGACATCGCTATTATTAGATTTGGTGATAAATACAAACAATGGAATGCCGCTTTTGATGCTGGATACTGCGCTGCTATGGGCACACCCTACATTACCTTGCATAGTGAAGACATTGTTCATCCGTTAAAAGAGGTCGACGCCGCTGCTATGGCTTGGGCTGCAGATGTTGACCAAGTCATCGCTACCCTCCAACACGTCACCCAATAACTGCGAGCACTCTATTTCTCTAATACCAACACAGTGAATCAGGCTTATTTCTCAACCTATTAATTGCCATAGGCCAAAAGCCTTGGTACTCAAAGAACTCACCTTGGAAAAAGGAATCACCAATGAGCCAGCACACCAGCCACCTCGGTACTAAACCTATTATGGGGTTATTCTTTGGTATGGCCGCTCCAATCGCCGTGGGCATGATGGTGAACGGCCTTTACAATGTTGTTGATGCAATTTTTGTTACCCGCGCAATTGGCGTGAATGCCATGGGTGGCATTTCCATTGTATTTCCGATTCAAATGTTTATCTTTGCTTTGGCTACTCTAGTGGGCAGTGGCATGGCTTCAATTGTAGCTCGACAACTCGGCGCAAAACAGGTCACTGAAGCGAATACCACAATCGACATTGCCTTCCGTTTAGCCTTAACCATGGCTCTAGTTATCACCCTAGCGATCTATTGGAATATAGATAGCCTGCTCAAATTTCTTGGGGTGTCAGAAGCACTTTGGCCATACGCGTATGGTTATCTTGTGCCTTTGGTATTACTAAGCTTCCCTATTGTGTTTATGAGCAGTATCCCGAGTGATTTACTCAGAGCCGAGGGCAAAGCTATGCTGATGATGGCTAGCATGGTTTCATCTGCGCTACTAAATATTGTGCTAGATGCCGTGTTTATCTTCGTCTTGGACATGGGCGTGGAAGGTGTAGCTTACGCTACCATCTTGTCTCAAATATTTGCTGCAGCCTTAATGCTTTATTTCATTTTAGGCGGTAAAACCCACTTGAAATTACGCCCGTTTGCTTATCAGATGAACTGGGGGATTCTTAAGGGTGTTACTTTACTGGGCATACCCATTCTAATTTCCCACGCAGGGGTATCTGTGTTTATCGCCCTAACTAACTACACAGTAACCCAGTTTACTGAAGTTGACAGCGATCTGTATGTGAGCTCATACGGGCTTATTGGCCGCCTAATGATCTTTTTTATATTGCCAGCCATTGCTATGACTATTTCTTTTCAAACCATTGCAGGCTACAACTATGGCGCCAAAAACTATGACCGAGTATTGTCTACGATCAAAGTAGGCGTTACAGCAAGCCTATTTTATGGCTTAGGTGTAAGTGGCTTAATGCTTTTGGTACCTAACCAAATTATTGGCATTTTTACCCAAGATCAAGCGTTGTTAACCACCACAGCAGGCATCGCTTTTTGGTCGTTCTTGTTGTTCCCCTTGTCTAATGCACACAGCGTAATCAGCTCTTTGTTTCAGGCTCTTGGAAAGGCACGCCAAGCCATTTTCTTGTCGTCCTTAAGAATATATCTTATCCTTATCCCAGCTCTGCTGATACTACCCAAGATATACGGCATCAATGGTATTTGGTATTCATTCCCTATTGCAGATGTGATTGCTTTTGTTGTCGTTATTTATTTCGCTTTTCGTGAACGCGGCAACCTAAAACGTCTTATCCTAACGTCTAAGACCACCGAACTAACCTAGAAAATTTGGAGATTAAAATGATTTTAATATTATGGGTTTTAGGTATTGTGATTGTTGCTTTGCTGATCCGTTTATTACTCAATAGCGCACCGACCAATGGTAAACCATTTCTATTACGCACCGCAGTAGTCATTATTGCAATAGTGGCTATTGGGTTGGCTTTGAGCGGCTTATGGCCTGTAGCAATAAGCCTTATCGGTGGCCTGGCCGTCTATGGTCGACCAGTTCTTCAAGCGTTTGGTCTGTGGCAGACAATCAAGCGTTTTAACCAAACCAGCACTAAGAGCAACCCGCCCAGTGCAACCATTATGGATAAGCAACAAGCTAGGCAAGTTTTAGATGTTGAAGCAGGTGCGAGCCATGAGGACATAATATCTGCCCACAAACGCTTAATGGCCAAGAACCATCCTGACAAAGGGGGGAGCACCTATCTAGCTAGCCAAATCAACCAAGCTAAAGATGTATTACTTAAGGATTAGTCTCACATCCAGCAAGACACTAAGTAAGTGAATAGCCTAACTGCGCTGGCGTACTGCTTCAAATAAACATACACCAGCAGCCACAGAAACATTAAGGCTACTCACTTCACCTGCCATGGGAATTTTAACCAACTGGTCACATCCTTCGCGGGTAAGGCGACGCATACCTTCACCTTCTGCTCCCATCACTAAAGCCATATTACCCGTAAGGTCAGTCTGATACATGTGTTGGGTAGCTTCGCCAGCAGTTCCTGTAATCCAGACACCAGCATCCTGCAAACTTTTGAGGCAACGCGCTAAGTTGGTTACCTGAACAAACGGTATGCTCTCTGCTGCTCCACAGGCCACTTTGCTTACGGTGCTATTAAGCGACGCTGACTTATCTTTGGGCGCAATCACTGCATGCACGCCAGCAGCATCTGCGGTACGCAAGCAAGCACCTAAATTATGAGGATCTGTTACGCCATCTAAGATTAGCAAAAATACTGGCTCGTTAAGCTCTCCTAACAACTGCGTAAGAAAATGCTCATCTTTGGCCGGGTTTGGAGTGCACCCAGCAACCACGCCCTGATGCCGACCCTTAACCTTATTATCTAACTCACGGCGAGGCATAATTTGACACTCAATACCCTGCTCGTCTGCCAGCGCTTTAACTTGGTTTAAGCGCTGGTCCTCACGACCCTCTTGAAACCAAATTTCTTGCACTCGCTCAGGGTTGCGTTGCAATTTAGTTTGCACAGCGTGAATGCCAAAGACGTATTCAATGTTGGCCATAATTAACGAGTCTCAGATATCTTATTTACGGCGCAGTCTTTTTACGGCGAGGCTTTCTTGCACCACCAGAGGGCTTGCCCTTTTGATCAAACAAAGGGGTCTCTATTTTTGCATCAGCCTTTTTTGGCTTTGGCTTAGATTTAGTTTTAAGCTTAGGCTTAGACTTTGGCTTAGTTTTTGGTGGTGCATCGGCCAACTCAAAATCAATTTTCTTTTCGTCTAGGTCTACCCGAACCACTTGCACTTCAATGCTGTCACCTAAGCGGAAACTTTTACCACTGCGCTCTCCTTCGAGACGATGCTTAGCCGCATCAAAGTGATAATAATCACCTGGTAACGCACTAATGTGCACCAGCCCTTCAACATAAACGTCAGCTAACTCTACAAACAAACCAAAACTAGTCACCGCATTAATGGTACCGTGGAAGTAGTCACCAATATGGCCTTGCATATATTCACACTTAAGCCAACCTTCTACATCCCACACAGCAGCATCTGCACGACGCTCAGCCATTGAGCAATGTTCACCTAAAACCACTACGTCTGCAGTGGAATAGGGATACCATGGCGAAACTGGTTGCTTTTCGGTGGCTTTAATTCGCTTTACATACCGGCTCAACTGCTTACTTTGAATGACACTGCGTATGGCTCTATGAACCAGTAAGTCTGGATAGCGACGAATGGGCGATGTAAAATGCGCATACGCGTCGTAACCCAAACCGAAATGGCCTTCGTTTTCTGGCGTATAAACAGCCTGACTTAACGATCGTAACATCACCGTTTGCACTAAGTGAGCGTCAGGACGGCCTTTGATAGAGCTCAATAGCGCCTGATAATGTTTTGGTTTTGGCTCTTCGCCACCGGGTAATGACAGGCTCATTTCACCTAAAAATCCACGCAAGTTTTCTAACTTGCTAGGCTTAGGCCCTTTATGAACGCGGAACAAACCATCTAATTTATGCTTTGCTAAAAACTTAGCCGTGCTTACGTTAGCCGCTAACATGCACTCTTCAATCAGCTTATGAGCATCGTTGCGATGCACTGGCACTATGTCCGTTATTTTGCGGTCTTCACCAAAAATAATACGTGTTTCTTGGGTTTCAAAATCAATGGCACCACGTGCGTCACGGGCAGAGCGCAAGGCAGCATAAAGCTTATGCAATTGGTCTACAGGTTTCACTACGTGGCTATATTCTTGGCGCAACGGCAGGCATTGCTCATCACCTGAATCCAACATTGCACCCACTTTGGTGTAAGTTAAACGGGCGTGAGAGTGGATGAGACCTTCATAAAACTCATAGCCACTCAACTTACCCTTACTGCTAATGGTCATTTCACACACCATGACCAACCGATCGACATGGGGGTTAAGAGAGCATAAACCGTTGGAGATAGCTTCTGGCAACATTGGGATGACTCGCTCAGGAAAATACACTGAGGTTGCACGCCTATGGGCTTCTGTATCTAAAGCTGTGCCAATGCGAACATAATGGCTTACGTCAGCAATAGCAACGTATAACCGCCAGCCACCTAAAGTTCGTTTACGGCAATAAACTGCGTCATCAAAGTCCCGAGCATCCTCACCATCGATAGTGACAAAAGGCATTTCACGAAGATCAATGCGATCATGCTTATCAACTTCTGTGACTTCTGGAGCAAGTTGGGCAGCTTCATCACTGGCCTCTAGTGGCCATTCATGGGGTATTTCGTGAGTTCTAATAGCCACATCAATCTCCATTCCTGGAGCCATGTGCTCACCCAAAATTTCAGCAATTTCACCAACGGCCTGATTGCGTTTGTTTGGCTGGTGAGTAATGCGCACAGTAACGTATTGCCCGTGTTGGGCTTGAAGTACGTTGTCGCTTGAAATTAGAATATCCTGGCTAATGCGCTGATTATCTGGGCGCACAAAACAAATGCCATTTTCTTTTGTTAGCCGCCCCACAACTTGCTGAGTGTTGTGTTCAGTCACTTCAACAATAGCACCTTCGCTGCGGCCTTTGCGGTCTATTCCAATAATGCGAGCTAA
>Ga0209383_1000184_pt1 | contig 46161 bp, 46 predicted proteins | sample CoawatmetaG02DNA_FD_187510 | JGI IMG/M metagenome (GOLD analysis project Ga0209383, IMG submission 187510) | Marine microbial communities from the West Antarctic Peninsula - Coastal water metaG029-DNA (SPAdes) (version 2) | ecosystem: Environmental > Aquatic > Marine > Coastal ...
AGCGTCTAAAGATGAAAATAAAGAATTACAGATAAAAAATACTGATATTGAAATTTCAACTGAAGATAAAAAAATTAAAAAATACATTCCTTTATCTAAAAGACAAGATAAACCAGATTCAGCACTATGGTTAATCAAGCACCATTCTTTACTAAAAGATACCCAAATAGCAAAACTAGTTGGAATAACTAAAGCTTCTGTAACTGCAATTAAAAATAAAAGTTATTGGAATTATAATAACCTAAACTCAAAAGATCCTGTAGCATTAGGGCTATTTTCTCAAAAGGATCTGATTGAAGCTATTGAAAAAGCTGAAAGAAGAATAAAAAGGGAAAAAAAGGAAAAAGCAAAGGCAAAACTAACAAGAGAAGTTTCGAATATTGAATAATTTTAATAGACACCAAAATTATATGATGGTAATTAAACATTCTTAAAAAGTATTTATGAAAATAGAAGTCAAAGATAACAATATTGAACAAGCACTTAGAGTGCTTAAAAGAAAATTACAAAGAGATGGTTTTTTTAAAGTAGTAAAATTAAAAAGTGTTTACGAAAAACCATCAGAAAAAAAGAAGAGAATTCTTCAAGAAAATATCAAAAGAGTAAAAAAATTAAATAAGCTAAAAAATAGAATTTAATTTTTTGATTTTTTAAAATAGTAATTTTCAACTAAATCACAGACATTTTGATAAAAAATTATATGCACTTCTTGTATTCTTGATGGGTTAGATGAATCTACAATAAAGTTATTTTTGCTATATTTTTTTGCCTCCCCACCTTTATTTCCTAAGATATTTAAAGTATTGTAATTTTTTTTTTTTGAATATTTTAGAGCAGAAATAATATTTTTAGAATTACCACTAGTTGATATTGAGATGAGTATATCTTTTTTTGTCATCAAGGCTTCAATTTGTCTTTTGAATATATCTTCAAATTTATAATCATTTCCAATTGCAGTTAAAGCACTAGTGTCTGTGGTTAAAGCTAGTACTGGCAATGCTTTTCTAAATTTATTCATTTTGACAGTTAATTCCGTTGCAAAATGCTGTGCATCTGCAGCACTACCACCATTTCCAATGATTAGTATTTTGCCTCCTGAATTAATTTTTTTAATCATTATATCTGCAAAAATAAAAATATTTTTTTCTATATAATCAATTTGTTTATTAATTATATCTATATGAGTTTTGATATTTTTTTTTATATTTTTCATTTGTTAAATTAAATTTATATACAAATTAAAAAAAATATGTATAAGAAACTTAGATCGCGGGGTGGAGCAGTCTGGTAGCTCGTCAGGCTCATAACCTGAAGGTCGGCGGTTCAAATCCGTCCCCCGCAACCAATTTTAATTTTTTTTTAAGATGCTTATTATCTTGTTTTTAGCAATAACAGGTGCAAAAAAGTAAAATATTTTTCCAAGTAATCTTAAATAAAAATTCTCAATCTTCATAGAATTTAAATAAAACGATGCTGGCTGAGTAAATTCAGTTAATTCTTTATATTTTTCTACTTTTAAACCTGAATTACTTGTTGCGATATAAAAAGATTTTTTTGACCAAATCTGCTGGTGATCTTGATCAACTGTTCCATTAAGAATTTTTCTATATAGCTTTTTGCTAAATACAGAACTAAATTTATATAACCAAAATTTTTTTGGTGTATCAATAAAAATTTTAGAATTGTTATCTTTTAATTTATTTTTTAAAAACTTTAAAACATCAAGTGGGTCACTTAAATGCTCAAGTACATCATTTAAAAAAATAAAATCAAATTTAATTTTGTTATTTTCAAGCTCACTAAATTTTATCTGATTATTAAATTTTTTATATCTTTCTAATAATTTTTCATCATATAGATCTGTTATGTAAATTTTAGATAATGGAAAAGTTAACTTACATATTGATGCAAACTGGCCTCCCCCACCTCCATAATCCAATATATCAATTTCTTTATCTTTTAAAGATTGTGGTATTGTAAAATTAATCATTTGATCAAAGTTGTTAATATTTAGGTCTCCACTTTCTAATAAATAATCTAATTGTCTTTTTTTTGTTTCTTCAATGTTGCTATTTATTGCAATATTATCTTTTGTGTATTTTTTTTTAAGAAATATTTCTTTGTCATTTTCGGGGTAAGGATAAAATAAAAGCACTTTACAATTTTTACAAATAGCAACATGATAAATGATTTTTAAATCAGGAGATTTGCAAATTTTACAGTTTTCAAGCATTCTTTATTTTAAATTTTAAATTTAGATTTTTTACTATCAGTTAAAAAAGCTTTAACTGTTTCTTTTGTTAGCTGATCAAATGTTTTTCCAAAATTTTCTATTTTTTCAATAGTCGATGGTGGTGCTGTAATTATATGACATCCTAGTTGTTTTGCTTGCAAATAATTATATGGTTCTCTAACACTAGCCCACAATATCTCAACATTTTTATATTTTTTAGCTAATTTAATACTTTTTTTAAATTCTGGAATTGGATCTTTTCCACTATCACCCGCTCTTCCAGCAAATATAGATATGATAACTTTAGTTTTTTTATTAATTAATTTTATAATTTTTTTTGTCTGTTTTGCGCTATATACTGCAGTAACATTAATTTTTATATTTTGCTCGTTTAATTCTCTAATAATTCGACCCATAAATTTACCCTTAGAATTGGTAACTGGCACTTTTACATACACATTTTTCCCCCAGGTATTAATCTTTACTGCTTGAATTTTCATTTCTTCATATTCGTCAGCAAATACCTCTAGAGATACTGGCTTATTGTTACAAACTTTAAGAATTTTTTTTGAATATGATTTATAATCTCTTGCTCCAGCTTTTCTCATTAAACTAGGATTCGTTGTAAAACCTTTAACAATTTTTTTCTTATTAAATTTTTTTATTTTATCCAATTCTGCAATGTCACAAAATATTTTTGTAGTCATTAATCTTATAGGTTTTTAGTTATATCCTCAGTCATTTTTTTTGCGTCTGCAAATAACATTAGCGTATTATCTTTATAAAACAATTCATTGTCAATTCCAGCATATCCAGGAGATAAACTTCTCTTTACAAACAATACAGATTTGCATTTTTCAACATCTAGTACTGGCATTCCATAGATTGGACTTTGAGGGTCTGTTTTCGCAGCAGGGTTTGTTACGTCATTTGCCCCAATTACAAAAGCAACATCTGCATTAGCAAAATCATTATTAATTTCTTCAAGTTCAAAAACCTCATCATAAGGAACGTTTGCCTCAGCTAATAACACATTCATATGCCCTGGCATTCTTCCTGCAACTGGATGAATTGCATAAGTAACTTTAATATCATTTTTTTTTAAAGTATCGACCATCTCTCTTAGTGCGTGTTGTGCTTGAGCTACCGCCATACCATAACCTGGAACAATTATAACAGATGATGCATTTTTCATTAAAAAAGCTGCATCTTCCGCATTACCACTCTTAACTGGTCTTTGTTCTTTATTTCCAGTTGATGTAGACTGTTCTGTTGCACCAAATCCTCCTAAAATTACATTAAAGAAAGAACGATTCATACCTTTGCACATTATATAAGATAAAATTGCACCAGAAGATCCAACAAGAGCACCTGTTATAATTAATGCAGTATTTTCTAAAGTAAAACCAATTCCTGCAGCAGCCCAACCAGAATATGAATTTAACATTGAAATCACCACAGGCATATCTGCTCCACCAATTGGGACGATTAACAAAAATCCTATTAAAAATGAAACTGCTACTAATATCCAAAAAAAGTTAGATGACTGCGTTGAGCAAAGTAAGTAAGTCAAAATTAGAATTGAAATTAACAATAAAGCATTAAGAAAATGCTGTCCCTTAAAAGTGATTGGTGACCCTGACATTATTCCTTGAAGTTTTAAAAAGGCAATTATTGAGCCTGAAAATGTTATAGCACCAACTGCAGCTCCAATTGACATTTCAATTAAGCTTGCAAGTTTAATGGCTCCAGGTGATCCTAGATTAAATGCTTCTGGATTTAAGAAAGCTGAGATTGCAACAAAAACTGCTGACAAACCTACTAAACTGTGAAAACCTGCCACTAATTCTGGCATAGCAGTCATTGGTATCTTATAAGCTATAAATGCCCCTATAAGACCTCCCACTAGTAAAAAAATTAATACATAGATTAACCCACTAGAAAAACTTCCAACCGATAAAAAAGTAACAGTGATAGCTATAACCATTCCCAAAATTCCAAAGAAATTTCCTTGTCTTGAGGTTTCTGGCGATGAAAGACCTCTTAACGCCAAGATAAATAAAACCCCTGAAATTAAATAAAATATTGCTGATAAGTTTGCTGACATGGTTATTTATCTTTCTTCTTTTTTTTATACATTTTAAGCATTCTTTGAGTAACCAAAAATCCTCCAAATATATTAATGGCAGCAAGAGATATTGCAAAAAAACCAAGAATGTTAGAAATTGTAAAAACATTATCTGTACTTCCTGCTAAACCTGCAATTATAGCACCAACAATAATTACTGATGATATTGCATTGGTAACTGACATTAATGGTGTGTGCAAAGATGGGGTCACACTCCAAACCACATAATAACCAATAAAAATTGATAGAATAAATATACTCAATCTAAATATAAAAGGGTCTATTTCCATAAATCTACTTAATTAACGTTTTTTCAATTATCTCATCTTCTAAATTAATATTAATTTTTTTATTCTCTTTATCATATAAATTTGACACAAAATTAAATACATTTTTTGAATAAAGATTTGATGCAGAAACAGCAATTTTATTAAGGATATTTGTTTCACCCATAATTTTTACTCCATTTTTAATTATAACTTTATCAACCTCTGTAAACTCAGCATTTCCACCTTGAATTGCTGCCAAATCGTAAATAACGGAGCCTGATTGCATATTATCAATCATGGAGCCTTTAATAATTAATGGAGCTTTTTTGCCTGGAATTAAAGCAGTACATATTACAATGTCAATTTTCTTTAAAGTTTCGGCTAAAAGATCTTCTTGTTTTTTTTTAAAATCTTCAGATGCTTCTTTTGCATAACCACCTTCTGTTTCAAGATTTTCAGATCCCTCAACAGTTAAAAATTTTCCACCTAAACTTTCAACTTGTTCCTTTGAGGCCAATCTTACATCTGTTGCAAATACAATGGCTCCCATTCTTTTTGCAGTTGCGATAGCTTGAAGACCAGCCACACCTGCACCAACCACTAACACTTTTGCTGCTGGAATTGTGCCAGCTGCCGTCATCATCATTGGTATAGCTTTTTCAAAATTTGCGAATGACTCTATTACCGCTTTGTAACCAGCAAGGTTGGCTTGTGAAGAAAGAATATCCATTGATTGAGCTCTAGTTATTCGAGGTAACATTTCTAAAGAAAAAATATTAATATTTTTTTTAGATAAATTTTCTATTTTTTCTTTATTAATATAGGGATTAAACACCCCAACTAGAGTTTGGTTTTCTTTTAAATTTGAAATATTTTCATCTGATAATAAACCTAATTGAATAATGATATCAGCACTATTTAAAATTTCAGATTTGTTGGTTAAAATTTCAACACCTAACTCCTTATAGTTACTATCTTTAAATCCTAGGTGTTCTCCGTATTTTTCAACTATAGAAATTTTAAAACCAAGAGCTATGTACTTTTTTGCAATATCAGGAGTGATCGCTATTCTTTTTTCTACTTTTTGATTTTCTAAAATTGAAACGATTCTCATAGAGTAAACTCTATAGTAAGAATATTACCATTAAAACTAAAACACCTATAACAGCGACAGTTCCCCACAACACAAATTTTGTGAAGTTATTCCAGGTATTTTTATGGTTTTGATTGTCCATAAAAACTACTTTTGTCTTGCTTTAAATTTTGGGTTTGTTTTATTAATTATATAAACTCTGCCTCTTCTTCTAACTAATTTAGAATTAAGGTCTCTTTTCTTTAATGATTTTAACGAGCTTTTAATTTTCATAACATTTTTTTATAGCCGGCAATGTCCTACTCTTCCGTGTCTTAAGACAAAGTACCATTGGCGCTGAAGGGCTTGACTTCCGAGTTCGGAATGGGATCGGGTATAACCCCTTCGCAATAATCACCGGCGACTGTGTTATATCTAATTAAAAAATATTGTAAACAATAAATAACCTATTATTTCAAGGGTTTTTTCATTCTTTTCTTGATAAGAGAAATTTAATTTTGATTATAATAAAGTTCTTCTTTTAGTTTATCAGAAGGGTAGCTTATTAAGACTGCTTTATAAATGCCTTTATAAACAAATAAACTGGAACAGCCTGCAGCAACATATGGTGAGGCTTCAAATAATTTTTTTATGTCATTCAAATTTGAGCAACCACCAACATTAATAAAAGGTCTAGATATAAATTGCGATATATTCTTAACAAAATTTAAATCATATCCTTGCATTTTACCATCATCATTAAATGAATTTAAAATAATCTCACCTACGCCATTTTTTTGAATTTGATCAAGGTAATCTTCAATTTTTTGATCTACAATATTTCCATTGTTCTCCACTATAAAATATTTATTGCCAATTTTTTTATAATTAATACAGACTGAAATACTCTGAGAGCCTATTTTTTTGGCTGCTTTAGAGATAATATCTTTATTAGCCAAAGATGATGTGTTGATACAAACCTTTTCTATACCAAGTTTAATAATTTGGTTCATTGATTCAATATCTTTTATCCCCCCACCATAAGTTAAAGGCATTCGTGAAATACTAGCTATTTTTTCTAATAGATTATAATTAATTCTTGAGTGAATGTTTGCAGCATCTAAATCAAATATGGCCAACTCATCAACATTTTTCTCATTAAATATTCTTATATTATTTAAAATATCCCCTATATAATTTCTATTTTGAAATTGAGTTGTTTTCACACAGTCACCATGTTTGTCAAATAATAAAAAAGGAATAATTCTATTTTTAAGCATTTTTATAAAAATTTAAAAGAATCTTACTTCCAAGTAAATGACTCTTTTCTGGATGAAATTGTATTCCATAAATATTATCTTTTTTAAAAGCACTCACAAAATTTTCTCCATAAAAAGTTTCACAAACTTTATACTTTTCTTTTAAACTTAATAAAGCATATGAGTGCAAAAAATAAAAATACGAATTTTGGTCAATACCATCAAAGAGATTAATCTTATTATTAAATTTTATATTATTCCATCCAATATGAGGAAGGATTTTATTCTTTAATTTTTCAAATTTTCCATCAATTAAATTCATGCCATTTAAATTTCCCTCTAAACTTCTTTGAGCTAAAATTTGCATTCCAATACATATTCCAAGTATTTTATTGTCAGGATTTTTTGTAAAATCAATAATCTTTTTGAATAATTTTTTTTCTTGTAATAAACTCACTGCATTATCAAAAGATCCAACACCTGGAAGAATTAATTTTTTTATATTTTGGTTTAAATCTTCAGTATTAGATATTATTTTTAGATTTATATTCTTTTCTTTATAGATATTATAAAATGCATTAATGTTTCCAATTCCATAATCAATAATACCAATCATCTGATAAGCCTACTTTCTATTCTTAAAAATCGACTAATTTTCACAAAAAATTGAATTAAGTAATAATTTGATTTATAATCGTTAAACATCTTATTTTTTGACTGCATTATATTATTCAACTCGTTTTCTGTGATTTCTAGTTTTTTACAAACAAAATTAAATTCATTTTTTGCATCTATTTCATTTATTGGATTATTAGATAAGATTTTTAAAGCCTCCTCTCTTTTCATTTGATTTGTAAGAATTAAACTAGACAAGTGAGCTTTTCTTTTGTCAAAACCAAACTTTTTTAATAACCAGAAACCTTCATAAAACTTAGTGAATCTTGACTCATAATGTTTATTTTCATATTTAATCCAACCATATTTTTTTTGAAGCAACTCAATACTTTTTTCTTTATTAAATTCAATCTCATTTAATGGTTGTATTACTTTGATGCCTTTAAAAAACCTATAAAATATTTTATATTTAAATATATCGCATAGAGGAAATTTTTCTAATTTTACTTTTCCAAATATCTTATGAATTCCTTTTATATGCTTTAAATCAGAAGCATGATATGCCCATTCTAATGGCTCTCGAATACACTCTGTTGAAAAATTACCACCTGTAAAGATATATTTTATCTTATTTTTTTCTGCATAGTTATATAAAGATGCAAATATCGCATGGTCTTGTGGTATATCAAGATTAGGGTGTTGAGCTCTAAAAAAAGATAGCTGCAAGTCTCTCATTTCTCTCCAAGGAATAACAATTGTAATTAAATCTAATTCTAATCCATCAACAATTTTTTCAATATTGCTTACTGAGTTTACTGAATTCCATCCAGTGTCCACGTGTAATACAAGAGGATTTAACTTTAATTCAGTTTTTATATAATGAGCTAAAAAACTACTATCAACTCCACCACTTATTCCAATCAAACAGTCATATTTTGATTGATTGCTTGCTTTGATTTTTTGTGACAATTTAGACAGTTTAATGCTTGATTTATTATGATTTTTTATTTTACTTTTAATTCGACTATCAAAATTTTGACAATAATCACACAAATTATCATTGTTAAATGAAATTTTTTTATCTGTTGTATCCATGACACATCTGGTGCAAATTTTTATAGATGGTTTCATATTTGTAATCTCTTTAATTTTTTTTGTAATATATAAATATTATAGATTATTGCGATAAGTATTGATGAAACAAAAATTGTAAATCTTAAGTATAATTTACTAATCACTCCTAATTGAAAATCTTGCTCTATGAATTTTGTAACGAAACCATAGCCTATCTCAGATACCAAAATATTTTGAGGCAAAATGTTTATTGTATCAACCAAACTCATACCAATAAAAAATAAGTAGCTTTTATATAAACTTATTTCTAATATTAAGCCAGTCGTTAATTCAAAAAAAGTTAAAAATTCTAACAAGTGCAATAACATGAAGAGGGAAAAAAAATTTTTTACAAACTTAGCATCATATTTTGTAATGTCAAAAATTGTTAATAATATTTTTACTTTTGATAAGTAATTATTTTTTGTTAAATATTTTGTAAACATTAATTTAATCAACTTTAAAAATAATAAAGGGAGAATAATAATAAAAATACCACAGGTAGAGGTTAGGTAATATAATTTGATATTTAAAAATTTATAATCTGGTATGAAAATTAATAACTCAAAAGAAATAACTAATAATGACAAAAATAGATAAAGCCAGGTTATCAACAAATATATTGCAAAAAATTTATCATAACCCAGATTTAAATTTTTCAATTGTTTTGCTCTATATAAAATTCCCAAAAAAGGAATTGAGTTTAAAAATTGACTATTAAAGTAAATTAAATTCCATTTTCTATTTAAAATTTTAAGATTACCAAGATGCCTTAAAGTTATTAAAATTAGTTTGCAATAAATAAAAATAGTTAACATACAAAGTAAGATTATTTTAGAAATCTTAATTAAGCCAAAGTTAGTTATACCATCAATTATATTTTGGCTTTCTTTTAAATTTAAATAAATAAAAATTAAACAAAGAACAATTAAAAATAATTTAAAAAAAGTTTTCAAGATATCCTCTTTATAAAATTAAATGTTTCCATAGATGAGGTTTTCCAATTAAATTTTTTTGAAATTTTAAACAAATTTTCTGTATTTCTATGTTTTATTTTAAAATTTGTAATATAAATGTTAATTGATTTGGCTATATCACTTGGATTGTCTGGATCAAAATATATTGTATTTCTTTTTAAAATTTCCTTGTAAACAGGATAATTACTACAGATTATCGGCAATGATGATGCAATTGTCTCTAGTATGATTAATCCAAAAGCCTCACATTTAGATGGATAAACTTGTAAATCAAATTTTGGGTAAATATTAACTAAATTTTCATGTTTTTTAAAACTTTTAATAATTATTAGGCCTTTAAATTTTGAATTTACTTTGTTAATAAATTTATACAAATCAGAATTTAGTAGATTTTTTTCTCTATCTAAACCAAACAATGTTAAAGAAATATTGATATTTTTTTTCTTTAATTCATAGCAAGCTTTTACTAAATTTAATTGATTTTTATATTTTTCATACTTTGATACATACAAAATTTTAAATTTTCTATTACTAGTATTTCTCTTTTTAAATTCTCTGAAAAATTTTTTTTGTATACCGTGGGGAATAACTTTGAATTTAATCTTTTTTTTACTTAAAAACTTTCTAGAATATTTAGATAATAATATAACACCATCAGATTTTGAAATCGAAAATCTATATAATAGATTTAATAAATAATTCTTCATAATCAATATTAACCTGTCCTGTAAAAAAATTTTTTTTTCTAATGGAAGTATATTTTGAATTAATAATATAACTTTAAATTTTTTAATAAAAAAAAAGTACCCACCTAGTACAAATAATTTTGTACATTTATTTTTTTTCATACATGAATTAATTAAAAAAATTTGCCAAAATAATCTAAAAAATATTCCTTTGTTTAGAAATAAACTTGAAATATATTTAATTTTTTTGTTATTTATTTTAAGTTCATCAATAACATTGTCTGAAGATGCCACATATATTAAATTTTTTTCTTTTGCTTCATAATTTTTAAGTAATTCTTTTAAGTGAGTAAAACCACCACTATCTAATACAATATTTGAAGCATCTATCAGTACATTCATTTTATTTTTCTAAAAATTTTAAACATCTAAAATATAAAAATAAAGTAATAAACATTTTAAAGCTAACAACAAAATCTAAAGAAAAACCAGTTAGTAGTAAAAAAATAATTATATAAAATTTTAATCTCAAAACTAAAATACATAAAGTTATCAATCCAATGATGCCATTTGCAAATAAAATTCTTAATATAAACGACTCATAATAAAGAGTTGAGTACCCTGACCCAAACAAACTTGTAAAAACATTTTTATTAAATGCATCTGCATGGTAGGCCCAAATTTCCATTCGATAAGCCCATGAGTAATATTGATCTTCTATAAGACTAAAATTTTCAAATATATTTTGATTCAAAAAAATCACCCTTAGCAAAGATTCAGCTAAGAGGAATAAATCAAATTCAAAATATTTATTAGTAAAAATAAAAAAACCATAGACCGATAAAAATGCTATGATTATGTATAATACGTTAATTTTAAATTTACCAAGATATAAAAATATAATACTAAGACAAAAAGAAATCATAATCCCTCTAGTACCTGCGAAATATAAAATTATTAATGTTAAAAAAAAATAAATATTAATTTTTTTACGCTCAAAATGATAAATTATAAAATAGAATATTGATGAAATAAAACTTAATTCCCAACTTCCAGAAAACGCTCCCGCTGCCTTCCATAAAGTATAGTTAGGCTCAAAATATCCTCTAGAGCTTATATACCCTATTATGTCATTATATTGCAGTAAAACGAGTATTATATTTAATATAATTAAAGATTTGATGAAAAATATTATCTTTTTATAATCTAGCTCAAAATTGGAAAAAAATAATACAAACACAATATACTCAAAAATTCTAAATAATGTTACAATATGTATGGGTAAATTATTTGTAACTCCAACAAAATAAGATATAAAAATAATACCACAAAACAAAAAAAATTTCGAGTTGTTAGTGATTTTAAATTTGTCTGGGTTAAATATTATTATTAGAAGTAATGCTATACTGATAATATTCTCAGTTCTTATTCCTTGCCAATAATTACTAATATTTATCAGATTAATCTTCGGTACTATTAATAAAAAAAGCAAAAGATTTGTTACAGAAATTATGTTGTATTCTGAAGATTTTGTGTTAGGTATCATTTGATTTTGCATATGAGTGATAAAAATAAAATATTTACTGTTTACGATTTTATTATATTTTTTAAAAATAGAATAGCAATTATAATGTTTAGCACATTGTTGTTAGCTGGAATAAACATTTATCTTCAATTAGAAAAAAATTATCAGAACCATTGGGAAGTAAAAATTTCCAGGACAGTCGATAATTTCTCATTAATGATAGCCCTAAAAAATATTAAAGATCAAACATCATTGAATGCTACAAGATTTAACCAACCTCAAGTATTAGTGAATGCAGTTTCATTAATGCGCAATATAAATAATTTAATGGACATTATTTTAATTAATAATCTATCTAATGAAGATATTCGAATTGATGGCCTAGGAAATGCTGTAGATTTGAATTTAATGGTAAAACAAAATTATTATTTAATAATTCCAGATAACGATTATAAAAATTCAAATATTTTAAAGGATAATTTAGATAAGTTTTTTTTTGATACTAACATGTTAACATCAGATCTCTTGAAAGAAACATATCAGCTTGACAGAACCTTTAATTTACAAATTTATAATTTTGAAATTGATCAAATGAAAAGAGTAATTGGTTATGATTATGCAAAATTTTTAAAAGTGTTATTAATCACCTTTGTAGTTTGCACATTTTTAATTTTTATTTATCATATAAGAAAATATATTAACTTATTTTAATTCTACCAATATAAATTAAACCCAGGTATAATAAGCTCTGTAAAAATAGTACAATAAGTGACTTTAAAAATAGTACAAATATCAAGTAAGGTATAATAGTTAGCATAATTATTAATAATGATACCGTAAGGTGATTAAATTTTTTTAACAATAAATGATGTATGTGATTATTGTCAGGTAAAAAAGGGCTTTTTCCTTTAAAAGCTCTAGTTAAAAATAACCTCAACATATCTAACCCTGGGATTAGTAATAAAATTAAAATTTCCTCAGCTGAAATTTTACCCAAACCAATGTTAGATTTTATTAAATAAATTGATATTAAATAAGATAAAAAATAAGATCCATTGTTACCTAAAAAAATTCTATTTTTATAATTATAATATAAAAATAAAGTTAATGGTATTAATAGTGAAATAAAAAAAAAGCTATCAATGCCTTTTATTGAAAATACTAAAAAAAATAAAAAAAGATAAAAACCTGATTGAAGATTAACACCATCATACATATTAAATGCATTGATAAAACAAAAAATACAAAACAATGAAAAAAAAATTGTGAATTCATCAAGGGTAATTACTTTATCGAATTCATCAAAACGTATAAAATAAATCTGTAATTCAGGATTATTTAATAACATAATCAAAATAACAAATAGAAACATAATAGATTTTTTTATTGGAGATAGAGAATATTTATCATCCAGGAATCCTACAAAAAAAATAAAGCTTGATGTTATTAAAATTATTAATTGTTCTTTAAAAGTAAATAAAAATTTATTTTCTAAATTAAAAAAAATATTAAATACAAAATGAATAATAAAGATTAAATAGAAAATTATACCACCGATAGGTGGGATATTTCCTAAATGAATTTTTCTTTTATCTAAATTACCATCATCATAAATATTAATAATTGACTTTATTTTTTCAAAAAATAAATAAAATAAAATTGATAATATAATTGATGATATAGGTAAAAAGTAGATTAAATTAATATTATTTATTGTCATCATTACATAAACACCATAAAATACTTATTGATAATATATTCATAATAACTAAACCATTGTGAAAAAAATTACCATATGGCAATAATGGGAAAAAAATTAAAAAAACCAGAACTGTTGTAGAAATTATCGACGAATTATTTTTAGATATTTTTTTAATTGTTAAAAAAAGAGAAAAGTAAAAATATATTAAGAATAAAAAACCAACGATACCAAGCTCTGCAAGAAACTGAATAATGATATTATGTGGGTGAGTGGAACATGAATGTCTTCCAACGTTAAATTTCTCTTCGCTGCATTTAATTCTAAACATTTTAAGACCCTGGCCAAATAAAATATTATCTTTAAACATTTTTATTCCACTTGCATAATGGTCGTCGTGCATTGCTGATAAAGATAAAATATTTTTTCTCTGAGTTATTTTTTCACTTACCATTACAAAACTTTTTATATTCACCTCAGTTAACTTAATTAACCTTTTAGAAAAATTATTGTCTAAATTTAAAATAAAAATAACAGTTAAAATAAACATAAAAAAAAATATTAATTTATTAAAAAAACTTTTAGGTAAAAATAAAGCTAAAGATAAAATATAGACAAGACTTAGAAAAAATGCTGTACGTTCACCACTCAAAATTAACAAAAATGTTAAAACTATTGCAGACAAAATTAATTTTAAAATAAATTTAAAATGAATATTATTTTTATTAAATAATAATGATAATGGAATTATCAATAATAATACTCTAAATGTATAACTACCCATTATTAATTCATCACCAAAAAAACTGCTTACTCTACTAGGATGCAAAAGTTCATAGCCAAATATGTTAAACTTAAATACATATTGATAAGTGCCATCAATGGTCAATATAACCAGCAAGCTAATTAAAATTAAATATAAATAACGAAGATTTAAAATTTTATTTATATAAAGATAATAAAAAGCAAAAATAAAAATTACGAATCTAAATGAAAAAATTGCTGTTTTTATAGAAATCCATTCAAGAGAAAAAAGTGACCTGGCCACCAAATATAAATAGAAAGCCAACAATATCCAAAAATATTTATTTTTATGAATAAAATTAAGAGATTTATTTTGAATTAGTAATGTAATAAATAATATATTTATTATTACAACGGCTAAATCAGCTGCAAAATTGCCAGATATAATAAAAATAGGTAATAAATATATTAGTGTAGATAATATATTTTTCATCTTTAATAAATTGAACATTATTTATATTTAATTTCTAATAGTGTAATTTAAGTATGAAAGTATATTTTTGACTATTTTATCAGAAAAATTTCGTGTGTCATAATCTTTAACTAACTTATGTACAGTTTTTGATTTTAGCATTTTAATTGCAACTTGTATCTTGTCCTGATCAAGACCACACATTATAGTCGTTGCCTCCTCCATTCCTTCAGGACGTTCGTGGCTATTTCTAAGCATAATACTTTTTGTTTTCAGAATTGATGTTTCTTCGGTTAGAGTGCCACTATCCGATAAAACGATATAAGAATTTTTTTGTAGTTTAATATAATCGGAAAAATTGAATGGGTTTAAGAACATAATATCTTTATCAAAAGATATATCTTTATTATTTTCTATGATTCTTTTTTTAGTTCTATAATGCGTACTAATCACAATTTTTTTTTTATTTTCCCTCTTAAGCCATTTGACTAGTTCAAAAAATTTATTTAAGTTTTTTTTTACATCAACATTTTCTTCCCTATGAAATGAAATCAAAAAATAATCATTTTTTTTTAATTTTAATTTTTTTAAAATATTACTCTTATCAATTTTCAACTTTTGATCGTTTATTACCTCTAACATAGGACTCCCAACAGTGATGACTCTATCTGGATACAGGCCTTCTTGTGTCAAATATTTTTTTGCTAAATTTGTATATGTAAAATTGATGTCTGAACAATGATCAATCAGCTTTCTATTTAATTCCTCTGGCACTCTTTGATCAAATGATCTATTACCTGCTTCAAGATGAAAGACTGGAATATTCCTTTTTTTAGCCGCTATTGCTGCCAAACCTGAATTAGTATCTCCTAATATCAAAACACAGTCAGGTTTTTCAGATAAAAAAATCTTGTCTATATTTACGATTATTTTTGCTATTGTTGAATTAACCGAATACGAAGCACTTTTTAAGTAGAAATCAGGCTTTCTTATATTCAAATCTTTAAAAAAAATTTGATTTAGTTCATAATCATAATTTTGACCTGTGTGAACTAAAACTTGTTTAAAATATTTATCAATTTTTTTAATTGTAGATGATAATTTTATTATTTCAGGCCTTGTTCCAATAATTGTGCAAACTTTAAACATATTTCTTATAATCGAATGAATTCAATGATTTGATCTTTTCAATAATTTCATTCACACTAAGCATTTTAGTATTATGGGATGTATATGAATCTTTTAGAGGCTTGTTTCTACCTTTTGCAAAGTATTTACTATAATCTAAATCTCTATTATCAGGAATTATTTTAAAAAACTTTTTATACGATTCAGAGTTGAGTAACTCCTCCTGAGAAACTAAGGTTTCAAATAATTTCTCACCATGTCTTGTTCCAATATAATTTATTTTTGAATTTGTTATTGTCATTTTAATGATTGCTTTAGCAAGGTTTTCAATAGTACAAGCAGGAGATTTGTAGACAAATATTTCTCCGTTCTTACCATTTTTAAATGCTTCTAATACTAATTCTACAGACTCTTCTAAACTCATCAAAAACCTTGTCATGTTTGGACTTGTAATTGTAAGTTTCTTATTTTCTTTAATTTGTTCAAAAAATAATGGTATAACCGAACCTCTTGAAGCCATAACATTTCCATATCTAGTAGCACATATTACAGTATTTTTATTATTAAGGTCTCTAGATCTGGCAATTACTATTTTTTCCATTAAAGCTTTTGACATACCCATTGAATTAATCGGATACACGGCTTTATCTGTGCTTAAAAAAATTGCTTTTTTTACACCATGCTCAATTACAGATGAAATCACATTATTTGCGCCTAGTATATTTGTATTAATAGCTTCTAGTGGATAAAATTCACAAGATGGTACTTGTTTAAGTGCCGCAGCATGAAAAACATAATCTACATTTTTCATTGCAATATCTACACTAAATTTATTTCGCACATCTCCTAAATAAAATTTAATTTTTTTATTCTTATATAATTTTCTCATATCATCTTGTTTTTTTTCATCTCTACTAAAAATTCTTATCTCTTTTAAATTTAATTTTAGAAATTTTTTTAAAACAGCATTGCCAAATGAACCAGTTCCTCCTGTTACTAATAAGATCTTATTTTTAAAAACATTCATTGGATTAATTTACTAATAATTCATATTTATTCATATCTACTATCATCTTTTTCCAACTTGATATTTTAATATTTGTTTTTTTTTCAAAAAGTTTTCCATTCAATGATCTGTCAATTTGTAATTTTTTAGAAGACAATATTGATATATTTTTATCATAGATTTGATTAATTAATACTAACAGCTCATACTTACTTATTTTTTTACTAGCAATATTGTAAATACCTTTATTTAAATCTTTATTTAAGAGTTTTTCAATAACTTTGGATAATTCTAATGTTGTTAATCCTGAAAAAAAAGCTTTTTTAAAACCATAAACTTTTTTTTGTTTTAAAAACCACTCTAATAAACCATTACTTTGATTTAATTCATGTCCAATAATTGAAGTTCTTAATGTGATGCAATTATCAGAATAAACTTCGCCAAGAGCTTTTGATAGACCATATTCATCTTTTGAATTTGTAATATTATCTTCCTTATAATTTCCTTTTTTTCCATCATAAACACAATCAGTACTTATGTGTATAAATTTGAATTTAAATTTTTTTGATAAAAAACTTAAATAATTTGGAAGACATGAGTTAATTAAATATATTTTATTTTTATCATATTGATGAGCTTTTTGCTTAATTATTCCCGCACAATTAATAATATAATCAGGACGATATTTATTAATAGTATTTTCTAGTAAATCAAATTTTTCTAAATCTAAATTTAAAAGATTGTTATTCTTAAAAAAATTTTTTGAAATAATTTTATTTTTTCTACAAATGCCTTTAACTAAATAGTTCTTACTTTTTAAAAAAATATAAAGTTGATGCCCCAGCATGCCAGCAGCACCTAGAATTAATATTTTTTTTTTATATCTTGATAATTTCATTAATTAATTTTTTGTTGATTACTTTTTGAGAAAAATTCTTTGTATAAAATTTTTTTGTATTTATTGCAATTTTATCATACTGTTTTTTATTTAAAGTCTTAACTTTATGAAACATCTCTTTATATTCTTTAATATTGTTTGATCTAGCAGCAAAACCTAAATTGAATTTTTTTATAAACTTATAAACTTCGCCATCACTAAGTGCAAGTATAGGTTTGTTATAAAATAAGTAGGTTTGAAATTTAGATGGGATTGTTTTATTTAAATCTTTTCCAGCTTTAAGCATTATTAGTAAAAAATTATTTCTTTTATATTGATCTTCAAGCTTCCTACCTTTTAGAAATCCACTAATAAAAATATTCTTGATATTATTCTTTAATATATAATCTTTAATATAATCAAATTTTTGACCTTCACCACATATTGTAAAATTTATCTTATTAAATTCTTTTGAATTTAAAAAATTTAATAATTTTTTCCACGGCTGGGCATTACCAATATTACCAGCATATAAAATATTAATTGTTCTTTTAAATTTAATTTTAGAAATTTTTTTTTCTGAATAACCTGGATTATACAGAACTTTAACTTTTGTTTTTGTTAGTTTTTTTATGACTTTTTGAAAACTTAATGATTGAGCTAAAAGTAAATCATTGCAATTATATATATATTTAACAAATATTTTTATAAAATTAAGAATCGAAATATTTTTAATTATACCAGTATCTTTCAATACATTTGGCCAAAGATCTTGAACCCAAGTAATTAATTTTGCTTTTTTGATAAATTTAAAAAAAATTCCAATATAGGACTGAAATATTGGTGATGTAGCATATACTAAAATAATATCATATTTTTCTTTTCTGAGAGTAAAGCCTCCAATTAAAATAGAGGACAAAATAAAACTTAAATAATTTAATAATATTCTAAATTTTGAATTTGTCCCACGCGATATTATTGGAACTCTTATTATTCTGTACTTAAATTTTTTTATTATTGTTACTTTATAATAATCATATCCATAAAAGAAATTTCCTTTTGGATAATTAGGATAACCAGTTAGTATATCTATAGAAAAATTAGACTTAGATAAATCATTTACAATAGTATTAATTGGAAAAATTTCTGGCCAAAAACCTTGAGATATGATTAAAATTTTCTTCATATAATTAAAAACTTAGATCCAACTAGTTGATATTTTTCTCCGCCAAAATTTGATTTAAAAATAGAAACATTTCTATTATTTAAAAAATCAATACCTCCTAGATCAAATTTATAAAAGTTATTTCTTTTTAAAAAAATTATTATTTTCCACAATAAAAGGTCGTTAGCACTTTCAGATTTATTTAAATTTAAACCTACAAGATAAGTGGCCGTATTTCCATGTAAAGCAACACACACCGAAGATATAATATTTTTTTTTAGATAAGCATTTAAAATTATTAATTTTTTATTTAAAAATAAATCTTTTAAAATTTTTTCACTCACACCTTTAAATTTTTTTATTTTTTTTTGTATGTTATAATTTTTTATAAAAATTGAAAATTCTTCTTTTGAATTAATTTTTTTTATAATATATTTTTTACAAATATTTTTGTTTACAATATCTCTTCTAAGATTATTTTTTAATTTATCTTTTAGTATTTTAAGATTTTGTTTTAAATCTATTTTGATTGAGTTCCAGCCAGCACCTGAGTAAATTGAAATATGATTTTTATGATTAAAGATAATATTTTCTTCATTAAATTTTAAGTTAGGGCTTATTATGAGAAATTTTACCTTATTAGCATAAAGATTAGTAAAAATGTAATTTATAGCTTCTTTTTTTATATTATTGCTTATATTTGGGAAAAAACAGGGTCCAAGATTTAATCTAATAAAAATAAATTTTCCAATTTCAACAAAACAAATTTGAAAAATTCCTATATTACGATTCTTATCCTTGATAATAAATTTTTTAAATTTACATAATTTAAAACTTAGATAATAATTATCTATTGATGTTACATATGAACTATTGACCTCTTTTAAATAAATTTCCCAATCCTCATTGTTAGGTATTTCTACAATATTGTAATAATTTTTTTTTAAATCATTATTATATTTATTTAAATAACTTAATTGTTGTTTGATTTGTGCGTGCAAATTTAAAAAAATCAAATTATTTCTTAATTGAAATGTTTTTTGATATGAGTTATTAGACTTAATTTCTGATGGTAAATCTGGCCATGTACTTACTGGAATCAAATTATCCTTTAATAATTGATAAATATTTTTTATATTTTTTTCATCTGATTTTAAGATTAAATTATATGGCTTATCAAGATCCTCTAAAAAAATACTATATTGAAATTTATTAGATAAAATTTTTTTTATAATTAATTTCCATAAATAAAAAGTTTTTTTTCTTTCAATAATTAACTTGTCATCATCAGCAATTGTATTAATCATTAATTTTTTAGTAAAAAACCCTGGAAAAGGTTTATTATCAATTTTAGAATAATTTTGATCAGGTTCATCTTCAAAATTTTGAATTTTAATTTTTTTATAAAAAAAGTTTATTAATCTTTTAAATAACCAGATTAAATTACAATAAAAATCAAAAAAATATATTTTAAATGATTTTAAATCTAATTCTTTTATAAATTCTTTTTTTAAATTTTCAATATCAAATAATTTTTCCTTAAAAAATTTTTTATTAATACCAGTATAATTAATTTTACAAATAGCCCCAGATGGAATGGAATAAAATTTATGAGGACTATAGATTGAAAAATCACTATACTTTTCATAATCACTTTCTGCGTTAACACAATGAGTACAATCATTTATTAACCAGCTATTATTTTTATGTAAAAAATTTGTTAATTCTAAATTTCTTAATTCTTTACCAAAGTAGTTAACCTTTATAAAAATATCAACAGCATGTTTTGTGTTGATTTTAATTAATTCATTAATATCAAAATTTAAATTCTCATTTATAGGATAAAATACAAATTTTACATCTTTATAATGATTCCTAATTTTAGATAAAGCATAATTACAAAAATAACTCGGCACCCAGACATATATAGGATCTTTCATATAAAACTTTTTATATAAAAAAACTATAAATAACAGAGACCATCTAGATCTGTTAAATAAAATATACTTTTGATTAGTAAATAAAAATTTTTTTTTAAAAAAATTAATCTTTATTTTTGTTAAAAGAAAAATTTTTATGATAAAAAAAATATTAATCTTTTTTGAAAATAAAAACACTTTAATAAATATAAAAAACTGGTTTGTTTAAAAATTTTTTTTTTAAATTAATTTAAAGTAACTTATTATCATAGTTGTAGGTTTACTGTAATAATTCTAACTTTATAGCTGATATTAATAAGTACTTAGAATATAGGTGTCAGCTAAAATTACTCTAACAAAATTAGCAAAATTAGCAAAATTAGCAAAATATATTGATAATTTATTTTTTTTTGGAAAATTTAAATAATCCTCACTTATTTAACTACAAAAAATTGAGATAATCTTATTTTTTTTACTTTTTTTTAAAAAGTTTATAATTTTTATATAATTTCATTATTAAATAAAATCATAACAAAAATACTTTATAAGATATTATCTGTATTTTTTTCGAACATTTATAAGAAATGTTATTTAAATATTGAGTTTCTTAAATGAAGATCTTATATATGATAAAACTTTTACCTGTAAATAATTAACCAGGTAAAGGTTCTTTTAATTTAATTTTTTTTTTTGAATTAAGCTCTTGCTTAAGTTCACTTAAATTTCTAACTATTTTATTACTATTGATATAAACACTATATTTGTTAACATAATTATCGTCATAACCAGCTTCAATTGGTAAATACATTATATATTTTTTTTTGGCATAAATCGTCTCCATGAATGAAGTTCCCATATGGCCCACAAAAATATTTGAGTAGTTAAGGGCTTCAGAAAAATCAGCATCTAAAAAATCTATATTTAATTTTAAAAAACTCTTTGAAATATTTTTTTTTACAAATTCTTGATACATCAAATATTCTTTTAAATTAGTTTTTTTAAATTTAATTGCAATATTTTTTTTATTTGTATTTTGAACAACTGTTAGAATGTCATTTAAAATTTTATAAGAATAATCGTGCTTTGAATTGATGCTATAGTCATTAAAACCCCAGAAGTAATCTAACACTACTAAATCATATTTTTTTTTAAAATTTTTTTTGAAATTTAAATGTAATGGTAGAGCGTGTAATTTAATATTATCATTATTAATAAATTTTTTAAAATATTCTTGTTCTTCTAAAGAATAGGCCAAAATATTAATTTTATTTTTTTTAAGAAATTTTTTATCAAATGAAAAATCATTAAATGGAATCGCATTTGATCCATCTATTGCAAGTAAAACCTCTACGTTTTGATTGACACAAGCATATTGAGTAAGTACACCTTGAAAAGTACTTAAGCTAGGTATTATTATTGTCTTAGGTTTATAAAAATTTATCATTTCACTAATCATTAAATAATAACTAAAAATAAAACTTAAATTGTTATTTAATTTCTTATAAACATGTTCTGAAAATACATTTACAAAATCATGAGGTAAATTAAATTTGATTAATTTTTTTTTTAACACAAGTCTAAAACTATTTGGTAGATTTTTTTTTATTATCATAGGCTTTATAAAATAAAATGATCTAAAAATGTTAATTGAATTAAGTACCAAAAAATTTTTTTTTTTATTAAAAACTTTTAAAGTTGGATCATTAGGTACCAATGATCTATTTGCTAAAAAGGATCTAAAAAGATTTTGTAAAAGACGAAAAACTAAAAAATAATTTTTAATTTTTATCAAATTATGATCAAATTTGGTTTGAATGTCTCTACCAAAAAGATCAGGATAACTGTTTATAGACTTGTAATATAAAAATTTACTTTTTGATATGTTCGCAAATTTTTTAAAGTAATATGTTTCATGTGATGAAATGAAAACTTTATCATAATTTTTTTTAAGCTGTAAATATAAATAATAATTTTTAAGAAAGGCTATAAGGTCTCTTGTTATATAACTTCTAGAAATATTACCAATTGAAAATTTTTTCTCAAAAAAAGTATAATCATTATTATTCTCATCTTTAAACCAATTAGATTTGAAATAGGAAAAAAAATTATTTTTTTTATTCAAAAAGTTTTTTGATTTTAATTCATTTATATTAAAATTTAGATTTTTTAATCCCAATTTTACATTAAAATCTTTATAATATAAATCAGAACCATCTAAAAAAAATTTTGAAAATAACTTAATATCGTCATGATGATTAATTAATATACAAATTTTTTTTGCTTTACCCATTATTTTTTTGAAATGTTAAATTTACTTTTATCACAATACTGCCTTTGATAATTTATTTTTTGTATAAATTTAAATAATTAAAAATATTAGAAATATTTGTATTTTTTTATAATAATTTTGTATAATTTATCATCATAATATGTCATGTCGTCTAAAAGTTCATTTACTTCTTTTGATATTGCGGGATAATTAGAATTTGAATGTCTGTTGGCTTTATTTACAAAAAGTGAAGCATAATTTAATGGTATCTTAAGTTTTTTTGGTAATTCTTTTAAGCTTGCTTTGCTATGCTCTAAAATAAAAATGAAATTAAACAAATCTAAATTTTTTACTGCACTCTCATAAATTTGCTGAGTCATTTTTGTTTTATTGGGTTTGTAAATAAATGATCCACTTAAATACCTGCAAAGAAAGTTATCTTTATTTGCGTTTATATTAGTTGTTAAAAATTCCTCAAGTGTTGGAAATTTAGAATCTGATTTGGCAATTTTATGAAATTTTTTATCTCTATAATAATTAGATAAATAAATATTTTTTGTTTTTCTCACATTTAACAAATAAAAGTAATTTTTTTCATTGAAATTTTTTTTTATAAAATCAATTCCAAAATGACCAAAATTATAAAAATAATCTTTTCCATCTTCCATGGTATTGGATATATTATTTTCATCAACAATGATTTTTCTACCTCTAAAACCGAAATTGTATTTTAAAAATCTATGAATTGTATTTCCTCCACAATGTGGAGGATGAAGAAAAATTATTTTTTTAAAATTTTTTTTAGTAAAAAAAACATTAGGTAAAGATATAATTTTAAAAATGAATTGAATTATTTTTTTTAATATTTCCATTTTTCTAATTTAATCAATTTTTTATTATATATTATATCAACATAGCCATTTAAATAAGCACTTATAACTTCGAAATCTTCTCTAATATCTACAGCATCACGCCTAATAATATTTGAATTAATATTTGAGTTATTTCCTCTTAAACCACTATAAAGATAATTAAAATTATTTATTATTATATCAATAGAAGCTCTGTTTATACTATCTAAGTCACCAAATGTATATGCAAAATCTTCTATGTTAATTCCAATTTCATTTTCTAAAAAATTCTTAGAACTAATTATTTCTTCAATTAAAATATCTTTATCATTTATTTTTGATAGTTGCTTATGAGTTTTGGTGTGACCCCCAATAGTATGACCATTTCTTACTAAATATCTTAAATCATCTAAAGTCATATTATTAGCTTCATGATCTATATTGTGGTCTTGATTATGGTTTTTATAAAAATTTTTTTTTATAAATTTATGAGCTTCATCTTTAGAGCGCAACTTTACAAAATCAGAAACAATAAAAAATAAAGCTTTGATATTTAAAGGATCAAGAAATTTTTCTGTAATAATTTTTTGTGATTTAAATGCATCATCAAATGTAATCAAAATATTTTTTTTACTTACTTTTAAATTTTTTGAATTTATGATGTCTTTAAATTGACCTGGTGTAATTATATTCCAATTTTTTTTTAAATATTGAATAAGATTCAAAAATTTTAAATGGTCTTTCTTTGGAATATCGTGAAAAGTAATAACTCTTAATTGTTTTTTATTTTTTTCGCCAATTATTGAAAATAAATTTTTTAAGATGAATTTTTTCATAAATTTTTTTAAAAATAAATTTTAAACACATTATAGGATTTTTAACACTTAGTATTAAAAATTTACAAAAATTTTGAAAAAAACTCTCTTTTTTAAATAAATGATTTATACTGAAAGAATATTTAACATTAAATATTCTTTCAGTATATTTTTTTTTTTCTAAATATTTAAAATTTTTTTTTATTACATTAAGTGTATTTTTTAAATGTTTTGTTGTATTATTGCTAATGTTTTGGTCATGTATAACGTATCCATTAAGAATTTTTGAGGTAAAAAAAAATTTAGCATTGTTTTTTGAAAGATTTAGCCAAAAATCATAATCTTCTACTCCGTTCATTTTTTGACTACTATCAAATAAAATATCATTTTTTATTATGAAATCTTTTTTAACAACTGAAGCTGATGGTGATAATCTATTCCCTTTTACAAGCAAATCCTCAAAAAAGTTTTGAGAAAATGGGCCATGATTAATAATTTTCTTCTTTTTGTTTATCTTATTGAGTAATATTTCGTTAGAACAATAAACTTCAAAACCTGGATTAGAGAATATTAATTCATTAAAAGATGAAAGCCTATTTTTAAACCAAAAATCATCAGCATCTAAAAATGATATCCAGTTTCCACTTGATGTATTTATTCCTATGTTTCTTGACATAGCAGGTCCACCAAAATTTTTTTTTGTGGAAAATATCTTAATTCTATTACCATAATTTTTTTTAACTAAATCTGTTGTTCCATCATTAGAACAATCGTCAACTAATATAATTTCATAATCTTTAAAATTTTGTTTGGTAACACTTTTTATTGTTCTATCTATATAGTGGCTGGAATTATACGATGTAATAATTATGCTAAAAAAATTAGTTTTCACAAGATAATTTTTGATATTCATTAATAAAAATCTTATTAGTAAATTTATTTTTAAAAGTTAAATAACCTTTTTTTCCAAATTCTTTTCTTTTATTTTTAGAATTGACTAATATTAATAATTTTTTTTTTAAGTCTTTGATATTATTATTTTTAAATATTAACCCATTCATATTATCTTTAACTATTTCTTTCATCCCACCAGAGTCAGAACATATTACAGGCACTTTCTGTCTCATAGCCTCAATTAAAACCATTCCAAAACTTTCAAATTTGATTGATGGTAAAACTAAAACATCTGTTAATGATAAATATTTTGTTATATCTGGTACAGGTTTATTGAAATTCAAAACTATTTTTTTTTGTGTATTTTTCAAAATTAATTTTTTTTTGTATGCTTCATCTCCATCACCATAAATATTTAAAACAATATTTTTAAATTTAATATCATTTAATGCATCAACTAATAAATGAAGACCTTTTCTCTCTTGTATTTTTCCAAAGTAACCAATTTTAATTTGTTTTGTCTTTACATTTAATCTTTTTGATTTTTTAAAATTAATATCAATTCCATTATAAATAACCTTAATTTTTTTAAAATGACTATGAGCAATTAATACTTTTTTACAACTTTTAGATACTGTAATTATCTTAGGCTTAATCAAATTTACTATAAAATCATTTATTTTTATAAAAAAATAATTAAAAAAATTTTTTTTTACTGGGTAATTGTGTATGATTAGAAAACTTTTAATATTGTTACCTATAGAACTCAATAACCCAATTCTATTCAAAATACCACCAGGCCATCCACCATTGTGACTAAAAATTATATCTATTGAATTAGAATTTATGATTTTTCTTAAATAAAAAAAAACTCTCAAATTAATCAATATTTCGTAAGGAAGCAGAGAAAATCGTAATAATTTACTTATTAATAAAAAATTAATTTTCTTTTTTAAATATATATTAAATTCATGTGAAGTTAAAAATTTGAGTTTAATTATCTTAAAATTTTTTCTTTTTATTTTAGAAAACTCATTATAGGCCCAATGATTTCTATTAATTAATAAATAAATTTTATCCAACTGATTCCAATTAATAATTTTGTTTTTAACAACACTAACCACACCACTAGGTCTAGTTTCATTTTCTTCTAAAATATATAAAAAGTTCACTTTTATTCTTTCTTAAAAAATTTTGCTTACTAACTTATACGTGCTTAAAATTTTTGCTAAGTCGTTATAATATTTTTTTCTAGCTATTATTTTTATAAAGAATTTATTTTGTAAATAAAAACCATTTTTATTTACAGCATCATATTTTTCAGATTTAATTTCTTTTTTTTCAAATTTTCTATTTATTACAATACATTTTTCCAGTGGATCTAATATATATGTATTTTTAGTACAAAAAATTTTGATTAACCAACCACCTGGAACATCCCAATTGGACTTAAATGTAGTAAATATTTTATTTTTAAATTCGATTAGTGCTGATGTGTTAACTTCAATATTTTTCTTATTAAAATTATTTTTTGAAAAAGAGATTACTTTTTTAAAATCACCCAATAAAAATAGCAATAAATTCAATACATGGCTTGTATTTGCATAAGTCCAATTTTTTAAAATAAATTTGTCTTTAACTTTTTTTTTTAATATCCAGTATCGCTCATGTGCCTCAACATGTGCTGCGATAATAGTTTCATTTTTTAATTTCTTTTTTAGTTTTTGTGTAATTGAGTAGTACCTTCTATTATATCCAATTAAATTAGATGTTTTGTATTTTTTTGATAAATTATTTAATTCACTTAATTCTTTGATATTCAATCCAGGTGGTTTTTCTATAAAAACAGGTATTTTAAATTTCAAAATTGTTTTTGATATCCTGAAAATTTGATTAGGAGAAACTAAAATAAAAATTCCATCGATATTTTTTCGATTTTTTTCTATAAAATATTCATAATTTTCTTCAATATTTTTCATTGAGAATGATTGAGCTAATTTTTTACTTTTTGAATTTGTTCGTGAACATATCCAGCTATATTTTAAATCCATTAATTTTTCTAAAACAATTAAATGTTGTTTTGCAATATTACCTGCTCCTATAAATAAAATTTTTAGTTTATTTTTTTTCATCTAAAGTTAGTTTGCCATTTTTCATCTCATAAATTTTATTGCAAATTGATAGGTTATTTTTTTGATGAGAAATCATAATTATCGTTTTATTTTTAAATGAATCTAGCAGATGCAAAATTTTCTTAGTAGTTTCTTCATCTAGTGCACTTGTTGGTTCATCCAATAAAATAAGCTCAGTATCAAAATATAATGTCCTAGCTATACCAATTCTTTGTCTTTCACCACCCGAGATCATCTTTCCATTCTCACCAATTATACTCTCAAGTCCATTTTTTGTGCCATCCAACCATTCCTTCATTTGCACAATCTCTAGAGATTTTAGAACTAAATCTCGATCAACCTCTCCATTATTTTCACCAAAAGCAACATTTTTTTGAACAGTATCATCTAATAAATATGAGTTTTGTGAAACATAACCCAGCTTATAATTGTTGGTCTCACTGTTAATATTTAGTTTTTTATCATCTATATAAATTGATCCGTTGTTTGGTGTTATTAATCCAAAGACCATATCTACAAAAGTACTTTTTCCGCTACCACTTTTTCCAAATATTCCAATTTTATCATTTTTATTTATTTTTAAACTTATATTATCTAAAATATTTTTATCTTTATCGTAAGAAAAACTAATATTTTTAAATTCAAGGCTGTTTTTGATATGTAAATTCTTAGATTGTTTCATATAATTACTTAATTTAATATTTCTACTAAGCTCATTAAATTCAGAGTAGAGGTGATTAATTGATGGTAAGAAGTATTTTAATTCCTGCACACCAAGGAGCAATCTACTAAATAAAGGTAATAATCTAAAAGCAGCTATAGTAAAAATTCCTATTATGGTAAGTATTTCTTGGTTTGAATAATTTTGATTATATAAATAAAAAATCAATATACAAAAAGCATATAAAGTAACCACCTCATAGGAATTTTTTATAATAGCATTAAATGTTTGCTGTTTAACACTAAGATATCCTAGGGGAGAAAACTTTTGGATAAAGTTTTTCACAAAAAAAACTTTTTTGCCATAAAATTTAATTTCTCTTATAGAGTTAAACATTTCTAACAAAAATTTCATAAGATCTTGGTCTAAATCAAATCTAAGTTTTCCCCATCTTGCAACCCTTCCTTTCGAAAAACTGTTAAGTATTAAACCTACTAAACATAAAAAGAATGCAATAATCAAAGAGATGATTGGCTCAAAGAATATTAAAGAAATAAAAACTGTTAAGATTACTAAAATATCAATAAAAATATAAAATATACGATCTACTGCGTTTCCAGAAAAATGTGATATCTCAATTAAAATATTTTTAATCAATCTAGATGAGTTTTGATTAAAAAAGTATGAATATTTTTGAGATAAATATAGGTCAATTAAATCTTTTTTCATATCCAGGTTTAAATTATAGGAAAATAAATTTTTATAATATTGTAAAAATATCAAGAATAAAAATCTAAAAAAATAAACAATAACGATTCCCAATAAACTAAATGCTATAATTTCATTCTTTGTTGAAATAGATAAAAAATTAAATATAGGTTCTAACATTTGAAATTTTTCTATTGGATTTTGTTCTATTAAAAAAACTGCAACTGGTATAACTATAGCAATACTTAATAATTCAACGAAAACTCCAACTACACTTAAAAAAAATAAAAAATATAATTGTTTTTTGTCTTTAATTAAGCTGAAAGCTTTTGTAAAAAAATTTTTTTTTTCCATTTTATAGTATTGGCTCTATATGATTTTATTTATCACTATTTATAAGCTACATCTAAATGATTTAATCATTTTGACAACAGAATTAATCAAAAAAAATTATTTAATCTTCATTGTTCGAGTGCTGCTGTAGTATCAAGATTACCTGATTTAAGTCTTTATGGTTAACAGAAACACCTTTTGCCTCAAGTTAAATTGCTTCTTTTGCTAAACTTGTCTTTATGTAGGGTGAAATTTTATCCCATCTAATAAATTTTTTTATCATTTTTTTTGTTTCATATGATAATGAAACTAAAATTTTTTTATAAGATATTAAGTTAATAACTCTATAAAAAAAATTTTTTTCAATTAAACGTTTTTTTAAAATTTTATCAATATACAGTTTAAACAATTTAGAAATTTCATTTTCTGAGAACTTAAAAATTTAATCAACTGAAAGTGAGTCACATGCTTTTTTCATTCCATATAAAAATTCTTCTTTTTCTTCTTTAAAATTTTTATCAAACCACCATTCTGATATTGATGCGTGTCTACCTGCTTCAACTGAAGGTACTTCTTGATTCCTTAGCCACATCAGTTCTGAAATAATTTTAGATTTTCCAGATACCATAACTAAAAATTCTACTTGTAATTCATATGCTGCGTAAAAATTATATTCTTTTTTAAATGTATGCTTACAGATTAATTTCCATTTACTAGATCTTATTACTGAATAAAAGTGCGCAGGTACATAATTATAAAAGTGACTTTTAATTCTTTCTGAAGTGCTATCACCATCTAAAGAAAGATCTTTTAATTTAGGGTATTGTATATCTCCAAAAATATTTTTTTTATATGTGTGAAACCCTATTGCGCGTCCTCCACAACTAGAAAAAGAGGATTCTTTAGTTAAAAATTCAATACATGTTGATAAAGCGGAAGGAAGATAAAACTCATCATCACTACCTAACATCATAAACTCGGTATCTATATAATTAATAGAGCTTAACAAGCGATCATAAAGATCTTTTGGGCTATGAATATATCTAATATCTTTTATATTTAAGCATGGATCTTCTAATTTTATATCACTTCCATCAAGGACTAATAATTTAACGTTGTAATCAGACCAATACTTAATTGTTCATTTTAAATATTTGTGTCTATTATATGAAAATATTACTATTGTTAGTTTTTCTAAAAATCTAGTCGCCATTTAGTTTGTTATTTTAAATATTTATTTTAATTAAGAAATACCGTTAATATATCATAATTATATAATAGGTAAAATTAATTTAAAAAATTATCAACTTTAATATCTTTAATACACTTCAACTAAATATCTTACCAAAATTAGGTAAGCTATCTTATGTAATTAGACAATTAAGTGTTCTTGCTTTTTTTTTATGAAAAAATTTTTGGAATAAAGAATATAGTAACTTATGTGAATGATAAGCATCTGACAGAGTTGGTAATAGAATTTTTTTGTTATAGATAATTTTTTTTACTAAGGTTTTAGTTAACTGGCTTTGCAAAGGAATATTTATTTTTTTTGTATAAGTCTTATTGCCTAAATATACACGGATAAAATTTTTATATTCATTTATATAGTATCTTGTTTTTGATGTTTTGATTTTAACAACCATCCCTTTAAATTTACCCTGGTCACTTAAAGAAATGCCAAATTTTTTATCTTTAATACTAAGTTTTCCAGTTAACTCAGAATATTTAGGGTGTTTTGATAAAATTTTTTTTAAATCATATTTTTTTTTACTAAAGTTAACTGGAATATTTACCAAAAAGTAGAATAAATCAAAAAAATGAATTGCATTGGATGCTAGATTCCATTTATAGCCGCTCACATCAATCGACAACTGAGTGTTAGTTTTATTTTCTATTTTTATTTGTTTGTATATTTTGTATTCTCTTCTTGGACAATTAACCCAGCATTGTATTTTCTCTTTTTTAAATAATTCCAATGCTTTTTCAAAATCATAAATATTTTGGAAAGCCAATTTTTCAATCAAAATCTTTGAAAAATAAAAACTACTTACTAATTTTTTTAATAAATCATATCTTTTGTAAGCAGTAGTAGCACAAATAACTAAATCAAATTTTAATTTTTTAATTAAAAAATTGTCTGAAAAAAAAATTTTTTTATTTTTAAACTTTTTTTTTTTTATCTTTTCAATTTGTTCTTTAATTGTTGAATTTGATTTTTCTATTATTGTAATATCGAGTGATAAGTCAGTTTTTAAAAGGCCCTCTAAATGTCTAAATCCAATATTACCACAACCTATCAAGAGAATTTTAATATTCATATTTTTAAAAAATAGTTTTGTTTATTGATTTAAATAATTTATTAAATTAGAAATACTTTTATCACCATTAGTTTTTATAAATTCATTTGAATTTATTTTTAACAAATTTAAAATATCTTTATCTAATAACCTATATTTATACTTAATATTATATATATTAGTTCTTTTACTAATTTTTGTATATTCTTCATTAGAATAATAAATTTTAGTATTGTCATATATTGCAGTTGTTTTTCCTAGTGAAAGACATTCTTCAGTAATTGAAGAATTAGGATGTGTGATGATAATATCTGAAATATTAATAATTTCAGGGGCAGTGAGTTTATATTTTAAATCAATAAAATTATTAAAACTATTCATCTGATTTAACATAAAATTTAATTTTTTACTATTATCAATATTAGAAGTATAAAAATGATTTTTGTCTTTTTTTATTAAAATGAAATGGAAATTATTATATTTTTTTATTAGAAAATAAAAATATTTTAAGAAATCTAAATATTCATTGCTATTTAAAACTCCGGTAATTTCAAACGAATTATCAAAAATTGCAATAATTTTTTTGTTTTCTAAATTAAATTTTTTTTTAAATAATAAAATATTTCTCTTAGACTTAGAGCCTAGATATGTTCTAGCTGATTTAAATTGTAAAATTTTATCAAAATAGTTTGATGTTTTATTCAAATAATTGATTGAGACTTTGTTGGTAATCAAGCTCGTATAATGCATATGATTATATTGAAGATTGGAAACATAGTCATTATCATCTGCACTTTTTAAAGAATTGTATGTAGAGCTAAAATAAAAAAAAAGTGTTTCTTTAGAGTGTTCTTTTTGAATAATTTGTGAAGTAAGGTCACAAGGAAGCATTGCTGTCATACATTTTTTTACTTCAAAACAGTGAAAAAAAACTTCCCAGCATATTTTGTTTGAAAAATATCTATATTTTTCTTTATAATTTTGATTGAAAGAAAAAATTAACTGAAATCTTTCAAAAAAAAATTTTTTATAAAACTTTAAAACATAGCTTAAAAAAGAGATGTTTTTAAAAACTTCGCTTATATTTAATGCATTTTGTAGGTTTTTATCTTTTTTTTTTTTAAAAAAAAAACTCTCTCTTATCTTTAATTCCTCAACAAGAATAAAAGGTTTTTTGATTTTACTTAATATCGTCAGGAAATCGCTATTATGATTTAAATTTGGAAAATTATCAAAATTAAGCATTGTGAAATACTTTTTTTTTTTTGAGTTTTTTCGACAAAAAAGAAAAATTTTTTCTGGTAAAAAAAACAAATTCAAAAAAAAATATATATTTGTAGCAAAATACAACAGTTTATTTAAATAAAAATATGTTTTTGAAATGTTTATTTTTTTAGAGATATAATTATTTTTTTTTAAATAATTAAATAACTTTAAATCCTTAAATAATTTACATAAATATAAATTCTGCAAATTATACTGTGACTTAATTTTTTCTAATAGAAATGTAACTCTTAGTATTTCCTCAATATTAATAATTAATTTTTTTTTTAAGACTTTATCAAGTAGTTTATTTTTTGAATTATAATTTGATAATTTAACTTTATTGGAAATTTTAAAACTCTTTACACATATTTCTGAGTGATTTTGCTGACCGTATATATCCTCTTTAATTAAAGTTTTGTTATTAAGATCTTCTTTAATTTCAATATTTCTTCTAAAAACGAAATTTTGGTTTTTTGAGAAAAAAAAATCTAGAAATTTGATTTTTTTTTCAGGAAAAAAATAATTATTCATTACTAGAAATTATAATAATTGTAGAAAAAAATTATTTTACTCATTATATAAATATATGTTGAGAATCCAAAAATATAAAGATTTTTAGTGCAATATTAACTTTATAAATTATATTTAACATTAATTAGATAAATAGTTTTTTATTAATTAAAATATATTTAAAATATTTTTTTATAAGCATAATCTTAATCTTTTAACAATCTTGTTATCAGCTTTTCATGTCTTGCAGATGAATTATTAATTTTTATATCATAATAATGATCTAAGTATTTAGTAATTTTTTTATGGAATTTTTTGGTATATGTTTTTTCTTTTTTATAGAGATTAAGTTTTTTCATAAAAAGATCAAAATTATAAATTATATTACCTGGTATAATTTTATCAAATGGTTCTACAAATCCTTTAAGTCGCTCATATTTTTTATAATCTGGAAAAATGAATATTTGAGGTTTCTTTAAAATTGCTGCCTCTGTTGCTAAACTGCTACAATCTGTACAAAAAATATCACATTCACACAATATTTCATTTGTATCTAAAAGAGGGAAACTTTTATTTGAAATAAATTTAATTCTGTCAGTATCTAAAATGTTTCTATAGTTTGATGAAATATGAGAATTATATAAAAAATAAAAATTATTTTTCTTTAAAAATAAATCAAATTTTTTTAAATCAAATTTTTTTAAACTTAACAAGGGTAAGGTACTCTTGTAAGGTCTCCAAGTAGGGGCATAGAAAATTACTTTTGATTTTTTGTCAAATTTTTTAATATAAAATTTAATAATTTTTTTATTATTGTAAATATTATTAACCCTAAATTTATTCAAAAATAAATCATTTTTTGGGTTTCCAAGAATGTTAACTTTATTGCTGTCAATACTAAATTCTTTTTGGGCAATATATTTGGCACTAAATTCACTAGGGTAACTCACATGGTCAAAATTTCTATTTAATGTATCTATTTTTATTTTATTTACCGTTTTGATACCAATTCCATGTCCTGTACAAATTTTTTTTATTCTTTTATCTTTTCTAAGAAGATTACAAAAATCAAAATGATCGTTACCTGAATTTATAACAATTTTTGTTAAAAATATTATTTTTAAAAAAAGAATTGGATTAAAAATTGAAAAATATTTTAATTTTTTTTTTTTTAAAAATTTTTGAATATTTTTATTTTCGGTCCACCAATAAACATTAAAACCTTTTTTGGATAAATACTCAAATAAATATTTTGGGCCTCCTCCATATCTGCAAGAGCTGCTAGAAGATAAAATTATAATATTTTTTGGTGAAATAATTTTTTTAAGAGGACTTAAGAGGGTAAATATTATTAATCTAAATAAATTTTTCATTATTATAATTTGCAATATTTTTTAAACTGGATTATTAAATTTAGCAAATTTTACTCTACCATTTATATATTTTTTATAATTTTGATTATTTTTATAAAAAATTTTTGAAATTTTTCTGAATACTTTTTCACATGCTTTTTTATACTTGTTAATCATAACATCAGAATGTGATAACATTAAGTAACATTGGCCATGAGCTAAAAAACCTTCACGTAACATTTCTTGAGTAAAATAAGTTAACATTTCATCTGATTTATTATTATCGAATGTAAATGTTGGTAATGAATCAATTCCTCTTACTAAAATTGGCAAATTATTTTTTTTACCAAGATCAATCCAAATTTTTTTTACTTTTTTACCTTTTGATTTTAATTTTGTTGCAACATTATTTTTTTTCATAAAATTTATTGTTGCAATAGCTGCTGCAAAACCAATATTTTCAGACCAATAAGCGCTAGAAATAAAGCTATATGCTGCAGATTGCATAATATTTTTTTTACCTATAACTGCTCCTAGAGGGTAGCCATTTGTCGTTCCTTTTGAAAAAACTGCTATATCAGGATTTACACCTAATGTTTTATGATAACCTCCCAGAGTATAATGCCAACCTAATGTAATCTCATCAAATATTAAAGGGATATTATATTTTGAACAATAGTTACGTATAGTTTTAACAAAACTTAAGTTACAATGGGTACTTCTAGCTGGTTCTAAAACTACACAACTTAATTGTTTTAAGTATTTAATAAATTTTGTTTTAAAATCTTTTTCGTTATTAAATTCAAATGGATGTGTCAGACCACCGAGAGATTTTGGTACTCCCAAGGTAGAAACACCTGGCAATAAGTGTTGGTCTAATTTATTAGAATTTTTTATATTTGCAGATATATACCAGTCTGACCAACCGTGATAACCACAAAATAGTACTTTATCTTTTTTTTTATAAGCTCTTGCAATCCTTACGGCAACTGACATTGCCTCCCCACCTGACTTTGTAAATCTTGCCATGTCGGCCCATGGATGAGTATCAATTAATAATTTTGCACAATCATATTCCAGGTATGAATTTAATGTTGTGGTATTACCTTTTTTAATTACTTCAATTACACTATTATTTATAACAGAGTTGGCATAGCCTAAAGGACACATTCCTACTGAACAGTTAGTAAAATCATATAATTCAACATCATCATAAGTAACTATCTTAGACCCTTTTGCAGACTTAAAATAACAAGGCCATTGATCTGGAAGAAAAATTTCTGGTCTTTTAGATAAAAGCTGAACACCGCCTGGAATTAAAGATGAGGTTTTTTTATAAAGTTTATTTCCTTTTTTATATTTTGTTTTCATAGTTTTTTTTTAAACTTTGATAAAATTTTTTCAGCCAAAATTAAATCAAAATTCGTATCTATTTCAATTGATTTCCAATAATCAAAAAGAATTGCTAGTGTTTTGTTGTTAAGAAATTGCCTATTTTTAATATAATTTTCTACTTTTGCAATATATATGCTTCCGTCTAAATAAGTTAATTTAGGCATATCTTGTCGCCTGACCTCATTTTCAAATTTTTTAAATATCGGAATAATTTTGTTATTTTTAAAATTAAATATACATGATAAACTAGTTTTATTAAATTTACTAACACTTACCAGGCTATTAAACTTGTCATAATTTTTTACAAAAAATTTAATAGACTTTTCAATATCCTTAGCTGTTGTAAAAGGAGACGTTGGCTCTAAAAGTATAAAAAAATCAAACTCTTCCTTTTTTTTTTTTAAAAAATCTAATGCATGTATAATTACATCTGATGATTTAGCTTTATCTGTAGAGAGTTTTTTGGGTCTTAAGAATGGTGAAGAAATACTACTATTTAATGCAATTTTCCTTATTTTAGGTGAGTCAGTTGTGAGTAAAATTTTGTCAACCAAATTTACCTTTTTGGAAGAACCGATTACCCATTCTATCAATTTCTTATTACCTAGGCGCAAAAGATGTTTATTTTTTAATCCTTTACTTCCTTTTCGAGCTGGAATTATTACTAAAATTTTTTTTTTTTTATACATTTGAAATATTATATATTTTTAAGCTATCTAATTTTTATTAACACAAAAGTAAAAATTTTTCAGCCAAAATTAAATAAAAATTCATATCTATCTAAATTGATTTCCAATAATCAAAATATTTTACTAGTTTTTAATATGAGACTTAAGCTTTTTTTATACTAGCTTCAACGAAAAGTGTATCCGATATCTCTTTCTGTATAATAAATTTATTATAATAATTAATTATATCTTTATTATAACGATTTTGACTAGTAGCATGTCCTCCAGGTTTACCTTCTGTAAACCACCCAAAATGATTAAAAAAATTATATCTTTGAATAAACATAAATTTATCTAAGTCGTAACCAGCAACATTCAGATATTTAGATAATGAAAATTTTGTATGTAAAACTAAATGTTCGCTCCATAATGTAAAGTTTCTAAAAGTTTTTAAATTTAAAAGTACATCATTGGCATGAGGAACTTCAATAATTAGCTTTCCATTTTTTTTTAAAATTTTTTTTAAGTTTTTTAATGTTTCTATCTGATTTGGTATGTGTTCCAATACATGAAATAAAGTTATGAAATCAAATTTTTCATCAACATTTTCAATATCTTCATACATTTTAAATTTGTTACTTAAAAGATCAATATATTGTTTTCTTACCTCTAATCCAGCAACTTTTTTTGCAGATTTTTTTGCTGCTGATAAAAAATTTCCTGCACCACATCCAAAATCTAACAAAGTTTTATTTTTTATTTTACTTTTTATATAATTGAATCTTCTTTGCTCATCATTAAGCCCCATGATACCTATCTCCTTAGCGCTATACCCTTTTGGTCTTGCATGAAAACCTCCCTGCCCTTTAGTGATTTTTTTTTTTGGATTATCTTTATTATTTTTATGAGATAGTAAAAATAGCCCCTCATTCTTTTTTTTATAATGGTCATTAATTTTTGTCCTGTATCTAGGAATAAATATTACTCCAGATTTTTCATCCTTAAAACTTTTATATTTCTATCTCTTGTTTTATTGCTGTAGACATTTATATTTTTTTTTTTGAATATTCCGACTTCCTTTAAATCACTAATAACTTTTGAGTCCTTAATAAAATTTATTTTTTTCATGACGAAAGTGTTAATTTTTTTATCTAATGAGCAGTACTATTATCTTTATATTTGATTTTTTATTATTTTTTTAATTCTTAATATGTGCTCTTAATTTCTTTGCTATAGGGACTTCCTCATCAAGAATATGTCCTACCCTCTCTTCTCCAATTGCAGATTGCATAACTTCTATTTGGCCAATCATATTCTTCATACCAGCAAATTCAATTGATGCTGATTGATCAGATCCATACATCGTCCTATCCAATGTTATGTGTCTTTCAATTGAAGTAGCACCCAAAATTGTAGCACAAACTGAAACTGCAATTCCATTTTCATGGCCACTATATCCCACATCACATTTATACTTGTTTTTTAAAGCATCTATAGTTGCTAAATTAGCATCTTCTACTTTCATTGGGTAAGTAGATACACAATGCATCAATTCAAAGCTACAATTTGCATTTTTAAATATATTAACTGCGTTATCAATATCCTTTATTTCCGACATACCCGTTGAAATAAAAGTATGTTTTTTTCTTTTAGCAACTTCATTAAGAAAGTTATGATCTACTATCATCGCAGATGCAATTTTATGATATTTTAAATCATACTGATCAAGAAATTTCAAACTTTCTAAATCCCAAGCTGAGGCGAACCATTCTATATTCTTTTCTTTACAATATTTATCGATTTCATCGTACTCTTGTTTTTCAAACTCTAATCCATATTTTTGTTCACGAGTTGTTTTCCCCCATGGGCTTTCCCTGTGAGTATCTAATTGATCTTTAGTATAGACTGTTTCTATGTGTCTTTTTTGAAATTTTACTGCATCAAAACCAGAATCTTTAGATTGATCTATAAGCTCTTTTGCAATTGAAATGTCACCATTATGATTAATTCCTATTTCTGCAATTAAGTAGATTTTTTTTTTCATAATTTATTTGGAAATATTTATAGTATTGTTCTTCCACCGTCTACATTTAATATAGCACCATTTGTATAAGATGATGCATCAGTGATAAGATAAAGAATACTAGACATATATTCATTTTGATTCGACAGTCTATTCATCGGTATTAACTTTGAAACCTTTTTTAAAAAACTCTTAGGCTGGTTGTTTTGTATTCCCCCAGGTGCTATTGCATTACATCTTACATTTTTATTGGCCCAATATGTTGCTGTGTACCTAGTTAATCCTACTATACCATGTTTTACAACTGAGTAAGAAACAGGTTTGACAATTTTAATTTTTAGATTTCGTTTGTCTTCATAAATTCTATTGTCTGGTGAAATAAATGATAAATCAGATGCAATATTTAGTATTACACCACTTTTTTGTTTTGCCATTTCACTACCAAATATTTTTGTACATATTAGTGCTCCCATCAAACCAACATCTAAATCTTTTTTCCATATATTTAAATCAAAGTTTTCTAGTTGAGTTTTTTTAATTAATTTTTTATGATGGGAGTCTATTTTATAATCTACTGCAGCATTATTAATTAAAATATCTATGCTCACTTTTTTTTTGACAATTTTTTTACAAACTGTTTTAATAAATTTTTCTTTTGTAATATCTCCACAAAAAGATTGGATTCTTTTTTTATCAAATTTTTTTAATAATTCTTTTAATCTTATATTTAGTTTTAGTTTATTATTATCTATTAATATTACATTACCACCATTTAATAAAACTGAATTAATATGCTGAATTCCTAATAGCCCAGCAGCCCCTGTAATAATAGCATTTTTATTTTTTAAAGAAAATTTTTCTAGCATAAGTTATTTTCTTTATTCAAAAAATTTTTGATAAATAAAATATTATTTTTTGCAGTTTCAATTGGATTACTTCCTCTTGTAGTTTCGAACGTAAAATTTTTATTATACTTCTTTTTTTTTATAATTTTGAAAAATTTATTAAAGTCAACCAAGCCAGTAGTTATTTTAACATTTTGTTTTTTTTTATTCTTATCTTTAATATGAATATGTCCAATATTATTATACATTCTTTCAAAATCATTATAAAGATCTCTTTTTAAATTAATTCTGTTCCCTGTATCAAATAAGAACATCAATTTCTTTGAATTAATCATTTTTTTAAAAATTTGAAATTCGTCAGGTGAGATATTTGATTCAATAAGAATTTGTATTTTTTTACTTTTTTTTAATATCATTTTTAACACATCCACGTATTCAAAATAATTTTTATCTGTTAAGTTACTCTTTCCATACATAGGCAAAATAAAATTTTTAATATTTAATTTAGATAAATTTTTTAATAATCTTAATAAATAATTTTGTGTTTTTTTATTTCTTATAGAATTTGAAATAATATAATCATCACAAAAGTTTAATACTTTTAAATTGTTTTCTTTTGAGAGTTTGGAGTATTCTTTTAATGTAATTGAGTTCCATATTGGATTATTTTTATTGAACTTTCTTTCTGAAAAAAACTCTATGAAATCATAATTGGTTTTTTTTGCTGCTTTAAACTCTTCACGCCAATTTTTTGGGAAAAACTGTAATCTATTTTTAGGTGAAACACTTAGTCTTCCTTGCACTATTCCAACTAAATTTTTCATTTAGCCTCTATATTTTCCAGTATATCTTTTAAGATGCCAGCATTTTTTTTTGCCTCATTTAAATCTCTATAATTTGTTTTGAATTGCAATATTTGTTTTTGTATTTTTTCTGCAACTGGTAAAAAAAGTTTCTTATTATAATCTATTTTTTTCATATGTTGTATAATAGATGGCTCTAGATGAGGACATACGCATGCACCATAAAAACCATGGCCAGTTTTTGATTTATAAAGATTATAAAGCTCTTTCCACTTAATTTTTTTATTATCAATTAATCTTGCAGAAAACGTATAATGAGTATGTTTTGTATTTTTAGGTTTTTTTTGTTCAGTTAATATGCTCGAATTTTTAATAGCTTTGCTAAAATAATTTGCTACTTTTATTCTTCTTTGAACAATTTTTTTAGCATTTTTTAATTGTGCAAAACAAACTGCCGCAACAATTTGTGGCATTCTATAATTTAGTCCTATTGTATCAAATCGTTCATAATCTGGATCTTGAACCATGCTTATTGATAGGGAGGTTCTTCCTCCACTTGCTGTCATATTTTTATATCCTATCCCTGAAAATTTTCTAATTCTTTCTGCTAACATTTTGTTATTTGTTGTAATTATACCGCCTTCTGTTGCACCACTTAGATGTTTTTTATTTTCAAAACTCCAGACGGAAATGTGTCCGTTAGTTCCTGATATTTTACCTTTATAACTTCCCAACATATCTTGTGCATTATCTTCTATGACTGTGATGTTTCTTTCTTTTGCTATTTTCATAATTGGATCAATATCAACTGGCAAACCTTGTAATGAAACTACCATTATGGCCTTTGTTCTTTTTGTTATTTTTTTTTTAATTGTTTCGGCAGTAATTAAATATGTTTCTTCATCCACATCAGCAAAAATAGGCTTTGCACCTACGTGAAATGCAGAATAAGCGTCCATAACTACTGTTAAACCAGGCACTATAACTTCATCATTTTTTTTTAGATTTAACGCTGCTAGAGCAGAATGGAGTCCTGAAGTACCAGAATTACATGCAATAGCATATCTAGTTTTAAAGGTTTTACAAAATAGTGATTCAAGTTTTTTAACATAATCAATTCCACTATTATCTAAAACGTTAAGAACATTGTCTAACTCTGAACTATTAAACTTTGAAAATTTATTTTTAATATGATTGATTTTTTTTAAATAATTACTCATTTTTTTAAGAAATTATATATGATAAGATCATAGCATCATAATATTTTTTAGTTTTTAAATCATAATAATATGATTTTAAAATTCCCTCTTCTTTAAATTTTAATCTTTTAAGACCTTTAATACTTGGTAAGTTGTCTTTTCGAGTAATTGCAGAAAATCTTTTAAATCTTTTAAGTCTTTTAAATTTTTCTAAAATTTTTTTTGTAACTCTCTTAAAAATTCCCATACCATGATATTGTCTATATATTCCATAACTTAGATCACATATCTGTTTTTTAATTCCAGAAATATTTAAAATATAAGTGCCTATAGGTTTTTTTTTGTATTCTATAACAAAAAAAATTGTGTCTTTAGATTTTGTTTTTTTTATTAACCAATCATTAAATTTTTTAACTGAAAATTTAGTAAACTCCATGTATTTTAAAAAAAGTGGATCAGTGGAATTTTTATATAATGAAGTTTTATCTTTTATATTATATGGCCTTAATTTCAGATCATGGTCTATAATAATTCTCATTTTAATTAATCCCTTTACTTATCAAAATACTTTTAGGATCTGTGTGTAGTCTGTCTCCTAATTTAAATTTAATTTTTTTGGGATTAGCAAAATTAAAACTAACACCTCCATTGGACGTAGCAACAAATATTCTGGATTTAACTTTTCTATAAATAAGTCCAATTTGAAAGGGATGAAATTTTTTTTTATCTGAAATTTTAGCATTTATAAGATAAATTTTTTTATTGTTCAAGAATGTACTTATACCGATAAATGGAGCATCAAAAGCATGACAAAATGAAACAATTTCTTTAGATGTCCAATTCCAGTCTACAAAGCCATTTATATGTGTTTTTAGAGCAGGCCAATAAAATGAATCTAAATTATTTTGTTTTATTAATCTAAATTTTTTCTTATTTAGCTTTTTGATAAAATCCTCAAAAAAATTTGTCTCATGTGGAATCAAATAATCATAAAAACTACTCAAATTTAGACAATGTTTAGGTATTTTGATTTTTTTTCTTAAAAGTATATCACCTTGATCTATTTTTTTTGAAACTAAATGAATGTTTAAAAAAGTTTTCATTTCTCCCCCCATCATTATTCTCCAGGAATGACAGGCCGCGCCTCGAAACCTCGGTAAATCTATATTGTGATAATTATAAATAGTTTTTAGTTTTGAAATTGTTTTTTTATTAAAGATCCATATTGAGTTTAGCGATATGACAATTGAATTTTTATTTTTTAACTTAGTTATAAATTTAAGTGTATTTTCATCGAATTTTTTAAAGCATTTATATTCAATTTTTCGTTTATTCAATTCACTTTTAAGACTGTTATTATTTTTTGTAGGATATTTTAAGTGAGACTTGTCTGTAATTAGAAATGTTTTAATTTTATATTTCTTACATATTTCTATAAAATTTAAAATTGGACCATCTTCTTTAAAAACATTGCCACCAATTATAATTATCTGGTTGATCATATTGTAAAGTATGAACCTGTAACAATGCTTAATCTTAAATTCACTGAATTTTCGTATAATATTGGTTTGTCTTTAAATTTATAAGGTATTAGTTTTGTTATCTTGTCTGTAACTCTTTCCATTATTTATTTAGGCGTGTCAGGAGATGAAAATTGGTAGGGTGTTGGTGAGTTGTTTGAATTTAAATTTTCACACTCTTTTCCATAATGACGAATTTGTTTTATAATATCGACACCCATATTTTTACCCCACTTATCTAATAAAATTTTTGTAATTTTTCCAAATTTACCGTCTCCAACTGGCGTTTCATTAAACCTAAATACTGGCAGTATAGAAAAAGGCGTACCTGTCATAAAAGCCTCGTCAGCAGTATATATGTGGTAAGGTTCAATATTTTTCTCAACACACTTGATATTTAACTCTTCACATAACTCAAAAATATAATTTCTTGAAATTCCAACTAGACAGTCTCTTCCTTCTGGAGTTATTACCACCCCATCTTTAACTATGAAAAAGTTATCACCACTTCCTTCAGCGATAAAACCATCTGTACCCATTAATAGAGCCCAATTATTTTTGCCTCTAAACATGGAAGCTTCTATATTTGCCATCTGATAAAATACTCTACTTCTATTTTTTATTTTTGGATCCGCTAAATGAGCTGGTATAGCTCTCTGATTAACCAATACAGCATTAACTCCCTCGTCGTAAAGCGGTGCCATATAAGCTACAGTCCACTTCAAAGGAAAATCTGCCACAACAACTGTAGACTCCATTTTATTATCAAATATTGGCGCATAAATTCCTAGTGGACCTCTACTAACATTAATCATCAATCTATGCTCATCAGTTTCATTAAAAAAAGGTTCATTTTTTTCAATTGTCTCATAACATATATTTTCAAGTTCTTTTTCCGTCAATTTCATTGGAATACGATAAATCTTTATTCCATAAAACAAACGCTGTATATGCTCTTTAAGCTTAAATTGTTTTTTATTAAACGATCTTGTCATTTCAAAAACCATGTCACCAAACATCAGCGCTGAGTCAAAAATTGAAATTTTTGCGTCTTTTTCACTTACAAACTTACCATTTAAATAAACTAATCTTCCACTATCCATAATTTTATCTCTTATTAAGTTTTTTACTTTTAAAAATTGTACTTACGAAATTCCAATCTTTGGGCTCGTCTATTTCAAAAGATTGCCATATTTCATTATGAGTTATACCAAACTTTCCAAACAATCTATTATTATATTTTAGAAACATATAAGGTTTAAAAATATATGCAATACTATTTTCCACATAGCAAGATTTTCTGCCAAATCGTTGACCGCGATTTTTGTAATCATAATTTATACTTTTAAAATTTTTTATTTTTTTTTCCCAAATTAAAAAGTCACTTAATACACCTGCAGTAAATCCCGAATCCCATTTATTATCAAAAAAATCTTTAATTAAATTATCTAAATCATTTTTTTTTCTCAATGGAGATGTTGGTTCTAAAAAAATAACTCCATTATTTGAAATATTTTTTTCCGACAGTAAAAAATGTTTTATAGCACTTTCTGAAGTTGCTTTATCTGTAGAGTATTTTTGAGGTCTTTTAATTGTATTTATTTTATGTTTTAAACCAACCTTCAAAATATTTTTTGAATCTGAACTTAAAAAAATATTTCCAATCCTCTTGGATTTTTTAGCTTGTAATATTGTCCATTCAATCAATGGTTTGCCACAAAAAAGTTTTAAATTTTTATTTGGAATCCCTTTAGAGCCACCTCGTGCCAAAATAATTGCATCTACTTTCATTTTTAAAAACCCTTTGACAGCCATCCACCATCAACCACAATATTAGCACCTGTAATATAGCTAGATTCATCACTTAATAAAAAGCTTACAGGTCCACAAATTTCTTCTGGTTGACCCCATCTATTTAAATTTGTTTTAAGGGATCTTTTTTTTCTTTCTAATGCAGATTTCCAACTTTTGTTATTCATTGGTGTATTAAAGTACCCAGGCACTATACAATTAGCTCTAATGCCATAAGTACCATAATCATAAGATAAAGATTTGGTTAACTGAGAAATTGCACCTTTTGATGAGCAATATGCTGAGTTTTTTGGAAAGCCTAAATGAGCGCCTATACTTGTAAAATTAACAATACTCAGTTCTGATTTTTGTTTAATTGAAAAATTACAAATTAAAGAACATAATATAAAGACTGCATCTAAGTTCACATTCATAGTTTTTTTCCAACTGCTAAAATCTTTTATTGGAAACTTCTTTTCAGGCAATGTAATTGCTGCACAATTTACAAGACCATCAATTTTTTGATATTTTTTAAGTATTTTAAAAATTTTATTATGAAGAGAATCTGTTTTACTAAAATCAATCTTATAATTATCTTTTAACAATTCTGATTTTACATTTATTTTGTCTAAACAAATTACTCTTGCTTTTTCTTTTTTAACTAAATTTTCAGCAATTTGTTTACCTAGTCCACTTGCGGCACCAGTTACAATAAACGTTTTATCTTTGAGTGAATACATGTGGAATTTTTATAAGATCAATGCTTATAAGTAAATCAATACTAGTATTTTTTGAATAATTTATAATATCTTTTAAAAATTTTTTTCAGTGCATAAATCAAGCCAATTGAGCTATTAGTACTGGTCAGCTACACGCATTACTGCGCTTCCACATCCAGCCTATCAACGTGGTGGTCTACCACGGCTCTATAGGAAGAACTAG
>Ga0209383_1000194_pt1 | contig 44683 bp, 45 predicted proteins | sample CoawatmetaG02DNA_FD_187510 | JGI IMG/M metagenome (GOLD analysis project Ga0209383, IMG submission 187510) | Marine microbial communities from the West Antarctic Peninsula - Coastal water metaG029-DNA (SPAdes) (version 2) | ecosystem: Environmental > Aquatic > Marine > Coastal ...
TGAGCGCCATCTTCAAATGAAAAATTATCATTTGCGGCAGCTTTAACTATTAGCTTTTGAAAGGAGTCTCTATTCTTAGTTTCAAATATTTTATCATTAATAGCATAATTATAACCAAATTGGTCTCGCATTATGAAGTCAAAGCCTCTTTGGTCATAAGCCCATGAATCATTACCGTGTTTGTTATACTCACCCGTTCCTTTATCAAGCAAATTACCGCCACTATCAAAGTATTCAACAGTACCTTGAGGTTCTATTTGATTTCCAGCAAGTAAATCTCCCAAGTCTGTTCCGGCAATTGAAAGTATAGACACTGTATGAGTATCATTTATAAAATAAGTATTATACTCTAGAAAACTTCTCGGTATATTTGGGTTAGAACTGTAAGCAACTGCTTTTAAAACTGTTGTTGAAGTAATATTAACAGGGCTGTTATAAATTAGAGAGGTATTATCAGGCATACTTCCATCTACTGTATAGTAAATAGTAACATTTGGATCGGGAGAATTTATAGCAATATCAACACCTGTATTATAGTAGCCTGAAGGTTGCGAAAAGCTTGGTGTTGATGCATATTCTAATAACGCTCCATTATTATTTGCCCCTGGAGTTGTAACTAAGTCTGAAAAAACACTCCAATTTGATCCTCCATTCACATCTCTTCCTCTAGAATGAGATTTTTGATGAGGAAGTACAGAAATAGAATCTATAACAGCTCCGGTGGCATCCGCAATTATAAATGTTTCATTACCTTTTGTTTGTGTAATCTTAAAATTGGTATGCGCTATACCTCCAATAAGTTCATCTCTGCCTGAACAATAGATTAAAGCGGTACTATTTGCGCTGATTATGTAAGAAGAGGGGAACTGCCACTTTGTTATGTTTGTTGATTTATCTGACAAGTACCAACCGTTTAGATCTATATCTGATGATGAGGTGTTATAAAGCTCAACCCAGTCTTCATACTCTCCATAGTTATCTTGAAAAAAATCATAATTAGCTGCCGAAAACTCATTAACAACAACCTGAGAAATTAGCAGCTTAGTTGATAAGATAAAAAGAAGAATAGTTAGAGTTTTTTTGATCATTTAAATTATTTCAAGATTAATTTTTTACAAAGATAAGTAATATTTGATAGTTGATATATTAAATTAATTCTTTGCAAGGTTTTTGCTTGGCGTTTTCTACTTTTGCTAAAGTATAATTTAAAATAAATTTTTTTATGCTTGATGACATTCGCAACGATTTAAAACTATTTAACAGTATAGTAGAGGATTTTTTGATAGATGAGCAAGAAAATCCTATTTCTAAAAAAATTGATATCATTGATTTATACAAGAGAATTGATTTAAAGTTAGAGGATAAACCTGCTGTAAGTGAAGAGTTTACTAGTAACTTAAGGAAGCTAGTTTTAGCTACACCAAAATCATCATCTAAACTTTTTTTTAATCAATTATTTGGAGGTAGACATAGCAAGGCCATTTTAGGAGATTTGTTAGCTGTTTTATTAAACAATTCAATGGCTACATATAAAATTAGCGGTCCTCAAGTTGGTGTTGAAAAAGAAATATTAAAAAAAGTTAGTTCTTTAATAGGGTATACTGATAATTCTGGCGGAACATTTCCAACAGGTGGATCAATGAGTAATTTCATGTCTTTAATTATTGCTCGAGATAAAAAGAATTTAGAAATTAGAAATAAGGGAATAAGACAAGAGTTTATTATGTATTCATCTGAGAACTCTCATTACTCAATAGCAAAAAACGCTTCCTTTTCAGGTATTGGTAGAGATAACGTAAGGTATGTAAAGTCTGACAATAGAGGCTGCTTAGATTATAAAGATCTCAAGCAAACAATTATTGATGATTTATCTAAAGGCTATATTCCGTTTTATGTAAACGCTACTGCAGGAACTACTGTTTTAGGCGCTTTTGATGATATAGAAAAAATCAGCAGAATATGTAAAGAATTTAATCTTTGGCTTCATGTTGATGGGGCTTGGGGTGGCGCTGTTTTATTTTCAGAAAACTATAAGTATTTAATAAAAGGTGTAGAGTACTCTGACTCATTCTGCTTTAATGCACACAAAACACTTGGCGTGCCATTAAGCTCATCAGTTTTTTTAGTAGCAAATAAGGCAGATTTATATAATTCATTTAGTAACCAGGCTTCATATTTGTATCAGACTCATAATGAGGAATATAACTTAGGACAAACCTCTTTTGAATGCGGTAGAAGAAATAATTCTTTAAAACTATGGACAATGTGGAAGGCGATTGGTACAAAGGGAATCGCTAATATTATTAACTATCAATTTAATCTAGCAAAATACGCAAGAGAATATGTAAAAAACTCTTCACAATATAAGCTCTATAGCTTTGAGGATTCTCTTTCTATTTGTTTTAATTATAAACAATATGACCCTGTAGATTTGTGCACAAAACTTTATGAATTTAATAAATTAATGATTGGTTTTGGATACTTTGGTAGTCAATCTTTTATTCGTTTAGTTATTATTAATTCATCAAATACACAAAAGGAAATAAAAGAGTTTTTTGAGATTATTGAAGATTTTACAAAAAAAAATCATGACAGTATAAGAACTATCACTAGCAAATAATTTTATTTTTTAAAAAAAGAGTTTATTTTAGCTAAATGCAAAAAGATTTTATAATAGTTTTAGCATGGCCAGAGGGGATGACCGCCTCGGTTAATAAGTGGTATGACAAGTTTTTTGCTACAAACGGAAAGTATCGTGTTGGTCATTCTGCTTTAGTGTTTGTAGATGCACAAAAAAAAGATATATATTATTATGATTTTGGGAGATATCACACTCCTTTGGGTTTTGGAAGGGCTAGAAATAAAAAAACAGATAATGATGTAAGAGTTAAGACAAAGGCTACTATAAAAAATGGTGAAATTATAAATATCCAAGAGATTTTATTTGAGCTGAAAGTTAAAAAATCATTACATGGGGACGGGACACTTTACGCCTCTATCTTAAATAATATTTCTATAATTAAGGGAATGAAGTACGCAAATAGAGTTGTTAATAATGGCCTAATCCCATATGGTCCTGTAGTTTTAAATGGTACAAATTGTTCAAGATTTGTAGCATCTGTCATGAGAGCATCATGTCCTGAATACTTAATAAACCGCAGATTGAAGTTTCCAATTACTCTCTCTCCATCACCTAAAAGAAATGTTGGTATTGCTAATTCTAATTTTTATAAAGTTACAAATAGCTCTTGTTCTTTTATCAAAAGAAGTTGGATTTCCTCTTACTTAAGAAGCATAGAAAGATGATTAGTATTCCAAAAAAACCAATAAACATCCCCAAAAACTCTCAATGGCTTTCAGGCGTAGGGTCAGGCTCATGGTTTACGTTATTTCTGGAACAAGACATGTTTATAGTTAATAGGTACTGCCCAGAGGGAACTCTTGAATGTTCTGGTTATTTCAAAATAAATAAAAAGGGTTTTGATATCAAAAAGATGTATCAATTTAGCTACCTTTCTCACTGTATGTTATGTACTATTTTACAAGATAATAAGACGTATATATTAAATTGTATTGAAAGTTAATTTTACCGATGTCTTAACAAGAATAATTAATTAAATTTGTATTCTTAAAAAACACAAATGAGTGATGCATTAAAGCATGAATGTGGAGTAGCAATGCTTCGTCTGTTAAAACCTTTAGAGTTTTATCAAAAAAAGTACGGAACAGCATTTTATGGTTTAAAAAAGATGTATCTTCTGATGGAAAAGCAAAGAAATAGAGGGCAAGATGGTGCGGGTCTCTCTAATGTAAAGCTTAATACTAGCCCTGGAAAAAGATATATTAGCAGGAAGCGCTCAGTTACAGCTAATCCTATTCAAGATTTGTTCGCAGAGATTAATAAAAGGTTTATAGAGCTTGAAGAAAAAGACCCCGATAAACTAAATGATACCGTATGGTTAAAAAAGAATATGCCATACACTGGAGAGCTTTTCCTAGGGCATTTGCGATACGGAACATATGGGGGTAATAATATTGAACAATGTCATCCTTTTTTAAGACAAAACAACTGGAAATCTAGAAACCTAGTAGTTGCTGGTAATTTTAATATGACTAATGTTGATGAATTGTTTAATCATCTAACAGAATTAGGACAGCATCCAAAAGAAAAAGCAGATACAATAACTATTCTGGAGAAGATAGGACACTTTTTAGACGAAGCCAATGATAAAATATACTATAAACACAAAGAGGAGTATTCCAAAAAAGATATATCGGCAAAAATTGAGGATGAGTTAGATATTCAAGATATCTTACATAATTCTTCAAAATATTGGGATGGTGGCTATGTTGTTTGTGGATTAATAGGTCATGGTGATGCTTTTGCTCTAAGAGACCCTTCAGCTATTAGACCAGCTTATTATTATAAAGACGATGAGGTTGTGGTAGTTGCTTCTGAAAAGCCTGTAATTCAAACCTCTTTTAATGTTAGTGACGAAAATGTCAAAGAAATAAAAAGAGGACATGCTTTAATAATTAAAAAAAATGGAGAAGTATTTGAAAAAGAGGTTTTAAAACCACTAAAAAGAACAGCTTGTTCTTTTGAAAGGATTTATTTCTCCCGAGGTAACGATAAAGATATATATAATGAAAGGATTAATTTAGGTAAACAAATTTTTCCAAAAGTATTAGAAGCTATAGATAATGATGTGAGAAACACCGTCTTCTCTTATATTCCAAATACAGCTGAAGTATCTTATTTCGGAATGATGAAAGGTGTAGATAATTACCTTAATCAGGTGAAAACAAAAAAAATAAAAGAGTTAGGTAGTAATCCAAGCTCTGTAGACATTGATGCAATTATGTCAATTAGTCCTAGGGCAGAAAAGATTGCTATTAAAGATGCTAAACTTAGAACTTTTATTACTTCAGATGTTAATCGAGATGATTTAGTTGCTCATGTCTATGATATAACATATGGAAAAGTCATGCCTACTGATAATTTAGTAATGATTGATGACAGCATTGTTCGAGGAACTACATTAAAACACTCTATTTTAAGAATACTTGATAGATTAAATCCTAAAAAAGTTATTATTGTCTCATCAGCCCCCCAAATTAGGTACCCAGATTGCTATGGAATAGATATGGCAATTTTAGGTGATTTTATTGCTTTTCAGGCTGTGATAGAGTTACTAAAAGAAACTAACCAATCACACATTATAAATGACGTGTATGATAAATGTAAGGCTCAAATAGCACTACCAAAAGAAGAAATGGTAAATTATGTTAAAGAGATTTATGCTTGTTTTAACGCCGAACAAATATCATTAAAGATTAGCCAAATTTTAAAACCAGAAGATATGTCTGCTGACTTAGAAATTATTTATCAGAGTATTTCAAATCTACACATTTCGTGTCCAAATCATAAAGGTGACTGGTACTTCTCAGGTGATTACCCTACACCAGGCGGAAATAAAGTTGTTACTCAAGCATTTATTAATTATTTTGAGGGAAACAAGAAAAGAGCTTATTAGAAGGTTATTTTCTTTCTGTAGTATAGATATTATCTTGCCACCAAAAATAGAGATCATTTCCAGATCCAAGTTTTGCTAATGCTAATGAAAATGCATTACTAAATTTAATAGCATCAATAATTGGTGCAGAAATTCCGTTGTATATCATTGTTTGCTCTTCAATAACTATTTCTTTTTCATTATTAATATCCTCTTCATTTACTACTATATCACTAGTTTCGGTATTTGTAGTATCTTGTATATCAACCCTGCGTGATGGAGCTATTGTCATTTCGTCTATAAGATATGAAGCGTTAGCATATTTGTCAATTATAAATAAGGTATATCTAATATCTACAGAAATTGTTCTTTGAATTTGGTTTTCAAAAGCAATATCCCCACTCATTGCCTCCCAGTTTCCGTCAAAGGCTGTTCCAACTAGCTCACCCCAAGCGTTTATAACCGGTGACCCTGAATTACCGCCAGTAATATCATTGCTTGATATAAAGTTAACTCTAAGGTTGCCATCTTTGTCACCATATTTACCGTAATCTCCTAATTTATAAAGCTCTTTTAGCTTATCTGGAACAATAAATTCTTCATTAGAAGGGTCTTCTTTTGCCATAACTCCATCAATAGTGGTATAATAATCATAGTGCATAGCCTCTCCTGGAGAGTAGTCACCCACATTTCCATAGGTAACTCTCATCGTAGAGTTAGCATCTGGGTAGAAAGATTTTGTTGTATCCATTTCTCTTAAGCCAGCCATAAACAACCTATTATACTTTCCAAGCTCTGCTCTTACAGCTTTTCTTGTAGGGTATACTTGTTCCATATATTTGTCATATATAGAGGTCATTGTAATGTAGGCGGGGTCTCTTTTAACTCTAGATAGAGATGGTTTGTTTAAAAAATCAAAACATTTCTCTTTGCTAGAAAATATAGACCTTTTAAATAAGTTAGATGCATAGAAATCAAAATCCAATTTTTTAAACCCTAGCATTTGATTTTCTATTTTTTTAAATACTGGAGCATGTTGGTATTTTGGAACATTGTAATAATACATTTCAAGCATAGAGGCTAATAGTTCTTGATCAACTGCAGCATTATAATCCTTATAAAAGTCTTTAGCTAGTTTTTTAAGCCCTCTAATAGCAATAGTTCTTTCTTTTTTATCTTCGGGTAATGAGGATATTCTATTTTTCATCATATATGAGAAATACATTATTTCAGATCCTTGAAATAGAGCTTCATTTAGATATGTTCTGTTAACAGCAATCTTTTTATTTTTGTTAAACGCAGACTCTAATGAAGCCAAGACATCGCCATATGTAGCTTGCCTTAAAGAATCTCCCGATGTTACCCAATTATCAAATTTATTCTCGATAGTTTTTTTCTTATCATATACTTTCATCGCCTTTAATCCTTTAGACTGGCCGATATAATATTTCCAATAGTTTGATATTCGTGCATATTTTGAAGCATATTGAATTTTTGTTTTTTTATCTGCATTCATTCCAGCCTTCATAATTGCTAACTTTTCTTCTCTAATGTCAACGGTTGTAGGGTTTGTAATATCTAAGGCTTCTTGCACTCCAAAAGATGTAAGATATCTATTTGTTCTTCCAGGGTATCCCATAATCATTGTGTAATCTTCATTTTCAACACCCTCTAGTTGAACTGGTAAGTGATGTTTTGGTGTATAGGGAATATTCTCAAGATCATAGTCTGCTGGTTCACCATCCTTTGACATATACACTCTGTAAAGAGCAAAGTCTCCTGTATGTCTTGGCCACATCCAATTATCAGTATCTCCACCAAATTTTCCAATTGAAGAGGGTGGTGCACCAACTAATCTAACATCTTTATATGTCTGATATACAAGTAGATAAAAGTCATTTCCTCCAAAATAAGATTTAACATTTGCAGAATAATCTGATGAATCTGTAACTTCCGCAGTTATTTCTTTTGAAATTTGAGAAATTTTTGACCTTCTTTCGTCTTCACTCATATTATTATTAAGAGAAAGATTTATTCTCTCACTTACATCTTCAATTCTAACTAAAAATGTTGCTGTAACATTATCATTTTTTAATTCTTCAGCATTACTCATTGCCCAAAAACCATCTTTCAAATAATCATTTTTAACTGAGGAGTGTATTTGAATTGATCCAAAAGCACAATGATGATTTGTTAGCATTAACCCTTGAGAAGAAATCATTTCAGCAGTACAGCCGCCCCCGTTTAAAGAAACAATAGCATCTTTTAAGGATGAATTATTAATACTATAGATATCCTCTGCAGAAAGTTTTAGTCCACGTTCTTTCATGTCGGTTTCATTTAATGATTTTAATAGCTGAGGCAGCCACATTCCTTCATCTGCAAGTAATGTTGTTGTAAAAAGAGAAAGAAAAAATAGTAGAGAGTATTTCATGATTAGTTAATTTAATTTGAATACAAATGTAAAATAATTTATAGAGCTTTTTTTAATTTGTGATAACAAACATTAGTGTATTTTTGCTTTTAGATGAACGAAGAAAATAATATTAGAATTAATAAATATCTCAGTGAGATTGGTTTTTGCTCAAGAAGGGAAGCTGATAAATTCATTGATCAGGGAAGAATTAAAATTAATAATGAAATAGCTCTAATGGGCCAAAAAGTTAGTGGTCAAGAAAAAATAGAGGTTAACGGAAAAGAAGTTATTAATGCAAACACCAAGAATATATATATTGCCTTTAATAAGCCTTCAGGAATTGTTTGCACAACAGATACTAAAAGAGAGAGAGATAATATTATCGAATATATTAATTACCCCTCTAGAATTTTCCCAATAGGTAGGTTAGATAAAAGAAGTGAGGGGTTAATTTTTTTAACAAATGACGGAGATATTGTAAATAAAATATTGAGAGCTAAAAATAAACATGAAAAGGAATATCATGTTGAAGTAAATAAACCTATCTCGGATGAATTTGTTAAATTAATGTCTAATGGTGTGCCTATTTTAGATACAGTAACACAAAAATGCTATGTTAAGAAACAAGGTAAAAAGAAATTTAAAATAATATTAACTCAAGGCCTTAATAGACAAATACGCAGGATGTGTGAGTATTTTGGGTATGATGTTGTTTCTCTTATAAGGGTAAGGATTATGAATATTAATTTAGATATACCAGTAGGAGAGTATAGGGATTTTACTGCTGATGAGTTAAATCAAATTAATCAGTCGGTTAAGCACTCCATTAAAACTTTTGGAGAAGAAAATAATCTTTAATCTTTAAGTCCGTTTATAGCTTCTAAAATTGCATCCCATAATTTTTCTCTTGCAATTAAACATGTTATTGCTGTTTCTTCAACATCTTTCCATTTTTGTTCATCCTCTCCGCATAAGTCAGAGATTAATTGAAACGCCAGTGGGCCATGTTCTCCTCCGTCCAGCTCAATATGTCTTTCTAAATAATAAACAAATTTATTTAATTTGTTTTCGGCATTTAAGTCTTCTACTATAGAGGTAAACATATCCGGTATTAAATCTTCACGGCCAAATGTAAAGGCTGCTGCAATTTTATGAATTTCATCCGTGTCAATTATAGCGAAGGTGCTTTTTAAAAAATTATCAATTTCAGTTGTTCCGCTTGATATTAAGTTTTTATCAATCTTGCTGATAAACTTTTCTATTTTTTTTGTCTGAGCGCCACATTCTTTCATTGCTTCAATATACATTTCAAAATGTGATGAAGGGTTTCCTTCTTCATCAAGATCACTTTCCTCCTCAAGAACAATAGAGTTGATTAATCGGCGAACTTTATTATCTCCAATTGGTTTCCATGGTGATCTTGTACAAGTAAGCTTATCTTGCATTGCTTTTAATAAAGACATAAAGTCCCATACCGCATACACATGATATTGCATCATCACACTAATATGGTCAGTAGATTTTAAAGATTTGTATAATGGATGGTTAACTATAGCGTCTCTATATTGAGAGATGTTATTATTAATGATTTTTATTCTTGGATTCATTTCTTTTTATAAACAGGTACTGAAGAGCAGGCCTCTCCAAACATTAGGCTTTTTACTATAGGTTGTAGTTTTTTTGTTATTTCCATAAATATTTTTTCGTGAATTTTTATATCGCCACAACCTTTGACAATAACTCTATTATTTTCAAACTCAAAAGTATTTATTTTTTTAATATTTTCTAAAAATAAATTATCAAAAACATCTGTTTGATTGCCAAAACATATTTCAATATTGCGCTCATTTAGGTAGCCTGTAATTAACATATAAGCCCAAAGAGGAATTATACTATCGCTTGAACAAAATAGCGCAACAGTTTTATTAATGTATATGTCCCATTCTTTATTTTCTAGTATTTCTCTAAAGTTTTTTTCTTTTAAAACTAAACCTTCGAATAGAAAATCTTTTATGTCTATTTCGATAATGACTTGTTTTGGAGCATAGTCTGTAAGGTCAATATTAATAATATTTCTTTTCTCAACTTTATTTATAATCTCCCCTTTCATATTAAAGCATCCCAAGCTCTAGCCTAGCTTCTTCACTCATCATTTCTTTTGTCCAAGGAGGGTCAAAAACAATTTCCACCTTTACATCTTTAGTTTTTTCTATTCCCTTAACCTTTTCTTCCACTTCAGCAGGAAGACTTTCAGCTACAGGACAGTTTGGAGATGTCAGTGTCATTTCAATCTTAACATCTCCTTGGTCACTAATTTTAACATCATAGATTAAACCTAGTTCATAAATATTAACTGGTATCTCTGGATCATATATAGTAGAAATAATCTTTATTGCTTCTTCACCTATTTGTTCTATTTCTTTATCTGTAATCATAATTTTTGTTCAAATCCTAGTGCGTAAATTTTCATTTTTTTAATCATGGAAACTAAGCCGTTTGCTCTTGTTGGAGAGAGTTGTTCTTTTAGGCCTATTTTCTCAATAAATTCCAGTTTTGCATTAATAATATCTTTAGGTTTTTGGAAAGAAAGTACACGAATCAGAATTGCAATAATTCCTTTTGTCATTATAGCGTCGCTGTCTGCATAAAATATAATATGTCTATCTTTTTCTTTTGCATTTAGCCATACCTGAGACTGACAGCCGGTAATTATATTTTCTTTAGTTTTTTCTGAATCACTAATTTTAGGAAGAGATTTTCCTAAGTCAATCAAATATTCATATTTGTCAATCCAATTATCAAACATTTCAAATTCTTCAACAATCTCATTTTCTATTTCATTTATTGACATATTCATAACTATAGCAACATGTCTTTAGCTTTATTAATAGCCTTAATACATCTATCAATTTCGTCAAATGTATTGTAATAAGCAAATGATATTCTAGCTGTTCCTGGAATATTAAATTTTCTCATTACAGGCTGAGTACAATGATGTCCTGTTCTAATTGCAATACCCATTTTATCTAAAATAACTCCAAGATCATAATGGTGAATTCCATTAATATTAAAAGAAATGATGCCAGATTTATTTTCTGATGTTCCAACAATTATTAGCCCCTCTATTTTTTTTAATTCTTTAGTAGCATATGATAAAAGGGCATCCTCATGTTCTTTTATAGTTTTTAGGCCAAAATTTTCAAGTAAATCAATAGATTTTTTAAACGCAACGACTCCAGCAATGTTAGGAGTTCCTGCTTCAAACTTATGCGGAAGAGAGGCATACGTTGTTTTATGTAAACTCACTTCTTTAATCATCTCCCCACCTCCTTGATATGGTGGCATTTGATTCAGTATTTCTTCTTTACCATATAAGACACCAACTCCAGTAGGCCCATAAAGCTTGTGAGCAGAGAAGCAATAAAAATCTACATCAAGTTCCTGAACATCAATACTTACATGTGCTGCTGATTGAGCTCCATCAATTAGTACCTTTGCATTATTTTCGTGACTTAGTTTGATGATTTCTTTTATAGGGTTAATTGTTCCTAAGCTGTTCGAAATATGAGTAATAGCAACAATCTTTGTTTTACTATTCAATAATTCATTAAAGATTATCATATCAAGCTCCCCGGAATCATTTATGGGAACAATTTTTAATTTTGCCCCACTTATTTCACAGCATAATTGCCAGGGGACTATATTAGAATGATGCTCCATTTCTGAGATAATAATTTCATCATCTTTTTTAAGTAATCTACCAAGTGAGCTAGCAACTAGATTAATAGAGTCAGTTGTTCCTTTTGTGAATATAATTTCATGTGTAAACTTTGAGTTAATAAATGTTTTTACACTTTTTCTTGTTAGCTCAAAGCTATCCGTTGCTACTTGACTAAGGTGATGAACGCCTCTGTGAATATTACTGTTTTCTTGTAAATAAAACCTTTCAAGCTCCTTAATAACTTCTTTAGATTTTTGAGTCGTTGCAGCATTATCAAAATACACTAAATCATTATCATTTACCCTACTCTTAAGAATCGGGAACATATTACGGATATCACTGTTATCTGACATTTTAAAAGCTTAGATTAACATTGAGTTTTTTTGACATCAAATCTCTTGCAAGAGAGGAAAGTTCTTTAATAGTAATTTTATCTAAAGCTTCAGATGCAAAAGCAAAAGTTAGAATAGCCTTAGCATCCTCTTTAGAGATTCCTCTAGTATTCATATAAAATAGCGCGTTTTCATCAAGCTGTCCAATTGTACATCCATGACTGCACTTAACATCATCAGCATATATTTCAAGCTGTGGTTTACTATTGATCGAAGAGTTATCGCTAAGAAGTAAATTATTATTTGCTTGAAAAGCATTTATTTTTTGGGCATCAGGCTGAACCATGATCTTACCATTAAAAACTCCCTTAGCTCTTCCTAAGTAAATTCCTTTATACAATTCATTGCTTTCACAATTTGGCATTTTATGATCCATAAATGTATGATTGTCAGCAAATTCTTTGTTGTCAAGAATTACAATTCCATTCATATTACTCTCACCACGCTCCCCATTTTGTGTGAAATTTAAATTATTTCTTGTAAAAAGACCCCCAAATATTAATGTGTTAATTGTTGAAATACTATTTTTATCTTGATCTACATATGTATGGTCAATCGATATTTGGTTATCATTATTATCTTGTAGTTTGTTGTGCTCAATCTTCGCATATTTCTTTAACTTAACTAAAGTAACGCTATTTGTAAAGCATATTTTCTCAGAAAGGTTTTTTATGTGTTCTACAATTTTAACTTCGGAATTTTCCTCAACATTAATGTTGTTTCTATATTGAATAAAATTATTTGAAGAGTTTTTCGTTAAAAATAGAATCTCAATAGGTTCACTAACAACTGTATTTGAATCAACAGAAATACTGTATCCATTAGAAGCGATAGAAGCATTTAGAGCGGTTATGGCATTATCAAATGAAGGGTTTTGATCCTCAAAATTACTAATAGTTACTCCTTTAATTTTTGGTTTTGAATAAATTTTCCCATTTAAAAATATAATAGCATTATGAAAATTTAAGCTATTAGACTTGATTTCCTTCTCACTAATTTCTTCAGTATTTTTTTCAATTTCATACTCATAAGAAATCACTTTTTTAAGAGACGTATATTTCCATTCCTCATTTTTTATGTCAGGAAATCCTAATTCTAAAAACTTAGAAAAAGCAGCTTCACTATTTATCAAAATAGGATTATCTGCTATATTTTTTTGTATGTTTTCTAGTAACCCCACTTCTCGTCTGCTTCTTTAGTTACCCAGTCATAGCCTTTTTCCTCTAATTCATGAGCTAATTCTTTTCCTCCTGATTTTATAATTCTACCATTATGCAAAACATGAACAAAGTCAGGAACAATATAATCAAGCAGTCTTTGATAATGCGTAATAATAATAGTTGCATTTTCTTTGCTTTTAAGTTTATTAACTCCATTGGCAACAATTCTAAGTGCATCAATATCTAGACCAGAATCTGTTTCATCTAATATAGCTAGTTTTGGCTCTAGCATAGCCATCTGAAATATTTCATTCCTTTTCTTTTCTCCTCCAGAAAAACCCTCATTCATATTTCTTGATAGATATCCCTTTTTCATGCTAAGTAATTCCATTTTTTCTTTCATACTTGAGAGCAACTCTTTAGCTGAAATAGGGCCTAAACCCAAAACCTTTCTTTTTTCTGTTATTGCTGCTTTAATAAAGTTAGATACAGATATCCCTGGAATTTCAACTGGATATTGAAAAGATAGAAAGACCCCTTTGTGTGCTCTTTGATCAGGATCTAAGTCTAAAAGATCTTCACCATCAAACAGAATAGAGCCTGAATTAACCTCATAAGTTTCATTACCTGCTATAACTGCAGATAATGTACTTTTACCAGAGCCATTAGGGCCCATAATTGCATGTACCTCACCTTTGTTTACAGATAAGTTAATTCCTTTTAGAATCTCAACATCTTCGATGCCTGCTTTTAAATCATTAATTTTTAACATATATTTTTTTTTATCCAACGCTTCCTTCTAAACTTATTTCTAGTAATTTTTGAGCTTCAACCGCAAACTCCATTGGGAGTTGATTAAGAACATCCTTGCAGTAACCATTTACAATTAAAGCTATTGCCTCTTCAGTACCAATACCTCTTTGATTACAGTAAAAAATTTGGTCTTCACCAATTTTAGATGTTGTTGCTTCATGCTCTACTTGTGAGCTATTATTTTTGACTTCAATATATGGGAAAGTGTGAGAGCCGCACTTATCTCCCATTAATAAGGAATCGCATTGAGAGAAATTTCTAGAGTTTTTAGCTCCTTTAGAAATATGTACTAAACCTCTATAGCTTCCGTCACTTTTCCCCGCACAAATTCCCTTTGCTATTATTGTGCTTTTTGAGTTTTTGCCCAGATGAATCATTTTTGTTCCTGTATCAGCTTGCTGAAAATTATTTGTAACTGCTACTGAAAAGAATTCTCCAACAGAATTGTCTCCCTTTAGAATACATGATGGATACTTCCATGTTACTGCAGAACCTGTTTCAACTTGTGTCCATGAAATTTTAGAGTTTTTATGACAAATACCTCTTTTAGTTACAAAATTAAAAACACCACCTATCCCGTCTTTATTACCTGGGTACCAGTTTTGAACTGTAGAGTATTTTATTTCAGCATTATCCAAAGCAATAAGCTCTACAACGGCAGCGTGTAATTGATTTTCATCTCTTTGAGGCGCTGTACACCCTTCAAGATAACTGACATAACTTCCTTCATCAGCAATTAATAATGTTCTTTCAAACTGGCCAGTTCCCGCCTCATTAATTCTAAAGTATGTAGATAATTCCATCGGACATTTTGACCCCTTAGGGATATAACAAAATGATCCATCAGAGAATACGGCTGCATTTAATGCAGAGAAAAAATTATCTCCACTTGGAACAACTGTACCTAAATATCTTTTTACTAATTCCGGATGCTCTTGTATTGCTTCAGAAATAGAGCAGAAGATAATTCCAAGTTTTGCTAGAGTTGACTTGAATGAGGTAGCTACTGAAACGCTATCCATAACGATGTCTACTGCTACATTAGAAAGTCTTTTTTGTTCATTAACAGATATTCCTAGTTTATCAAATGTTTTTTTCAGCTCTGGATCTAAGTCGTCAAGGCTGTCTAATTTCTTTTTTGGCTGAGGAGCTGAGTAGTAAATTATATCTTGGTAGTTTGGTTTTTTGTATTTAACATTAGCCCAATCAGGCTCTTCCATTGATAGCCATATTTTGTACGCTTCAAGCCGATATTTAAGCATCCATTCTGGCTCATTTTTTTTCTTAGAGATTAATCTCACAACATCTTCACTTAAACCTTTAGGAATAGTATCAGAATCCATTTTTGTGGTAAATCCATACTTGTATTCTGTTGATGTAACTTGGTCTAATAATTCGTCTTCAGACAATTCTTCTTTTTTCATAATTAAATTAAATTCTTAAAGTGAAAAACTTTCTCCGCAGCCACATGTTCTGCTAGCGTTTGGGTTGTTAAAAACAAATCCCTTACCATTTAATCCATCAGAGAATTCTAGCGTTGTTCCAACTAGATATAAAAAGCTTTTTTTGTTTACTAGCAATTTTATTTGATTTTTTTGGATTAATTCATCATCATCATTCTTGGCTATATCAAAGTCTAATTTATAACTCAAACCAGAACAACCCCCACTTTCGACACCAACACGAACAAAGGATTTTTTATCTGCTTCCTGTTCCATTATATGAAGCAATCTATCTCTTGCGGAATCACTAATGTTAATCATTTATAAATTTTTATCGTATACTTTTGCAAAATTACAAAATGAATTACATATAAACAGTATCTTTGCGCTATGAGTTTAACCGATAAAAAAGACATAAATATAACACCTATCTCTTCATTGGGTGAGTTTGCATTAATTGATAAGCTAACTAATAGTTTTAAGACTAAACATAAAGAAACTATTAAAGGTATTGGGGATGATTGCGCTGTTTTTGATTCTTTGAAAAACTATAAGCTTTTAAGCACTGATATGCTAGTTGAAGGGGTTCATTTTGATCTTTCCTACTCCCCATTAAAACACCTAGGGTATAAATCTATAGCGGTTAACGTTTCAGACATTTGTGCTATGAATGGAATAGCAACCCATGTTACGGTTAGTATCGCAGCTTCTAATCGATTTAGTGTTGAGGCGCTTGAAGAACTTTATCTTGGAATTGATTTAGCATGTACAAAATATAATATAGACTTAGTTGGAGGAGATACAACATCATCACTATCCGGGCTAATAATATCTGTAAGTGTTTATGGAAGTGTTAAAAAGAAAAATATAAGCTATCGCTCTGGAGCCAAGCCAAATGATTTGCTTGTTGTAACTGGAGATTTAGGCGCAGCATATCTTGGCTTACAACTTTTAAAAAGAGAAAAAGAGATTTTTAAGTCAAACCCTACTATGCAGCCTGATTTAACGGGAAATGACTATGCCTTAGAGAGGCAACTAAAGCCTGAGCCGCCATCAAAATATATTAAAATACTTAATGATCTAAAGATTACTCCAACTGCAATGATAGATATATCTGACGGCCTATCTTCAGAAGCTTTACATATTGCGAAAGCTTCAAATGTTGGTGTACGTATTCATGAGGAAAAAATACCTGTAGACTACACAATTATGAACCTTGCAAATGAATTTAATTTAAACCCAATATTTTGTGCTTTATCAGGAGGAGAGGATTACGAGTTATTATTTTCTATTAATCAAAGTGATTATGAAAAAATAAAGAAAGATCCTGATTTTACTATTGTTGGTTATGTAACCGATATCTCGGAAGGGAACAATTTTATTGCTAATGACGGAAGCATTCACCCACTTACTGCTCAGGGATGGGATGGCACAAAAGAACAATAGATTACAAGTATTAGTTTAAAACTTTAAAATGAAAAAAGTTAAGTTTACTTTAATAATATTTTGGATGTTGTTTTCTAAAAGCTATGACGCATATTGTACCTTCTTACACACTCCTGATTTATCAAAAGAAGCAAATCCATTAGTTACACTATTTGGCTTTGACTGGTTTTTACTATTATTAGTTATTTCATTATTAACTTTATACACATGCTATACTTATTATCTAATTTCATTTTTCCCTATTAAACTTTACCCTAAAGAAAAAGGATTTTCTTTTAGTAATTTTATTGCGTATATGTATTTTGGAAAGAAAAGTAATTTACTTTCAATTCTCTACAGAATTCCTTCATTTAAAGATCAAAGAGCACACTATTCTCTTGGTAATATACTTGTAAGGTATTTAATCTTTGCTGGCTTAGTTTCAACCATCATGTGGCTATTAATAAATAATTCTGAATTTTACAGGAGTATTCATAATCACCTTGTTATTTATGGAATTCTATTTTCCGGAACAGTTATAATAATGTATAATTATTATAAAACTAACTATAAAAGATACATGCAGTTATAGTTTGCTAACCCCTCATTAAATCCTCAATCTCATTCGCTTCAATTGGTATGTTTTGCATTAAATCTTTAGGAGAATCACTAGTGATAAGAATATCATTTTCAAGTCTAATACCAAGTTTTTCTTCTTGAATATAAATCCCAGGTTCACAAGTAAATACCATTCCTTCAGTCATTGGTGTTTTTGCATCACCTACATCATGAACATCTAGCCCTAATGAGTGGCAAGTTCCGTGCATAAAGTATTTTTTGTAGAGAGGGTTATTTTGATCTTGATTTTTAAGGTCTTGTGCATCAAAAAGACCTAAATGAATAAGTTCATGTTCCATTATACGTACTACTTCTTTTTGCATTTTAGCATGATCTGTTCCTGGTCTTAACATATTTGTAGCTTCTTTCATTACTCGTAAAACAGAATTGTAAACATCTTTTTGTCGTTTAGAAAACTTACCACTTACAGGAACAGTTCTTGTTAAATCGGAAGCATAATTTGCATATTCTGCCCCAAAATCCATTAACAGAATTTCTCCTTCTTTGCATTTCTGGTTATTTTCGATATAATGTAACACACATGAATTTAGACCTGAGCCTATAATTGGCTGATACGCAAAACCGGCAGATCTATTTGATAAAAACTCATGCATTAATTCTGCCTCAATTTCATATTCCATTATACCAGGTTTTATTAATGGTAAGATTCTTCTAAGCCCCTTTTCAGTAATATTACAAGCATTTTGAATTAATTCTATTTCAAATTCAGACTTAACAAATCTTAAAGAATGCATTAGTGGAGCAATTTCTGATATTTGTTTATTTGGAAATTTAGTTTTTATAGTATTTCTAAACCTATCATCTCTTGTTTGAACTTCTAATGTTGCTCTCTTGTGGATGTTTTTATTTAAGTATAATACATCTGTTTCTGAGATGTTCTGTGCTATTATTTTATCCATTTCTGTCAACCAATAAACTTTTTGCACTCCAGAATTATCAATAGCTTGTTTTTTTGAAAGTTTAGCTCCTTCCCAAACAGCAATGAGATCATTTGTTTCTTTTAGGAATAGAATTTCTTCAACGGTATTTTCTTTTTTTATAATAACAAAAACACTTTCTTCTTGATCGACACCTGTCAGCCAAAATAGATCGCTATTTTGCTTAAAAGGCATTGTTCCGTCAGAGTTTGTTGGCATTACATCATTAGAATTAAAAATAGCAATTGAGTTATTTGAAAGTTTATTACAGAGAAGATCTCTGTTTTTAATAAATAATCTCGCATTAAGTTTAAGATATTTCATATTTGTTTTCTTTTGTTCAAAGTTATAAAAAAACTTACTTTATCTATAATGGTTCTGAATTACTAATTATTGTTGTTTTTGTGCTAAACGAGTCATATCTTTGTCAAAAATACTTTTCAAATTAAATGGAATTATCTTCAATAGTTAGAAAATTTATTATGGCCCTTTCGGGCCTCTTTTTAATTATCTTTTTAATTACTCATCTTGTAATTAATTCACTTACTCTTTCAGCAGATAAAGAACTGTTTAATGTTGCAGCTCATTTTATGGCCACTAATCCTGTAATATATTTAATGCAGTATGTTTTAGCTTTAGGTTTTATTTTACATATTGGAATGGGAATTAAATTGACTATTCAAAACAAGAAAGCTAGACCACAAAATTACGTTTACAATCAGTCAAGTAAAAATGCAGATGTTTCATCTAGGTCTATGATTATTTCTGGAGGTCTTGTTTTAGTGTTTTTATGTTTGCACTTAAGAGATTATTTTTATCAAATAAAGTTTGTTGGCTTACCTGAAGGGACGACTGATTATGATCTTGTTGTTAACCTTTTTTCTAATCCAATATATACTGCTGTTTATGTAATTTCATTTATTGTATTAGGTCTGCATTTAAATCATGGATTCAAATCAGCTTTTCAATCTGTTGGTGCAAATCATAAAAAATATAACCCTACAATACAGCTAGTTGGAACCGCGTATAGCATTTTTGTGTCTCTCGGTTTTTCTACAATTGCTATATTTCATTTTATTAATCAATACCCTTTTAAATAAATGATTTTAGATGCAAAAATACCTGAAGGGCCTATAAAGGATAAATGGACAAATCATAAAAATGAGATTAATGTTGTTGGCCCTGCTAATAAAAGAAATATAGATGTTATTGTTGTTGGAACTGGTCTAGCTGGAGGTTCTGCATCTGCTTCGCTAGCTGAAATGGGTTATAATGTAAAAGCATTTTGTTACCAAGACTCTCCTAGAAGAGCTCATTCTATTGCGGCGCAAGGAGGAATAAATGCTGCCAAGAACTATCAAAATGACGGAGATTCTATATACAGATTGTTTTATGATACTGTTAAAGGAGGTGATTATAGAGCTCGCGAGGCTAATGTTTATAGGCTTGCAGAAGTTTCTGTAAATATTATTGATCAATGTGTCGCTCAAGGTGTCCCTTTTGCCCGAGATTATGGAGGTTTATTAGATAATAGGTCTTTTGGAGGTGTACTAGTTTCAAGAACATTTTACGCTCGTGGACAAACAGGTCAGCAACTACTTTTAGGGGCTTATTCAGCCATGAATCGTCAAATAGGTAAAGGTAAGATTCAAATGTTTAATAGACATGAAATGGTTGACTTGGTAAAAGTTGATGGCAAAGCCAGAGGGATAATAGCTAGAAATCTAATAACTGGTGAAATAGAGAGACATTCTGCTCATGCAGTTGTAATTGCCAGCGGTGGTTATGGAAATGTTTTCTTTTTATCAACTAATGCAATGGGGTCAAATACATCTGCAACTTGGAAGATTCATAGGAACGGAGCTTTTTTTGCTAATCCATGTTATACACAAATACATCCCACATGTATTCCCAGATCTGGAGATCATCAATCTAAGTTAACACTAATGTCAGAGTCTTTAAGAAATGATGGTAGAATTTGGGTGCCAAAAAATTTAGAAGACGCAGATTTAATAAGAAATAAGAAGCTAAAGCCTACAGATTTAAAAGAAGAGGATAGAGATTATTATTTAGAAAGAAGGTATCCTGCATTTGGAAATTTAGTTCCTAGGGATGTTGCATCTAGAGCCGCAAAAGAAAGATGTGACCAAGGATACGGGGTAAATTCAACTGGCGAGGCAGTGTATCTTGACTTCTCTGCAGCTATTGAAAGATATGGAAAAGAAAAAGCGCTAATAACGGGAGTTACAAGCCCTACATTAGATAAGATTATCGAATTAGGAGAGAAGGTTGTAGAGCAAAAATATGGAAACCTGTTTGAGATGTATGAGAAAATTGTTGCTGAAAATCCGTATAAAACTCCAATGATGATTTATCCAGCTGTTCATTACACTATGGGGGGTGTTTGGGTAGACTATAATTTAATGACCACTATTCCTGGCTGTTATTGTATTGGAGAAGCTAATTTTTCAGACCATGGAGCAAATAGACTTGGGGCCTCCGCTCTTATGCAAGGGTTGGCTGATGGGTATTTTGTTTTACCATATACAATAGGAGACTTTTTAGCTAATGATATTAGAACAGGGCCAATCTCAACAAAGACAAAAGAGTTTGATGTTGCTGAAGAAAAAGTAAAAAGTACTATAGATAAATTAATGAATATCAATGGGAAAAAATCTGTTGATTATTTTCATAAGAAGTTAGGCAAGATAATGTGGGAATTTGCAGGAATGGCGAGAAATAAAGAAGGATTAGAGCATGCTATAAGTGAAATCAAGAATATTCGTGATGAGTTTTGGACTAATGTAAGAATCCCTGGTACTCAAAATGAAATGAATACAGAACTTGACAAAGCAGGAAGAGTAGCTGATTTTTTAGAACTAGGAGAGCTTTTTGCTAAAGATGCATTAGAGAGAACAGAATCAGCTGGAGGTCATTTTAGAGAAGAATCACAAACTGAAGAAGGGGAGGCTTTAAGAAATGATAAAGACTTTGCATTTACTTCTGCCTGGGAGTTTGTAGGAGAACCTTCTGACGCTATTCTTCACAAGGAACACTTAGAATTTAATGATATAGAACTTAAACAAAGATCATATAAATAGCATTTATGGATTTAACATTAAAAGTTTGGAGACAAAAAGACAGTAAGGCAAAAGGTAAGATTGAAACTTACCCTATCTCTAATGTTTCAGCAGATTCTTCTTTTTTAGAAATGATGGATGTCTTAAATGATAATTTAATAAATGATGGGAAAGAACCTGTAGCATTTGATCATGATTGTAGAGAGGGTATATGTGGTATGTGTTCAATGTTTATTAACGGACAAGCTCACGGACCAGCAAGAGGAACAACTACATGTCAATTGCACATGAGATCTTTTAAGGATGGAGAGACGATTTATATTGAACCTTGGAGATCAGGCTCTATGCCGGTAATTAAAGATTTAGTTGTTGATAGAAGCGCATTTGATAGAATACAACAAGCTGGTGGTTTTATTTCGGTTAATACATCTGGAAACACTCAAGATGCAAACGCTGTTCCTATTCCAAAAATTAATGCTGATAAAGCATTTGATGCCGCCGCCTGTATCGGTTGCGCTGCCTGCGTTGCTACATGTAAGAATTCATCAGCAATGTTATTTGTAGCAGCAAAAGTTTCTCAATACTCATACCTGCCTCAAGGTGAGGTTGAGGCTAAAGACCGAGTTATTAATATGGTCAATCAAATGGATAAAGAGGGGTTTGGAAACTGTACTAATACCGGTGCTTGTGAGGTAGAATGTCCAAAAGGAATATCATTAGAATATATTGCCAGAATGAATAGAGAGTATATTGCTGCAACTATAAGCTCTGAAAAAAAATAAGTTGTCAATTTTCATTAAAATTTTTAAAAGTGAAAGAATTTTTGCAAATATCTCTCATACAAGCAGATCTTTTTTGGTTAAATAAAAAAAAGAATATTAGTTTATTTGATGATTTAATATCAAAAATAGACAAGACTGATATTATTTTACTTCCAGAAATGTTTAACACTTCATTTTCTCCATCTAATATTGATTTATCTGAAGATATGAATGGGCCAACAATTTCATGGATGAAATCAATTGCTAAGAAAAAAAAATGTTCTATTTCAGGAACCTTAATGGTTAATGATAAGGGTAAAGTATATAATAGATTAATTTGGGTATTTGAGAATGGGTCATTGTTATCATACGATAAAAGTCATCTTTTTTCTTTAGCTAAAGAGGAAAAAACAATTCATAAAGGCAATAAAAAAATTATCATTGAGCAATCCGGATGGAGGATTTGTCCTTTAATCTGTTATGACTTACGTTTTCCGGTTTTTTGTAGAAATAATGATGAATATGATGTTTTAGTTTTTTTATCAAGCTGGCCTGAAAAACGAATTGACGCTTGGAACATATTATTGAAAGCGCGAGCAATTGAAAATCAATGTATATCTATCGGAGTTAATAGAATTGGAGTTGATAATTCAGGAATTAATTTTCCAGGAGAATCCAATGTTTATAATTCATTTGGGCAAAATATTTTAACTCTTGGGGATCAAAAAAATACTGTTAAAACAATTGTTCTCTCAAAGGAAAAACTTAGTTTACGTAGAAGACAAATGAGTTTTTTAAAAGATAGAGATAGTTTTAGTCTCCATTAATTTCACAATCAATATTTAAATCCCAATTTTCTCGAATATTTATTTTTTCATTATAGATATATGATTTTTCTGGATTTTCTTTTTTCTTAAAATTTCCATTATCCCATTTTTGATTATTATTTGTGTCAATAATTATTTTAACAGAATACTCACCTGTACTAATATTGTTTATTCGGCAGATTGAGTCATTAAAACTTCTTAAGTACATGACTTCATCATTCTTATAAAGTAATATTATTACAGGCTCTGCTTTTTTAAGATTAATTAAAAGATTTCCCGTCTTAGACACAGAGTCTATCTTTAAGTTATTTTCAATTTTAATTGAGTCAAAATTAAAATAAGGATCAAATAAATAGATTGTTGAATTATTTTTTAATGATGAAATAGGTTTTTTCTTAAAACCAATTTTTTCACCAGCAGAATATTGAAGGTCATTACCATTTAAGGCAAACAAATTATAGTCAAGATTTTTTAAGTTATTAAAACTGAAATCACCAATACTATCAGACTTACTTATATAAAATGGTTTTTTATCAAAGACTAATGTGTCGTTAATTGTTGTTTCATATAAAAGAAGCCAAACATTTTCTGTATTTAAACCGCTAAATGCATCCACAACTCTCCCGCTAAAACTTAATGTATCAATTGTATTATATGTTGAGAAAACATAGTCCAGCTCACTTGTAATATTGCCTTCATTAATATCCTTTATTCCAGAATTAAAATTAAGATGATATGTGGCTTCTTTAAATTTATCGTATTCTAAAAATAGTTCAAGCTTATTTCCATTTATTTTATGTGTAATTTTTTCTAACGGAGGACTGCTAAATATTTTTTGCTTTAAATTATTTTCCGCAATATTTTCATCAAATATAAATGCGATGGATTTTAGTTGCGAGTTTTTTTGATAGTTAGATGGAGATACCTTAGTTAAATTTGGTGGAGATTCATCTTTTAGCCCTCCAGAAGGAGCAATCATATTGGCACATCCATAAACAAATAAAAATAGAAAATAAATTATTCTTTTCATAGTCTATTTTAATTATTTCTTTTCTAGGATTTTTGGATGTTAGTGATAATACTTTTAAAAAGTTTTAACCCATCAATATTATTTAGCTCAATATCTGATGCTCTTTCCGGGTGTGGCATCATTCCAAACACATTGCGATTTAAATTACATATTCCGGCAATGTTTTCAAGTGATCCATTAGGGTTAGAATTATTATCAATTTCTCCATTTTCATCACAGTATTGAAATAAAACCTGATCATTATCAATCAGTGATTTCATAGTTTCTTTATCAGCATAGAACTTTCCCTCACCGTGAGCTATTGGTATTTTTAAAGCTTTATCATCATATAAGCTTGTAAGTAAGCTTTCTTTTGAAATTGTTTTTAGATAAGTGTTTTTGCAAATAAACTTATGGCTATCGTTATGCAATAAAGCTCCCGGAAGTAAACCGCTTTCTGTTAAAATTTGAAAACCATTGCAGATTCCTAAAACATAACCTCCTGAATTTGCAAATTTTATAATTTCCTGCATAATCGGAGAGAATTTTGCAATTGCTCCAGACCTTAAATAATCCCCAAAAGAAAACCCTCCTGGTAAAATAATAAAATCACAATTCTTAAGTTCACGGTCCTTATGCCACAATTCAATAACATCTTGTTTTAAAATTTTTTCTAAGACATAGATCATGTCTTTGTCGCAATTAGAACCAGGAAAAACAACAACGCCAAACTTCATAATTAATTTTTTAGCAAATTTACATATTAAATTATAATCAGATACCTATAACAACATGAACTAATTAATAATACTGTGAAGGTAATATTTGCTATTAATTTGTGCTTAGTATATGTGAAATAATTTGAAATAAATATACAAGAGGGTGTGAGCATCAAATACCAACTTTGTTTATCTATGTATATATAAATTAAGCCTGATATTAGCATATAAAATGTGAGAACAAAAAAAGATTTTCTAGATCTGATACTTTTTTTATATACCCATGCTATAAATTCATATAAGGACAATAATGAAGTGACTCCTAATGAAGCTAAAAATAGTATTTCATGAGTATGAAACTTTTCAATACTTTTAATAGTTATTAGATTTATCGTAGATTCTATTTCCGGAAAAGTAAAAACATTATCAGAAATTATACAGAATAAAAAATGTAAAATAAATGGAATGATATAAGCTAAAAATCCAACAAATAATATTCGCCAAGATATATAGTTGAAAATTATTGCGGTATAAATAATTAGCCCTAAATAAAAAATCATTAAAGGATTGACATATGTTAATATACCTAAAATTAGACATGCATTAAAAACCTCATAAAAAGGGTTTTCTTTTTGGTATGTAGTGAACAAAAAATTAATAACGAATAATAAAAAAAAACTACAAATTAAATTATTTATCGATGTTAAATAAAAGGAATTAAGTAGCACAAAAATAAAGCTAATAATAATATTTTCTTTTTTTATTATATTATTTTCATATATCAAGTTATTTAATCCTATTGCATGAGCAGGAACTATTAATAATGAAACAATGAATAATATAATTGGGCTTATATGTTCTATGCTGAAAGTGTCTAAAAAGCCATTTCTTAATAGTGGGGTAAGAAAAAATAATAATGAGAAAACAATAAAAATAACAATTGCTTTAGGCTTTGGGTTTATTAATTCTTTTATAATCATATTGTAAACAAAAATATATAAATTTGAAAAATCAAAATTAAATTATTATGATGACATCATTTTGGAAAGCTATTGGTGATTTTTTTACTTTTACTTTCGAGTTTATTCCGCTAATAGGCAACAAGATAAACTACCTTTATATTTTAGTAATTTTTCTTTTCTTGGTAACCTGGGTAACATTAATGTTTGGGCACAGAAAAAAAGGAGAAGAACATAAGTCTTCTTTATAGATCAAATCCAATATCTTTTCTAAAGTGCTTTCCTTTAAAATCTAACAACTCAAGGTTTTTATAGGATCTTTTTATTGCTGATTCCACATCATGACCAAAAGATGTCACTGCTATTACTCTTCCGCCATTTGTAACTGTATTACCCTCTTTAGTTTTTGTTCCAGCTTGGAAGAAAATACTATCACAACTTTCTTCAAGGCCATTAATTATAAATCCTTTTTCATATTTTTCGGGATATCCTTTAGACACAAGCATTATTGTTGCTGCGCATTCTTCTGATATATTTAAATCTTTTTCGCTGAAGGTTCCATCTTTCACTCCCTTAAGAAGGTTTAATAGATCCGACTTTATTCTTGGTACTACTACTTCGGTTTCGGGATCTCCCATTCTAACATTGTATTCAATAACCTTTGGTTCGGAGCCAACTTTTATTAATCCGATAAAAAGAAATCCTTGGTAATGAATATTGTCTTCTTTTAATCCATTAATCGTTGGTTTTATTATTTCTTGCTCTACCTTTTCAATAAAAAATCGATCTATAAAAGGAGGAGGTGATACTGCGCCCATTCCTCCTGTATTTAATCCAATATCACCTTCACTGATTCTTTTATAGTCCTTGGCGGAAGGTAATATTTTATAAGAGTTCCCATCGGTAATTACAAAAACTGATAATTCGATTCCTTTTAAGAATTCCTCAATGACTACCTTTGAACTTGCAGAGCCAAATTTAGAATCTATAAGCATTTTTTTAAGCTCATCTTTTGCTTCCCCTAGACTATCTAAGATTAAAACCCCTTTACCGCCGGCTAAACCGTCAGCCTTTAACACATACGGACTATTAAGTTGTTCTAAAAACATATACCCATCCTCAATATTCTCTTTAGTAAATGTTTGATGTTTGGCTGTAGGGATGTTATGTCTATTCATGAATTCTTTCGCAAAATCCTTACTCCCCTCTAGTTGAGCCCCTAATTTCGAAGGACCAATTATAGTGATTTCATTTAAAAGAAGATCATTTTGAAAATAATCATAGATCCCATTTACTAGAGGATCTTCTGGGCCAACAATTATCATGTTAATGCCTTCCTCTAGAGCAAGAGCTTTGATTCCTTCAAAATCGTTGACAGATAAATCAATATTTCTTCCAATATTTATTGTGCCAGCATTTCCCGGAGCAAATATTAGTTTTTTACAAAGACTACTTTCAGAAACCTTAAGCCCTAAGGCATGTTCACGACCTCCACTTCCTAATATTAATACATTCATTTATTTTTTCTTTCTTTCTTTTTTAAGATTCCATTACCTCAATAATCTCTTCTGTTAGTTCCATATTGTGAAACACCTGCTGAACATCATCATTTTCTTCTAGTAAGTCAAGTAATTTTAAAACATTCTTAGACTGTTCTGCTGATAATTCTTTAGTATTATTGGGTATTCTTTGTAATTCAGAACTACTAATCTCAATATTTAACGCTTCAATCTTTTTTTGCATATTGCTAAAGTCCGGAAAGTCACAATAGATGATTACACCCTCTTCGTCTGATTGCATCTCTTCAAGTCCAGCATCAATTAGCTCCATCTCGAGTTCTTCCACATCTATAGATAGATTTTTATTATTTATTGTAAAAACCCCTTTTCTATCAAATATAAACTGAAGAGAACCATTAATTCCTAAAGAACCATCACACTTACTGAAATAAGATCTTACATCAGCTACCGTTCTATTGTTATTGTTAGTAGCACAATCTAAAAAAACAGCAATTCCATGTACTGCGTAACCCTCTAGAGAAACCTCTTCATAGCTAGCGGTATCTTTACTGCTAGCTTTTTTAATTGCTCTTAAAACATTGTCTTTAGGCATATTGGCCGACTTAGCATTCTGCATTACCTGTCTTAGCCTGGAGTTTGTTTCAGGGCTTGCTCCTCCTTCTTTTACGGCCATAACGATATCTTTTCCAATACGAGTAAAGGTTTTAGCCATTTTGGACCACCTTTTCATTTTTCTTGCTTTTCTAAACTCGAATGCTCTACCCATTTTAAATTATTTATTCAAAAATAATATTTTAATCATCTAATTGCAATACTGAAAGAAACGCTTGTTGAGGGATTTCGACATTACCAACTTGTCTCATTCTTTTCTTCCCTTTCTTCTGTTTTTCAAGAAGTTTTCTTTTTCGGCTTATATCTCCTCCATAACATTTAGCTGTAACATCTTTTCTAAGAGCCTTTACTGTTTCTCTTGAAATAATTTTTGAACCTATTGCTGACTGTATTGCAATATCAAACTGCTGTCTAGGGATTAGTTCTTTGAGTTTAGAACATAATTTTTTACCTAAACTATATGAATTAGTTTTATGAACTAGTGCTGATAGCGCGTCCACAGGATCTCCATTTAGTAGAATATCAAGCTTAGCCAAGCTTGATATTCTATATTCTATTGGGTAATAGTCAAATGATGCGTAGCCCTTTGAAACAGATTTTAATTTATCATAAAAATCAAAAACTATTTCCCCAAGAGGCATTTCAAATGTTAGTTCTACTCTATCTGTAGTTAAATATACTTGATTTTTTAATTCTCCTCTTTTAGATATACAGAGTGTCATTACTTGTCCAATAAAATCAGATTTAGTAATAATTTGTGCCCTTATAAAAGGTTCCTCTACATAATCAAGTGTGCTTGGATCTGGATAGTCAGAAGGGTTATGTATAATTATTTTTTCTTTGTTGCTTTTATATGCGTAATATGAAACGTTAGGAACTGTAGTGATTACGGTCATTTCAAATTCTCTTTCAAGTCTTTCTTGAATAATCTCCATGTGAAGCATTCCTAAAAAACCACATCTAAAACCAAAACCAAGTGCAACTGAAGATTCAGCCTCATATGTAAGAGACGCGTCGTTAAGTTGAAGTTTTTCCATAGAATTCCTTAATTCCTCAAAATCTTCAGTGTCTACTGGATAAATCCCAGCAAAGACCATTGGTTTTACTTCTTCAAAACCTTTAATCGCTTCATATGATGGATCGCTTACTGTTGTAATCGTATCACCTACCTTTACTTCTTTAGCTTCTTTGATTCCAGAAATAATATAACCAACCTCACCGCAACTCATAATTTCTTTAGGGAATTGTTTAAGTCTTAAAGCTCCAATTTCATCAGCAAGATATTCTTTTTCAGTAGCCATGAATTTAACTTTTTGACCTTTTTTAATTGTACCATTTATAATTTTAAAATAAGCTTCTATCCCTCTAAATGTATTGTAAACAGAGTCAAAAATCATAGCTTGTAAAGGAAGATTAGGGTCTCCTTTAGGTGCTGGTATTTTTAGAATAATATCTTTAATTATTTCACCAATCCCTACACCAGTTTTTGCACTTGCGGGTATTATATCTTCATGCTTACAACCAATTAGGTCTACAATCTGATCCTTTACCAACTCAGGCTCAGCACTTGGTAAGTCGATTTTATTCAGCACTGGAATAATTTCAAGGTCGTTTTCTAGTGCAAGATATAAATTGGATATAGTTTGGGCTTGAATTCCTTGAGCAGCATCTACAATTAATAAAGCTCCTTCACAGGCCGCAATAGATCGAGAGACTTCGTAAGAAAAGTCTACATGTCCAGGAGTGTCTATTAGATTAAGCGTGTACTCCTCATCATTAAATTCATGAGTCATTTGAATTGCATGACTCTTAATTGTAATGCCTCTTTCTTTCTCAAGATCCATATCATCTAATAACTGATCTTTGGAGTCTCTTTCACTAACAGCACCAGTGTATTCCAGTAACCTGTCAGCAAGTGTGCTTTTGCCATGATCAATATGGGCAATAATGCAAAAATTTCTAATGTTTTTCATCAATGGCGAAAATACATTTTTTATGAAAATGTATTTTAGTTATTTTTGTATAATTAATATATAAATATTTAAAACATGAGTAAAGTTAATATTAACAGGAAAAGGCATCTTGCTAAAACCCTCACTTGGAGAGTAACAGCTACAATTACAACAATTATTATTACATGGTTAATTACAGGAGATAAAACGGCAGGCTTAGCTGTAGGTAGTATTGAGTTTTTTGCAAAAATGCCAATATATTACTTTCATGAAAGAGTTTGGTATAAAAATAACTGGGGTGTAATTAAGAAATAGTTATTTTTCTATGTAATTATAATTAATTTGAATCTCATTCTCATTCTTATTATTTCCCTCATGCCCCTCATTTTCTTCATTCTCCTCATCTATTTCCCATTGATAAATATCTTTTTTAGGCCCTTCGTTTTTAAAATAAATAGCTAAAATAAGTCCAGCTACAAGACCGGAAAGATGCCCTTCCCAAGAGACCCAAGAGACATGTTCGTATGTTGGGAAAACTCCCCAAAACATACTTCCATAAATAAAAATAACAACTAAAGAGAGTGCGGATAAACGTTTATTATTACGAATGACTCCACTAAAAAAAATAAAGCCTGCAAGTGCATATATCAGACCGCTAGCTCCAATATGAAAACTATCTCTTCCTATTGACCAAAGAAAGAGTCCGGATGTAATATATAGCCAACCTAAAAGTTTATATCTAATTTTATAGTAAAAGAAAAATAATAGAGAGCCAAGTATTAATACTGGAGATGAGTTATTAATTAAATGGTTTATATCCTTATGTATAATAGGAGAAAAGAGAATTCCTTTTAATCCAGATAGTCTTCTGGGTAAAACACCTAAATCAATAAATGATAGATTAAATTTAATTTCAATAAGTTTAATTACCCACATGATAATTACAAATAATAACGGAATTTTTACGTAAAATATTAGCTTTTTAAAATTCATTTTTTTAAATATATAATGCAATAAAATTAAACTTTTGAAAGTAAAATCATGCATAATATTGTATTTTTACTTAATGGTTAAAGATAAAAAGAAACTCTTTCTTCTAGATGCATTTGCCCTAATTTACAGGGCTTATTTTGCTTTTGCTAAAAACCCAAGAATTAATTCTAAAGGCCTAGATACATCAGCTGTTTTTGGTTTTACTAATTCATTATTAGAAATACTCAGAAAAGAAAAACCCTCGCATATTGCAGTGGTATTTGATACAAAAAAACCTACTGAAAGACATATAGAATTCCCCGCTTATAAAGCACACCGAGACGCTATGCCTGAAGGGATTTCAGCAGCATTACCATACATAGATAAGTTGCTAGAGGCATTGAGTATTCCAAAAATATATAAGGATGGATTTGAGGCAGATGATGTTGTTGGAACGATAGCTAAAAAAGCTGAAAAAGAAGATTTTACTGTTTATATGATGACTTCAGATAAAGATTTCGCTCAGTTGGTATCTGAAAATATTTTTATGTATAGACCAGGGAATAAATGGCAACCTACTGAGACATGGGGTATTAAGGAGGTTTTAGATAAGTTTAAAATTAATCGAGTAGAACAAGTAATTGACTTTCTAGCCATGATGGGTGATAGTGCTGATAATATTCCCGGAATATCTGGAGTAGGTAAGAAAACTGCTCAGAAATTTATTCAAGAATACGATTCTGTAGAAGGTCTTTTTGCAAATACCGATAAACTGAAGGGGAAATTGAAAGAAAAAGTTGAAGGCTCTAAGGAAATAGGGATGCTTTCTAAAAAACTTGTAACTATAATAACTAACGTTCCTGTAGAGTTTGATTTTGAAAAAATGAAATTTGATGTTAATAATTTTGATGAGCTGTCAGTATTATTTGAGGAGCTTGAGTTTAGAAATTTTATCAGTAGATTTAATGACTTACTAAATAATCAGGATGTTATAAAAACTATAAAACCTGAAGAGAATGATCCCTTAACTGATAACCAAATTGATTTATTTTCTGAAGTTCCTGCTAATATTCAAGCAAAAAAAATAATTAAAGAAAAAATTAATTTTAAGGATATTTCATCTCCAAGCGATTTAGAAGAATATATTTTGAAAAACTCTACACAAGCTAGTTTTACCTTCAATCTTTTAATTGAAAATCAAGAAATTATTGGTCTGGGATTATTATTTGGAAACCAAGACTGTGTATTTGTACGTCTAAATGATAAGGATAAGGTTAAGTATTTTCAAATAATAAAGTTATTATTTGAAAATGAATTGTTCTTAAAGATAGGGTATGATTTGAAATCACAAATTAAAATTTTTAATAAATCTGATATTTTATTAAAAGGACAAATATTTGATGTTGTAATAGCTCATTATATATTGCATCCTGACATGAGGCATAATTTAGATGTTATGGCTAGTAGCTATTTAAATATTAACATTGATAATGATAAAGAATTATTAAGTAGATCTCCAAATAAAACTTATTTTTCACATTTAAGTAATGAGAGAATTTCTGAGGTTTCTTCACAAAGGGTGTTTGTTTTAGATAAATTACAAATTCTTTTTTCAAAAGAACTTGAAGAAATTAAATCAAAGGAACTCTTTGCAAACATAGAAATGCCGCTGATAAAGGTTTTAGCAAAAATGGAAAGTTCTGGAGTTGGGCTTGATGTAAAAATGCTTAAAGAGTATTCAATTGAGTTAGAAGAAAAGTTACAGAGCGCAACTAGAGATATATACATGTTAGCAGGATTAGAATTCAATATATCTTCCCCAAAACAATTAGGCGAAATTCTTTTTGAAAAAATGAACTTAGTTAAAAAGCCCAAAAAAACTAAGTCTGGACAATACTCAACATCTGAGGAAACATTACAAAACATCAAAGAAAGCAGCCCTATTATAAGTTATATTTTAGAGTTTCGAGAAATTAAAAAACTTTTAAGCACATATGTAAACGCACTTCCTCTTCTTGTTGATGAGAGCAGTGGAAGAATTCACACAACTTTTAATCAATCTGTGGCAGCTACTGGTAGGCTTAGTTCAAAAAACCCTAATATTCAAAATATTCCAATCCGAACAAAGAGGGGGATGAAGGTAAGAGAGGCATTTATCCCAAAGTCAGGTTGTTTGCTTTTAGCTGCTGATTATTCTCAAATAGAATTAAGAATAATGGCTTCATTAAGTAATGATAAGAGTATGCTTGAGGCATTTAATAATGGTGTAGATATTCATGCAGCTACCGCAGCAAAGGTTTTTAAAGTTGACATTACTAATGTTAGTAGGGAAATGCGTTCAAAAGCCAAGTCTGTTAATTTTGGTATTATTTATGGTATATCAGCTTTTGGACTATCTCAAAATACCGGTATGAGCAGAAGTGAAGCCAAAGATATAATTGACCAATATTTTGAAGAATTTCCTGGAGTAAAGAAATATATGGAAGAATCAGTACTTATTGCTAGAGAGAATGAATTTGTTGAAACAATACTTGGTAGAAGAAGGTATCTTAAAGATATTAACTCAAGAAACGCTATTATGAGAAATGCAGCTGAAAGAAATGCTATAAATGCACCTATACAAGGGTCAGCTGCTGATATCATAAAAAAGGCAATGATTGATATTGATAATAAGATATCAATTAAAGGGTTGAAGTCGTCAATGTTGTTACAAGTTCATGATGAACTTATATTTGATATGATTACTGGGGAAGAGCAAGAGTTAACAGAAATTATAAATACTAGTATGATGAATGCAAGTTCGCTATCAGTGCCATTAGTTGTTGATATGGGTTCTGGAAACAATTGGCTTGAAGCCCATTAAATAAAAAAATTATTTTTTATTGAAAAGTAAGAATAGTACTATTAAGGCGATAACACCTATAAAAGAGCTTCCTGCATTTTGAATATTGCCAACAGGATCCCAGTTTAATATTTTATCATCCACTAATAACTGAACAATAACACCTAGGCATAAAAAAGTTAATGCTAGCGTGATAGCCTTGTTTAATGTTTCTATTATAAAAGAATATAATTTTTTCATAAATTTTTTATTAATGCTATAAATATAATTAAATTTTAAAATAAAATAGCCCTACTCTAAAGTAGGGCTATTTTAATTAATACATTGTAGTTATTCTTACTTAGCTGTTAATAGTGAGAATAATACACATAACCCAACTAATCCTGCGAATCCTGCACCGCCTAATCCGTTGATTACTGCCATTACATTGTCAATAACTGTTAGTCCGAACATTGAACCTCCTCCGAAAAGAATTTCCACTGCTACACCTAATCCTAAAACAGTCATGATTAAACCTGTTAAGCCTTTAAAAAAGCCGTTGAAATATTTAAATACATTATCCATAATAATTAATAATTTTTGATTAATACTGGAGCAAACTTAGAATATAAAACAAGTTTATCTAATTTAAAGCTTAAATTATTTTAAAGTTACTTCTTTTGTATTTTTCAAATATTAAAGTTGTTGTTATTTAGTTAAAGAATTGTTTGTCAATTGTTTAAGGCGTTTTTTGATTGTAATCTAATGTATTACACCCAACCTTTTACACATAAAATTGTTAAAAAGTGAGAGTTCTTATAAATTAATGATAATCAGTTGTTTAGATTTTTTTTAAGCGGATTTTATGATATTTTACCTGTTTTTTTCTATATTTCAATATCTCTTAATGATAACTTAAGATTCTCCATTTTATCTTGATTTTGAATTACATATAAGATTTTCTTTGCAATTGTTTTAGGGTCTTCAAGCTCTCCGTCTTTAAAGTAGTTTATAAAATTTTCTTTAAGGGGAAAATCATTAGCATTGGCTTTTCTTATTTTTTCTTGCATCTCCGTATTTACAATGCCTGGGGAAATTGCAAAAGCTTTGATATTTAAACTTTCATCATTTATACAATCAGTAAGCATGTTAATTGCGGATTTACTTGCGCAATAAGTTGACCAACTGCTAATAGGTCTATACCCTGCTCCAGAGCTTATGTTAACAATAGTGTTTTTTGATGAATTTTTTTGAGTTAAATCAATAAAATTACTGCACAGTACCGTAGGGGCGGTTAAATTTAACACATATTCTAAAGCAATTTTATTTTTATTTTTTTTCCCTAATGGCATTATCTCACCAATATCTCCAGCATTATTAACTAAAATTACATCACTGTATTTACTAATATTAGGTAGTTGTAAATTCATTAGCTCTTCAGAGTTACTTAAATCAACGCATGAAAAAATAAAATTTTCATTAACGATCTTATTTGTTCTAGAAATTCCATGAACATTATATCCTTGAGTTAACATTAAATCTGCTAAGGCGTACCCTATTCCTTTACTTGTACCGGTAATAATTGCGAGCTTGCTCATTATAAGCTATCTAAAGCTTTTTTTAGATCCATTATTAAATCATCAATATCTTCAATTCCTACACTTAGTCTTATCAAAGAATCCACAACTCCTGTTTTTTCTCTTTCAGCTTTTGGTATTGCTGCATGTGTCATACTTGCAGGATGCCCTATTAAAGACTCAACACCACCAAGACTTTCTGCTAGAGTAAAAAAATGTGTATTTGACACTAAATTTATAGCATCTTCTAATTTATTCCCCACTAAATCAAACGAAATCATTCCTCCAAAGTCATCCATTTGCTCTTTGGCTATATTGTGATTTACATGACTTGTAAAGCCGGGCCAGTATACATTTTCAACTTTCGGATGTTCTTTTAGGAAATTAGCAACTACCTTCCCATTTTCACAATGTCTTTGCATTCTTAAATGTAATGTCTTAATACCCCTTAACACAAGAAAGGAGTCTTGAGGACCAGGTACAGCACCGCAGCTATTTTGTAAGGCATATAGTTTTTTTGCTAACTTTTCATCCTTACATATTGCACCTCCCATTACAACATCAGAATGCCCACCCATATATTTAGTTAAAGAATGCATAACTATATCAGCACCTAAATCTAATGGTCTTTGAAGATATGGAGTTGCAAAAGTATTATCAACTACTAATATTAGATCTTTCTTTTTTGAGATTAATGACAATCCTTTTATATCCGCAATGTTAAGCATTGGGTTAGTTGGAGTTTCTGCCCAAATCATTTTTGTATTCGAATTAACTAATGACTCGATATTATTTAAATTACTCATTCCTGTAAAGTGGAATTTAATTCCTAATTTCTCAAAAACTGTTGTAAATATTCTATAGCTTCCGCCATAAAGATCATTGGTAGAAATAACTTCATCTCCTGGTTTTAAAAGTTTAATAATACAATCAATGGCCGCTAAACCGCTACCAAAGCAAAGACCAAACTTTCCATTCTCTAGAGCTGCTATATTGTTTTCTAAAGCGTTTCGAGTTGGATTACCTGTTCTAGAGTATTCATAACCCTTGTGGTCTCCTGGGCTTGCCTGAACATATGTTGATGTTTGGTAAATAGGCGTCATTACAGCACCTGTTGTTGGGTCAGGGTGTTGGCCTGCGTGAATAGTTTTTGTAGCGAATTTCATATCTATAATTTTAGTTTTAATACTTTTACAAAAGTATTAAAACCATTGCTAAAATAAATCCAAGAAACACTAAAATAATTTGATTTGAAAAGAATAATATTTGCGCACATTGCATTGTTTATTGTTAACTTAATATATGCACTCAATTATTCAATTGCCAAGGATGTTATGCCAGAATATATTTCTCCATCAGCATTTATTTTACTGAGAGTAATTGGAGGAGTAATTCTTTTTTTTATTTCATATAAATTGTTTATTAATGAAAAAGTTTTTAAAAAAGACATATTAAGACTTGCTCTTTGTGGTTTATTTGGTGTTGCAATAAATCAATTATTCTTTTTTGAAGGATTAAGCCTTACAACTCCTATTAATGCAGCGATAATAATGACTACTAATCCTATAATAGTAATAATAATTTCTGCAATAATATTAAGAGAAAAAATATCATTGCTTAAAATTCTTGGAATAACATTTGGTGTTATTGGAGCTTCAAAATTAATTTTAAGTTCAGGAGGTTTTAGCTTTGAAAATGATTTTTTAATAGGAAATTCTTTTGTTTTTATTAATGCTACTAGCTATGCATTATATCTAGTTTTAGTAAAAGATTTAATGAAAAGATATCACCCTATTACAGTAATGTTTTATGTTTTTACATTTGGATTAATATTTGTTATTCCATTTGGTTATGAGTCTATTCAATTGATAGATCTTTCTATTTTTAATTATGAAATATATATGAAAGTTTTATTTGTATTGATATGCACTACATTTATTGCTTATTTATTAAATGCATTTGCACTCAAAGCACTAAACCCATCAACAGTTAGTGTATACATATACCTTCAGCCTGTACTTGCATCAATAGTTGCTATTTTTTTGAATAGTGACACATTAGATGCAAATAAAATTATTTCTGCATGCTTTATTTTTATAGCAGTATTTTTGGTGAGTATTCCTATTAAAAAAAGTTAATAAAAATTAACTTTCATAGTTTTGCATAAAATATAATATTATGACTCAATCAATGACAGGCTATGGAAAGTGCGAACTAAATTTAGCAAATGCTAATTTTACTATTGAATTAAGAGCACTTAATTCTAAGCAAATAGATATAAGTGTTAAGATGTCTTCTATATATAGAGATAAAGAACTTGAGATTAGAAAACAACTTTCTGCAAAATTATTTAGAGGAAAGGTAGAGCTCTCAATTTGGAGGGAAAAATCAGAATCATCATCAAATTATAGTTTAAATATTGAAGTATTGAAAAATTATAACAACCAAATATTACAACTTAGACAAGAATTGCCTGCTTTTAAAGCAGAAGAGATAGCAGATCTGATGCCAACATTATTAAAAATGCCTGATGCTATAATAAAGGGAGAAGAAAAAGTAGATCAAAATGAATGGGAAGAAATAAACAAAGGGATCAGTATTGCCTTAAATAACTTGATTGAATATAGAAGCGCAGAAGGATTAAATTTAAAAGCAGATATTTTATTTCGAATTAATAAAATCACTGATCTTTTAATAAAATTAACACCATTTGTAAGTGAAAGAATTGAGAAGATAAAAACTAGTTTATCTGATAAAATTTCAGAACTTGAAATAAAAAATATAGATGAGAATAGATTTGAACAAGAATTAATCTATTATTTAGAAAAACAAGATATAACGGAAGAGCAAGTCCGTTTAAAAACACATCTTGAGTATTTTAAAGAAACTATAGAGAATGATTTTCCAAATGGTAAGAAGCTAGGATTTATATCGCAGGAAATCGGTAGGGAAGTTAACACTATTGGTTCTAAATCATCTAATGCGGATATGCAGAAAATAGTTGTGCAAATGAAAGATGAATTAGAAAAAATTAAGGAACAGTTACTAAATATTTTATAGTGAATAGGAAATCTATAATTATATCAGCACCCTCTGGAGCAGGAAAAACCTCTATTGTTAAATTTCTTTTAAATGAAATTAGCACATTAAGCTTTTCAATTTCTGCTACAAGTAGAGAAAAAAGAGGAAAAGAAGTTGACGGATTAGATTATTATTTTTTAAGTACTGATTATTTTAAAGAGCGGATTGAAAAAAATAATTTTTTGGAATGGGAAGAGGTGTATCCTGATCAATTTTATGGGACTTTAAACTCTGAATTAGAGAGGATCTGGAGTGATAATATGCAAGTAATATTTGATGTCGATGTTAAAGGAGGGGTGAATATTAAAAATAAATTCAAAGCTAATTGTTTATCAATTTTCATAGCTCCTCCATCTTTGAAAGAGTTAGAGGCTAGATTAATTAATAGAGGTACAGACACAACTGAAAGTATTTCAAAAAGACTGAAAAAAGCTGAATATGAAATGCTATTCAAGGGTGATTTTGATGTTGTAGTTGTTAATGATGACTTAAATGAGGCGTGTAATCAGACGCTTAGACTAGTTAAAAATTTTATAATTTAGTTTATGCAGATAGGTTTATTCTTTGGTTCTTTTAATCCATTTCATATTGGTCACAAAGCAATAGCCTCATACATTGCAAAATTTACTGATTTAGATCAGGTATGGTTTATAGTATCGCCTCATAACCCTTTGAAGAAAAAAAAATCATTGTTAGATCAATATCATAGACTCCAAATTATTCGTGCTGAAATTGATGATATAGATTGCTTAAAAGTTTCAGATGTTGAATTTTCTCTACCACAACCATCTTTTACAATAGACACATTAACTTATTTAAGTGAAAAGTTTAAAAAACATCATTTTTCTATTATAATGGGATCAGATAATATTAACTCATTACATAAATGGAAGAATTTCCATGAAATACTTAATAATTATAGTATAATGGTATACCCTAGACCAAATGTAGTTTTTAACTCGTCTTATAAACAAGTGAAGTATTTACAAAAAGCACCAGTTATAGATGTTTCTGCTAGTTTTATAAGAGAATCAATAAAATTAGGCAAGGATATTTCTTTTCTTGTCCCAGATAAAGCGTGGAAGTATATTGACCAGATGAATTTTTATAAATAGAAAAATTAGATTTTGAATAAGACATTTACTTATTTCCTCATATTATCCATCCTGTTTACATCTTGTGTAAATATTATTAATAGAAATAAAAAACCGATCAATAAGTATAGTGGATGGTGGATTTATGGTGAAAGGTTGCATATTTTTAAGGACGAGTTAAGTCTTGATGAATATATTTTAAATTTTCATAAAGAAGATGAAAAAGAGTTAGTTGAGCTTTATTTGTCAGTAACCGAGATGGAATATTTCCCAATGGAAACAGTTTTTTATGGTGTGTTAAAACAAGACACCTTATATGTTGAAGACTTTGAGATTAAATATATTCAGGGCTGTGATGAGAATTAAATATTATTTCTCAGAATAAATTACGCTCATAATAGTTTGCCCAACAGCTTTTAATGTATTCTTATTAATATTCCTCATATCATCTTGATGTGTGTGCCAGTGTTTATTGAAATTATTTTCTGTAAAAGGGTCATACTCGATAATATCAATTGTAGGGATTCCTGTAATAGTATTTACATAATAATGATCATCCATTATTTCTGGGCTTTTTTGGTATTTAAAGTAGTCTGTAAAACCTAAGGAGTGGGCTTTACCCCAAACTTTATCTATAATGTTTGAAGCATAATAGTTAGAAATCCCCTCGTACCTAAATGTTGCCCCTTCTGAACCAACCATATCTAAAAGAATACCGTATTTTGCATAGTATCCTTTTTTATGAAGATTTTTAGACCAATATTGTGAGCCCAAACACCAAGAATTTTGCATAATTGGATATTTTGAATTTTCAGGTTGACCATAATCTTCTGCGTCAAATAATATAATATCTACTCCAATTTTTGTTCTTTTTGCTTTCATGGCTCGAGCTATTTCCAAAAGAACTCCAACACCACTTCCACCATCATTAGCACCAAGTATTGGGGATTCTTTATTTATTGAATCATGATCTGCCACGTGACGAGAGTCCCAATGCGCAAAAAGTGCAACTCTATTATTTAGTTCTGGATTATAGCTAGCGATAATATTTTGTAGCATATGTTTTTTATTATCATATGTAGTAATTTCTGCTGTTTGGATATCAACACTAGCTCCAAATAATTCTAGCTTTTTTTTTAAGTATATGGCACATTTTTCTGATGCCTTTGTACTTATTACTCTTGGGCCAAATGACACCTGCTTTTCTATGAATTTATATGCGCTATCAGCGTTGAAATCCGGAGTTTTAATCTCTAATTTACTAGAATTTACCGGCTTTTTTTTATTATGATCTACGCATGAGATGAAAAATAATAAAAATAGAAAAGGAATATATTTCATTATCTATATGATTTATTAGGATATTAATTCCCAGCTACTTCCTTCTCGACCATCTTTGATTTGAATGCCTGATTTTTTAAGTTCATTACGTATTAAATCAGCTGTCTCAAAATCTTTTGTATTCTTAGCTTTATTTCTTAGTTTGAGAATTAATTTCATGACCTCATCTGTAGTGTTTAGTTCTGACTGCTTATTAGACTTTAAACCTAAAATATCAAAAATAAAAAATTTAAAAACTTTTCTCAAAAGAATGAGGTTTTCATTATCAATATCAGTTAGTTCGTCATTTACTGAATTAATAATTTTCACTCCTTCAAATAGGTGAGATATTAATATAGGTGTATTAAAATCATCATTCATCGCTGAATAGCATTTTTCCTCTAACTCCTTGATATTATAGGAATTTTTTTTGGAGGCAGAAATCTTATCAAGTGTTTCATAAGAATTCATCAGTTTATTTAAGCCTTTATTTGCTGCTATTAGAGCGGTATTACTAAAGTCTAGTGTCCCCCTGTAATGTGCTTGCAGAATAAAAAAGCGTATTGTCATAGGATTATATGCCTGAGCTAATTTCTCATGACTTCCTAAGAAAAAATCTCCCAAAGTAATAAAGTTACCTAGAGATTTACCCATTTTTTTTCCATCAATTGTAATCATATTATTGTGCATCCAATATTTCACAGGCTCACAATTATTAGCTGCATTACTTTGAGTTATTTCCGCTTCATGATGAGGGAAAGTTAAGTCATTACCCCCTCCATGAATATCAAAAGTTTTACCAAGATATTTCTCACTCATTGCAGAGCACTCCATATGCCATCCAGGAAAGCCTAAACCCCAAGGGGAAGGCCATTTCATGATATGTTCTTTATGAGCATTTTTCCAAATAGCAAAATCGACAGGGCTTCTTTTTTCACTCTGCCCATCTAAATCTCGTGTTCCTTCTAGAGCATCTTCAAGTTTTCTTCCAGAGAGGGATCCATATTTATAGCTTTTATCATATTTGTTCACATCAAGATATACAGAACCATTTACTTCATAAGCAAAGCCATTAGAAATTATTTTTTTGATCATTTCTATTTGTTCAATTATATGACCAGTTGCTCTTGGCTCAATAGAAGGAGCTAAACAATTTAAATCATCCATTGCTTTATGATAGCTAATTGTATAATGTTGAACTACTTCCATTGGTTCTAATTGTTCTAGACGAGCTTTTTTAGAAATTTTATCCTCTCCTTCATCTCCGTCATTCTCAAGATGACCAGCATCAGTAATATTTCTAACATATCTAACTTTATATTTGATGTTAAGATAGCGATAAACAATATCAAAAGTTATTGCAGGTCTAGCATGACCAAGATGTGGGTCTCCATAAACTGTTGGTCCGCAAACATACATGCCTACATAGTCCTTGTTTATAGGAACAAACTCTTCTTTTTTTCTTGATTTTGTATTGTAAATCTGTAGCTTATTATTCATTTGATGCTAACTTATATTTATTTTTTAGATTAATCATCATTTCCTCTGTCATTCTTTTTAAGTCATACTGTGTTTGCCAATTCCAATGTTCTTGTGCGACACTATCATCTATACTTTTAGGCCAAGAATCTGCTATTTTTTGTCTAAAATCTACATTATAATCTATTTTAAAAGAGTCTATATGCTTATTGATTTCATTTGAGATTTCTTCGGGACTAAAACTAATGCCTGCTAAGTTATATGATGAACGAATTTTAATCTCACTCAATGGTGCTTCCATGATCTCTTTTGTGGCCCTAATAGCATCAGGCATATACATCATAGGAAGAGTTGTTTTTGAATTTAAAAAGCAGGTATATTCTTTATCTTTAATTGCTTTATGAAATATTTCTACAGCATAATCTGTTGTGCCTCCTCCAGGTTGAGATTTCCATCCAATCAGACCGGGATATCTTATAGATCTTACATCAACATTAAATTTTTCAAAATAGTATTCACACCATCTTTCTCCGGCTAACTTGCTTATTCCGTAAACAGTATTTGGCTCAGTAATTGTGTATTGTGGTGTTTTTATTTGTGGAGTCGTAGGCCCAAAAACTGCAATTGATGAAGGCCAAAATACTTTTTTTATAATATTTTCTTTAGCTAGATTTAGAACATTAAAAAGAGATGTCATATTAAGTTGCCAGGAAAAATCAATGTTTTTTTCTGCGTTAGCTGAAAGTATAGCTGCGAGCAAATAAACTTGAGATATTTGGTGTTTTTTTACAATTCGAAATAGTTCGTCCTTATCCATAATGTTAAGAATTTCGAATGGACCTGAACTCATTATCTCATCAGAAGAATCTCTTATGTCAGAGGCAATAACATTCATATTACCATAACTTTTTCTTAACTCTAAAACTAACTCTGTGCCTATTTGACCCGATGAGCCAACTACTAAAATATTCTCTTTCATTATCCTTATTTAATTTCACAAATATAGTACTAAAGACTAATTTTTTTGTCATTTTTTTAGTGTCTATAAAATATTAATGTTTTGTATCTTTGTAATCTATTCTAAGATACTGATTAATGGATCCAAACGGGGGTAAGAAAAATTTGTGTAATAAGCTTAGTCGTGTTGAAGCAATTGAGCGCTTAGAGCTTGAAAACTTTAAACGAATTACTATATCTTTTTATAAATATATAATTATTAAAGATGTTGAGTCTTTTAGAGATGAATTATTTGAAAGTTGGAGTTCTTTTTCAGTTTTCGGCAGAATTTATTTAGCTAAAGAGGGTGTGAATGCTCAGATGAGTGTGCCTGATTATCAATGGAAAAAATTTGTATCAAATCTTAATTCTTTTCCTGCTTTAAAAGAAATTCCATTTAAAATTGCAGTTGAAGATGATGGTAAATCATTTTTTAAGCTAATAATTAAAATTAGAAAAAAAATAGTTGCAGACGGCTTGTCAGACAGTGACTATGATGTTACAAATGTTGGCAAGCATCTAACAGCTGAAGATTGGAATAAGGCTATTGATCTTGGAGCTACAGTTGTTGATATGAGAAATCATTACGAAAGTGAAATTGGGAAATTTAAAGGTGCTATTTGCCCAGAAGTAGAGACATTTAAAGAAGAACTACCTATTGTGAAAAGTATTTTAGAAGGTAAAGAAAATCAACCTGTTTTGCTTTATTGTACTGGCGGTATTAGATGTGAAAAGGCATCTGCTTATTTGAAACATAATGGATTTAATGATGTTGGGCAGTTGCATGGGGGTATCATAGATTATGTTCGACAGATAAATAGAAATGCAACTCTTGAAAATAAGTTTTTAGGAAAAAACTTTGTATTTGATCAGAGACTAGGGGAGAGAATATCAAATGATATAATCAGTAAATGTCATCAGTGTGGTAACGCTAGTGATCTTCATACAAATTGTCTAAATGTAAATTGTAATTTGCTTTTTTTGCAATGTGATTCCTGCAAGCATAAGTATAAGAATTGCTGCTCAACAGAGTGTGCAAAAATTTTAAATCTCACTGATAAAGAGAAGAGAGATTTAAGAAAAGGAGTAGAGAATAAAAATATATATTATAGTCATAAAAAAGTTAAATTAAATTTAAAATAAAGATGAAAACAATTAGAATAACAAAACAGTTTAAAATGGAAATGGCTCATGCCTTACATGGCTATGACGGTTTGTGTAAAAATATTCATGGTCACTCGTATAAACTTTGGGTAACATTAAGAGGGGATATAAAGAACGAACCAGGACATAAGAAAGATGGAATGGTACTGGATTTTAGTATGCTAAAAAAGCTAGTAAAACCTACTATTATCGATAAATATGACCACTCATTAGTTCTTAACGCGAATAGTCCTCATGCAGATATAGATTTATCTGCTTTTGAAAAGGTTTTTCACCTGCCGTATCAGCCAACATCTGAA
>Ga0209383_1000195_pt1 | contig 44518 bp, 45 predicted proteins | sample CoawatmetaG02DNA_FD_187510 | JGI IMG/M metagenome (GOLD analysis project Ga0209383, IMG submission 187510) | Marine microbial communities from the West Antarctic Peninsula - Coastal water metaG029-DNA (SPAdes) (version 2) | ecosystem: Environmental > Aquatic > Marine > Coastal ...
GAGATCATCCAAAATATAAGTGGCGTACTCGTTATCAATGATGATGAAATATTTATCGTTAATGCTGAAATGCCGAAGAGCAGTAATTCTATTAGTGTTCTCCAGGCAATCCTTTTTGCTTTCCTTGGAGGGCTTATTCTTAATCTAATGCCATGTGTCTTTCCTATAATTTCTTTAAAGGTTTTAAGCTTTATATCCATGGGCGGAGAATCACAAAATGAAATTCGAAAACATGCCCTCACATTCTGTCTAGGCGTAATACTTTCTTTTGTTTTAGTCGCTGTTGCTCTTCTTGCACTCCGACAGACAGGTACTTTTGTTGGATGGGGTTTTCAGCTTCAATCACCGATAGTTGTTGGTACTTTAAGCATGCTGATGTTTTTTATTGGATTAATTTTACTAACTGATATTAATATTGGGTCATCGCTAACAAGGCTTGGAAATGTCTCAGTAAATAACACAGGTTATATGAGCTCTTTCTTAACTGGGGTACTGGCTGTAATTGTAGCCTCTCCTTGTACTGCTCCATTTATGGGCGCAGCAATTGGATATGCACTAATTCAGCCCTCTGCAGTTACATTACCAATATTTCTTTCCTTAGGGATTGGATTCTCGATGCCCTACCTGCTCCTAGCTATTAAGCCTGATTTAATTTCAAAAATGCCAAGACCTGGTCAGTGGATGGAGTCCTTAAAAGAATTCTTTGCATTTCCAATGTTTGCAACAGCATTATGGCTAGTTTGGGTTTTCAGTATTCAAACAAGCTCAGATGCTTTAATAGGTCTGCTTATTATTTTTCTTGTTATTGGTTTACTAACCTGGCTCTTCACTAAAACTAAAAATAGTACTTCTAAGCTTTTAATATTAGCAATTGGAATTATTGCTGTAGGTTATCAAACAACTTCTTTTGCGAGCATTGAAACTAAGCTGGGCAGTATCGATACAAAATCAGGCGGTATTCAGTGGAGCAAGGATACTGAGAAAGACTTACAGTCCAATGAGCAAGCCTATCTAATAAACTTTACAGCTGCATGGTGCATAACATGTCAGGCTAATGACAAAGTTGCTCTATCGAGGCCGGGCGTAAAAAAATTCCTTAGCGATAATAGTATTGAGTATATAGTTGCCGATTGGACTAATAGAAATCAGGAGATACTTGATGTTTTATCTAAGTATGGAAGAAGCGGAGTTCCTCTTTACGTTTATTGGAAACCAGGAATGAGTCAATCTAAGGTTTTGCCTGCCATTCTTACTGAACAAATTGTTATTGATAGAATTAGCTCTTAAAAAATCTCTTTGTGACATTTCTTAAAAAAGTGTTAAAAAAACTCTAAATATCTTTATAATCTGACAGGTTAATATTTATTATTAACATGTAGGGGAGATATTAATAATTTTTGTAGGGATAAGTTATGAATGACCAACCTTTTGAAATATTTGGTGGAGTGCACATTTTTTCATTGCTGATTATAGTTTTGATGACTATTTGGCTCTCTTTAGTTTATAAGGGTAGAACTGATAATCAAAAATCAGGCATGGCTAAAATCTTAGCCTATATCTTAATAGCTCATATCCTTTCATCACCTATTAAAGATCTTTTTATACTAGAGAATCCATATAGCTGGAAAGAAGTACTCCCATTACATATGTGTGATCTCTCTGAGGTTTTCATGGCATGGTTCCTTTTAGGCGGGCCAAAGCTATTATATAAATGTGCTTTCTTTTGGGGTATTGGAGGAGCTACTATGGCTCTGATAACTCCAGATGTTTATTTTTATGACTTGGAATACTTATATTTCTTTATTGGTCATGGAGCCATAATTCTAACAATCATTTACGCGACTGTTGTCTTGGGCAACCGACCATACTTTAAAGATATTTTAACCGTCTCAGCGATTACAGTTTTCGCTCTCCTTCCTATAATTTATGTCATAAATCTAATTCTTGGAGAGCCAGCTAACTACTGGTACTTGTTGATCAAACCTATAGGTGCAAATGTATTGGATCTATTCCCAGAACCACCTCTTCATATCTTATATACAATCCCTGTAGCTATATTTGTATTCTTTTTAATCTATCTTCCTTATGCAATAAAGGATAGGCTTAATAAATAACGTATGAGGATTTTGCTTAAAAGCACTAAATCCCTATAAAATAAACTTATAGTTTAAAAAGAGAAGTACCTATGGATAGTTTTTTAGTTTTAGTTACCGAAGTTTGGAATACTGGATTTCTAGGAATTAACCTAGGATCTCTAATTGCAGCTCTATCTACTATGCTTTTAGCCTTCTTGCTAAGAGGTTTTATTATCTCAGTTATTATTGGGTATCTAACTAGGCTAGCAGAAAAAACAGAATCAAAAATTGATGATGAAATACTTAATGCATTAAGAAGACCTATCGGTTTAATACCAGTTACTGTTGCTCTTTATATATGCACCTTAATAATTCCAATATCTGGATTTGTTGGTGATATAGCTACTAATATTGTTAAGGCTTTTGTTGTATTTACCATCTTCAGTGCATTGTCAAATAGTGTTAAGCCTATTTTTGCTGCGCTATCCACAAAATCTTGGCTAACTGCTTCTATGCAAATGTGGTTAGAAAGAGCTTCTGGATTTATAGTATGGGTAATTGGTGTCGCTGTTATTCTGGATATTTTTGGTATTCAAATAGGCCCATTAGTTGCTGGTCTGGGACTTTTCTCTGTTGCTGTTGCTCTTGGAGCACAGGACTTCTTTAAGAATCTTATAGCAGGAATTCTAATTATTGGAGAGCATAGATTTCAACCAGGAGATAGAATTGAAGTAGCTGGGGAGCTTCATGGGATAGTTGAAATAATTGGTTTTAGGTCCACCGTTATAAGAACTTTTGATACCGCACCAATGACAATACCTAATAAAGACTTATCTGATGTAAAAGTGATTAATCATGGGGAAATGATTAATAGAAGAATCAACTGGAAAATAAATCTTGTTTACTCAACACCTGTTGAGCAGCTTGAAGCAATTCGTACAGACATTAAAAAGTATATTTTAGATAGCGACGATTTCTCATCTGATCCTAATCTTGATCCTGTTGTGAGAGTTATTGAGCTTGGAGCTAGTTCTATTGATCTTTTAATCGTTGCATATTCAGATCCGATAGGTTTTGCAGCTTATAACGAGGTTAAGGAAAATTTAGTTTTTAATATAATGAAGATAGTTAAAGCTAACGGTTCTGACTTTGCCTTCCCTTCATCATCTCTATATGTTGAGAGCATGCCTGAGTAGCAGCCTTGACTCTTCAATATGAGTGATCAATTAATTCTTTCGCTAACAATAGTTTCCCTTCTAGGGTTTTTTATATGGGGAAGATTTAGGTACGATGCCATTGCAGCAGGTGCTCTAGTAGTTCTTATGGTTCTGGATGTTATTCCAGCAAATGAAGCCTTTAAGGGCTTTGCTCACCCTGCGGTTATTACTGTTGCATTAGTTCTGATAATTAGCCAAGGACTTAAAAATTCTGGGTTAACTGGTTTGGTTGGAAAAATCATAGGCGGTAAGTCTTTTACTCAATCCCAATTTCTAATAAGTTTATTGCTAATAGCTGCATTGCTATCATCTTTTATTAATAACATTGGTGCTCTGGCAATTCTTCTTCCAATAACTTTGAATATATGTCAAAAGATGGATTGGCACCCTTCTAAGTTTTTAATGCCTTTGGCATTTGCTTGCATCTTAGGTGGCATGAACACAACCATAGGAACTCCTCCGAATATTATTATTTCAGAATATAAATCAACCATCTCGTCTAGTGGGTTTAATTTTTTTGATTTCTCATATGTTGGGCTATCAATAACTTTATTAAGCATCTTGTTTATAGCTACTATTGGAAATAAATTAATACATTTAAGAGAAAATTCTAACTCAGGCTCAAGTCTTATTAATCTTAAGGGATATTTATTCGAAGTATTAGTAAATGAATCTAGCTCAGCTATAGGAATGACACTGTCTGCATTTAAAAAAGAAGCAGGCGAAGATACAGAGGTTCTTGGGATTGTTAATGATGAAGGTGGGGTTAAAAAAGTTAAAAATAATACTCGTATCAAAGAAGGTCAGATATTGGTTATTAAGACTCCTCCTGATGATTTAGGTCCTATGTTAGATAGATTTGGGTTCTCTATTCCTAAAGAGCTTCATTACTTTGAAGATGATGATTTGGAAGAGATGGAGGCAATGATTGCACCAGGATCAAGGCTTATAGGAAGGAAGTATGAATTTTTCTTAAAACTTGCATATGAAGAGCTCAACCTTTTAGGGTTATGGAGAAAAGGATCTAAGTACAGAACTAGACTGACAAGAGAGACTTTTAGGGCCGGTGATGTCCTGTTGCTTGGTATAAGAGATCTGGATGAGGAAGATGTAACAAATAAGATTAAGCATCTAGGGTTAATGCCTCTTAGGCAAAGAGAGCTTCAAACTATACCTAGTAGAAGTAGGTTATTAAAAGGTTTAATATTCTTTTCAGTTTCCGTAGGTTTGGTAGCTTTAAACTATCTGCCCACAGTTGCAGCTTTCCTACTCTGCGTCCTTGGTTTTGCAAGAATAAGAATTATTGACAGTAATTTTTATAGAGATATTGATTGGCCAATAATAATTATGTTGGCAGCTATGATACCTATTGGCACTGCCCTTCAATCAACAGGATTATCCGATATTATCTCCTCAACGATCTCATATTACGCAGCTGATCTTAGCCTCTTCTGGCTTTTACTATTAATACTCGTAGTTACAATGGCAACAACGGATATTATCAATAACGCCGCTACAGCTGTCATCATGGCTCCTATCTCAGCTGGGATAGCCATTGAACTTGGCTATGCTATTGAGCCATTCTTAATGGTCGTTGCTGTTGGAGCAAGTTGTGCTTTTTTAACGCCAATAGGCCATCAGTGCAATACGGTTATTATGGGGCCAGGTAACTATAAATTTACAGACTACTGGAGACTGGGTCTTCCTCTGGATATATTAATAATTGCGGTATCCATACCTATGATTCTATTTGTTTGGACTTAATTAATGAAGTTTCCCTTAATGCAAGAAGACGAGACTCTTGATGAGTACCTCAAGCAGATAAAAAAAATCTGCATTGAGATGCATGATAAAAAACATAATCTTAAAGAATACAATAATCAGAAGACTGTAGCTTTTGTTACGTTTGCTGACGGCGTAAGGTTCTCAGAACAACCTCATTACAAAATATATTCTCTTATAGAGGACTATTTTTTCATTAAAGAAGATTTAAAAGTTGCTACTACTACTGTGGCATTAATATTTAATGAGGTAATGAAGAATAATGGATGATCAATACAAAAGACCTAATAGATTAACTGGAAAGCCTTTCGAGCAGGGCTTTGAAGATGAGGATGGCAGAGTCTTCTTTAAATACCTTAATAAACAGGGTAATGATGGCTATTACCTTGAAGAATGGAAAAGAGATATGGAAGCATATCTTGTAAAAAAAGAAGCTACCGGGACTTAGTCTCTACTCAAATCAGCTATTGCGTCTACAACCTCTTGGTACTTTTCATAGAACTCTTTGGAAGTTCCCTCATCATCGGTTATTGGAGTGTTTACATCGTCACCTTCGACAACTAACCCTAAATCTAAAAGTAATTTAGCAGCAATAACAGCTTGGGTAACTCCTGCCCATCTAAAGAAGTTCAATGGCCCCCATTTTTGAATATCCCCATTATTCTTCTCAGTATATTTAGTAATTCTTGTAACAACTACATCATTGTCTCTATCAAGAAATGTAAATTGACCAAATTTACCACTAGTATTAAAAATCTTACTTTCGTCGTCGTACTTAGAAACCCACCAATGGAGTGAGTAATATCTTTTATAGTCGCTGCTACTGCTTGAAGTCTCCCAGACAGTTTGGAATGTTTCATTGATAAAGCTTTTAGGAATAATTTGATTGCCTTCCCAATTTCCATTTCTAGCAAATAAAAGTCCGATCTTAGAATAATCTCTTGGTGTCATATCAACACAGCAGTAAGTTAGCACTGCTCCTTTTTCGTCTTTCCAGAGCTTATAGTTGCTTGCACCAATTGGATCTAAGATTCTCTCTACCAGTAACTTATCTGCTTTAATGCCTGTAGCAACATAAAGTATATCGCCAATAATCATGGAATTAACGTTGTTATATTCAAATTTCAAGCCAGCTTCTTTTTCTACTCCAACATTCTTAGCGTAATCTAGGTGACTTCGTTGAAAGAACATTTTTTCATGCTCATGAGTTGGAAAATCAAGACCACTGGACATATTTAATAGGTCTCTAATCGTTATCTTAGATCTTTCATCCTTATAGTAATCAAGGTACTTACTTGCCGGATCATCCAAACTTCCTATCTCTCCCCTTTCAATTGAAATGCCAACTAAAGCTGCATAATAACTTTTAGCCATAGACCAAGATGTTCCTTGAGAATTTTGGGTATAACCCTCGGCATATTTTTCACCTATTATTACTCCATTCTTGATGACAACCACCCCTTGTGTTGATGGATCAGAAAAGGATAAGTCCATAATCTTCTTTATCTTTTTTGCTTCAATACCCTGGCTTTCAGGCAATGACTGCTCCCAATTCGTATCTGGATAATATTTACTTTCTGCATCTACCAGTGGCGATAAAATAAATAGCGAAGATAGAAGATAAATGAGAGGTAATTTCATGGTTTTTCTTAAAAAGTATAAGTATTTATCCATAGTAGTTAGTTATTGTTCGAACGCAATCATTTCTGTGTAAATTGATTAGTTTTATGAGTAAAAACTATCATTATATAAATAATTGATATCTAATTATAAATATATATAATGATTCAATTACAACAGTTAATTTTGAGGCAAAAAATGAATAATAACGTTAGAGAAGCAACACCTGAAGAGGCTATCGAATGGAACAATAATGACTATTTCATAGGAATGAAATTTGATCCATTAGTTATGTTTGTTGTAATACCAGCGCTTATCCAAATAATCGTTCTTGCAACTATGCTTGGATCTATGGCATTGACTGGATTATTTTTTGGTTAGAATTTTAAAACTTCTGATTGGAGTTGGGGAAGCTGAGTCTAGCTTCAAGCCCTCTCCCTTTAGAATTTTAGGCGTAGCTATCGTTTTAGGCTTTTGCTTTCTTGGAATAGTCACTTTTTTAATTATCTTTACAGGAACTTTTTTATGAATAAATTTTTATTAGCACTTTTAGTATTTAACATTAATGTAATGGCCTCTTCTCATGAAGTCAGGATGCTTAACCAAGGCGAAGAAGGTTATATGGTATTTGAACCAGCTGTTCTTCAAATTGCTGTTGGTGATACTGTTACATTTAAGGCAACTGATGCAGCTCATAATTCAGCATCTATCTCTGGAATGATTCCAGTAGGCGCTAAAGCATGGAGCGGAGATTTGAGTAAGGATATTACAGTTACCTTCGATACTCCTGGTGTTTATGGTTATCAATGTACACCGCATTCTATGATGGCTATGGTCGGATTAATAAAGGTAGGTGATGAAGCTACTAATATTGAGCAGATTAAATCTAAGGCAGAAAGCCTGAAACCTTCTTTCGTTATGAATAAAGGCAGATTCGATACTTATATCAGCAAACTATAAAAATATTCTTCTTAAATCTAAGGCTTAATACTATTAGTAGGTAGCCTTAGAATATCTATCAAAATTGATCTAAGGGCATTAAAGCTTTTTAACTATTCTTGAACAGCATATCTCTAATGCTTAGCCTGATGCTTTGAAAGTGGTAGACCCGAATGGACTCGAACCATCGACCTCCGCAATGTCAATGCGGCGCTCTAACCAAAACTGAGCTACGGGTCTATAAAAGAAAAAGTATTATACAGAATTTTTAATAGATGGTGATATCCAATAATCAGGTAAAAAAATTATATATTGGCAATAAAGTTAAATTAGATGAAAAAGTATTATAAATAGTATTGATAATACTTTATAAATATATATAATAATGATTCAGTCAGCTTCTTCTCCCCCCTATTTGATTTTGCTGACTACCAAAATGGAGAGCTAACGCTCTCCATTTTTCTTTTATACCTTCCTCATTGATTCAATCTTTTGCTTTGTAGCCTTAAGGATAGTCTGCTCTTCCTCTCCATCCATTTCATCTAGTAACTTATCAATCTCAGCCAAAGACTTATCAACAGAGCCCCATAGACCATCAGTGTCAGATCTTTCATTAATTAAGTCCTGGTACCTCACTGAGACATCCTCGGGAACTTCACTTGGGTATTGATAGCAAATAATTCTTTCAGCAAATAATCTCAACCTATCATCGCTAAAATTTCTAGAAATCTTAATCAAATGAGCCGGATCATCTGTTATGTGAAACTCTTGCATCAAGTCCTTATCTCTATTAGATGGAAATCCACCGGAATAAATAGTTCCTTCAATAAATTCAGACTCAGGAAAATCCATCATCCTGTCTTCCATAGCTTGAGAGACTTTTGATTGGAAGTCTTTATTCGAGCGAACTATATCAGCCCTTCTTTGGAGTTCAGAAAACTCCATATCAAAAGCATCAGGATTAGTAAGAAGCTTATGAGAGCAAATTGGGATAGTTTTATTAATTTTATATTTCTTCAAGGGCCCATCTCTGCCCTTTGCTTTAACTAATTTATTAATTTCAGTGAAATCTAAATCTAAAATATCATCAGGGTCGTAGCTTAGATCATAGAACACTATCTCATTTGGCCTACTAGCATCACCGCCACACATAACAACAGGATATCTAAAAGTATGTCTTCTGTGTATCTCGCCAAGTGCCAAGAAGTCATCAGAGTAAAGAAGATTCTTAACTCCAGGCTTTGTGGAAATATCTACAAATGATTGGAATACTTCAGGAAGTTTTTCATTAATAATCTTACACATTTCAATCATAAGATTGCAGTCGGCAATAGCATCATGAGCATCACCTGCATCAATGCCATGCTCCAGAGCTAGATGTTCTAGCTTATAACTAATACCAGGCCCTCCTTCAAAAAGAGGCATGGATATCTCATCTGAAAAAAACGCAGCAATGTTATGAATCATTAGCATTAAATCCAATCTTCCATTACCGTTGGTATTCGTCGTGTATGGCTCTAATAAATTCCAGAAAAACTGTCTTCTAACTAACTCCTCATCAAAAGCATGTCCATTATAAGAAACAAAAATTGCAGGATTTTTTGCAGACCATTGCTTCCACTGCATCTGCAGGTCTTTCATCATTTGATAATGAGAAACATTGGAATTAAAGAGATCTATCTTTTTATTTGTTAGCATCGCTCTAGGTGCAGGTATTACCCAAGGCAATGGAGCACAGCTAATATTCTGCTCTCCTAGAGCGTTAAGATTTCCATCAGTAAGAACCGATCCACATTGAAGAATCTGACTGAAATCTCTCTGTATCCCAGTCGTTTCAGTATCGTAGAATATTAAATTATTGTCGTTTGACACCTATGTAATTTAACTTCTAGCGATATGAGAAGATTCTACTGAAGAGTCTTTGACCATATATTTGCCAAGCTCATGTCTTGCAACAGCTCTTCTGTGAACTTCATCTGGGCCATCAGCCAGTCTAAGAGTTCTCATGGAAGCATACATCTGAGCAAGAGGATATACCTGAGAAACTCCGGCTCCACCGTGCATTTGAATAGCTCTATCAATAATATCGCAGCAAACATTTGGAGCCACAACTTTAATTTGTGCAATTTCACTAGCAGCAACTTTATTACCTACTGTATCCATCATATGAGCAGCTTTTAAAGTTAACAGCCTTGCTTGATCAATTTCAATTCGTGAATTTGCAATAATATCCATGTTTCCACCAAGTTGAACTACAGGCTTCCCAAAAGCAGTTTTTTGCATTCCGTGTTTACACATCATTTCTAGAACTCTTTCCGCAAGCCCAATTGCTCTCATGCAATGATGAATTCTGCCAGGTCCTAATCTACCTTGAGCAATTTCAAAGCCTCTACCCTCGCCCAATAAAAGATTTTCTTTTGGAACTCTTACATTTGTAAATTTAATATGGCCATGTCCATGAGGCGCATCGTCATATCCAAACACATGCATCATTTTTTGTACTTCAATACCTTCAGCATTCATTGGAACTAAAATCTGAGACTGACGTTGATGTCTGCCATTATCAGGATTTGTTACGCACATAAAAATTAAGATTTCACATCTTGGATCTCCAGCACCTGAAGTCCACCATTTTTCGCCGTTAATTACATACTCATCGCCATCAAGCACAGCTGAAGAAGCAATATTAGTAGCATCTGAAGAAGCCACCCCTGGTTCAGTCATTGCAAATGCAGAACGAATATCTCCATTTAATAATGGCTTAAGATACATTTCTTTGTGCTCTTCATTGCCGTATCTTTCTAGAACTTCCATATTCCCTGTGTCAGGTGCAGAGCAATTAAAGACTTCAGAAGCTATTCCATAAGCACCCATTATTTCTGCTAAATGTGCATACTCAAAGTTAGTTAGCCCAGCTCCATTTTTACTTTCAGGTAAAAATAAATTCCACAATCCGGCTGTTTTAGCTTTTGCTTTCATTTCCTCCATGATTGGAGGTATTGTCCATTTACCATTCTCATCTTTTGATTGCTTATGATATAAATCTTCATTATGAGCAACTTCTTTTTGGATAAAGTCTTTAACTCTATCTATTAAATCTTGTGCAACCGGTCTTACTTCAGCTATCATTTTTGATTCCCCTTTATATTCATGTCTAAGAAACTAATATAAGTTCTATGAATAATGCTATTATTATGTATCTTTATAATAGCTTTATGTTGCTAACAAATCTATATTAAAAATGATCAGATTTAGAGACATTTTGCACAAGGGGTTTTGGTTATGAAAATTAGTTCTTTCGATTTAAATTTATTTGTGATACTTAATGCTATCTACACTGAGGGAAGCCTCACAAAAGCAGCACATGTTGTAGGAATTACTCAGCCAGCTGTAAGTAACGCCCTTTCAAGATTAAGAGAAAAATTTAACGATGAGCTGTTTATTAGAACTGGATCTGGAATGGTTCCAACTCAAAAAACTGAAAATATAATCTCTGATATACAAGGTGCACTTTCTCTAATGCAACAAAGCGTTAATGAACCGGATACCTTTGATCCAATAGTCTCAAATAGAAGTTTTAAATTATCTTTAGGGGATATATCTGAAGGAAGAGTTCTTCCCTATCTAATGCAAGAAGTATATAAAAATGCTCCTAATATTTCAGTTGGAAGCTATGGCTATAACAGAAGCGATCAAGTACATGCTCTTTCTACTAATAATTTAGATTTTGTTGTTGATCCTGTAATCCCAGCTTCTGATGAAATAAATTCTTATAAAGTCTTTGAAGATGATTTCGTTGTCGCTCATAGAGATGGCCATCCTCTTTCAAAAATAGCCGATGTAACGATGGATGACATTCTTGCCCAAAGATATCTAAATGTTTCAGCTAGAAAAAGAGGCCTTCATTTGATTGATATAGAGCTTGATAAGCTTGGCTCAAGAAGAGATGTAGCCCTTAGATGTCAGCATTTTCTTATTGCACCCCCAATCATTAGATCAACTGATCTTGCAATAATGGTTACTAGAAGTTTTGCAAAGATCCATGAACTTCCTTTTGTTGAGATACCTGCAGAGATACCTACAATGGAATATTTTCTTATTTGGCACAAAAGCGATGAAGGGGATGGCGGTCATTTATGGATGAAAGATCTGTTAATAAAAGCTTTCGAAAAAGCTAAAAAAAATTAAGTAATTTTTTATAAGTAAATATCGAACCTTGTCGATTTACCCTTTACCTGATAGTTAATATTTTTATCTAATTGATCAGCCTTTATTGGCCTCTTTAGGATAATTTTTTTATAGTCTAATTTTTTAAACTCATCAAATAACTCATCTGCTCTATCTTTAATATTCTCTAAATCTAGCAATCCTCTTATAGAATTTATATTTCCTGATCTCAAAATATTTTTTTTGACCTCTGGATAAAGCGGATCAAGGTATACAACATCAATATCCTTATATTTCTCATACACATCCAATGAGTCGCCGTTAATAAAAGTTAGGTTTTTAAGAAATGGGAGCTCATTCTCTGCCCTTTTACATGCATCTTGAACTAATAAATGCAGTATTTTACTTTGCTCACATGCCACAACACTATGTCCAAGAGATAAAAAGATTATTGAATCAGATAGCAGTCCTGCTGTTGCATCAAATATTGTTAATGCATCTTTAGACTTGCCTAATGTTTTTTTTAAAAGAGTTTCATGATCTGCTCGTTTCAATCTCCAGCCCATTGGTCCAGAAAGAAAATCGACATGAAGTATGTTTAAGAGATTAGTAGCATCTTCTATGAAATAGAACCCCCTTTCATCGAATCCTACGAAAGATCCCGAAGATGGATGCTTGCTCACCAGATTTAGGTCATAGTTTTTTACTATTTTTTCTAGGCCTTCGATTTGCAATGATTCACTTATATAAAGATTCACGCTCATATAAGTGATAACAAGATAACGCCCAACCCAAGCCTATACAAAACAAAAGGATACATCCCTATTCTCTCAGCAAAGAGTAAAAAATACTTAATGGTGAAGAAAGCAAAAAACATTGAGACAAGAAAGCCGATTATCAATGAAAGACTATTGAGGTATACATCAGAATTAACAACATCTAACAACAAGAAAACTAAAGCGCCTAAAATTGTAGGAATTCCCAGCATAAAAGAAAATTTTGATGCATCTTTTAAACTTAAGCCAATAAACAGAGCTGCAGTAATAGCAGTTCCTGATCTTGATGCACCTGGAAGTAATGCAAAAACTTGAAAACATCCAATGAATATTGCCCCAGCGATAGTTAAGGTAATTAATTTCTTACTATGGGTATTGAATTTGTAAGCCAGTAATAATAAGAATGCAAAGATAAGATTCATCCAAGCAATACTCTGAATACCAAAGATTCTTTGCTCTATAAGATCAGAGGCAAAGAAACCTACAATAACTACTGGTATTGTTGCCAAAATTAACAAAAGAGCTAGCCTTCTGTCATTGGCTAGTAATTCATCTTTAACAAAAAAAGATTTAGTCATATTGATTAAATCTAAGCGAAAGAAAAATATAACGGCAACAAGTGTTCCTGCGTGAACAGCTATATCAAAAGGTAGGCCTAAATCATCAGATCCAAAAAGCAGAGAAGGAAATAGTAGGTGTGCTGAACTTGATACTGGAAGAAACTCTGTAAGCCCCTGTATTAGGCCCAAAATCAAACTTAATAGTAACTCACTCATTTATCTTTTTATACTGAGTATCAATGGCATATACGGGATTGGCATCATCAGGATCAAAGGCCTTCCGATCAAAGCCAGAGTTTTCAAATTGTTGTTTTGCAGCCATTGCAATCTTGTCTGCATGAGCGCCCTCATGCTCTTCAGCAAGAACTGCAACCAAGGGCTTATCAAGAGCAACAGTTACAGCCTTTAAATAAGTTGCGACACTTCTTGTTGCTGTATAAGAGTTTTCAGAATTAGCATAAGCAAACAAATCAATATCATCTAATTGAAATATTTTTTTATGGCCAATGTTTGAAAGAAGCTGATTCCAATTAGGCCTATCTTTTCTTTCATGCTTACTGGAAAAAGAAATTACATCCTTATCAAGCATTACGCATACTGATGTCTGATCACCAGAACTATCAATTGCAAGAATATTCATCAATACTAAATCTGGTCCTCAATACTCTTAAAAACCTCTTCAACCTTATGTTCACCATTAACTGTGAAATAGTTAAGATCACCTTTAGATGCCTCTTCTATATAAAAATTAGTAAGAGGTTTTGTCTGATCATGATAAACCTCTAGTCTTTTTAGGACTGTCTCTGGCTTATCATCCTCTCTTTGGATAAGAGATTCTCCTGAGATATCGTCCATACCCTCAACCTTAGGTGGGTTATAGGTGATGTGATAATTTCTTCCCGATCCTGGATGCACTCTTCTTCCTGACATTCTGTTTACAATAACCTCGTCTTGAACCGTTATTTCAATCACGTGAGTAAAATTAATGCCCATATCAGCCAGCTGTGATGCCTGGCCAAGTGTTCTTGGAACTCCATCAAATAATGATCCATTTACACAATCTGGTTTAGTTAGCCTATCTTCAATTAAAGAGCCTATGATTTCATCAGAAACTAGGCCTCCAGTATCAAGTATATTTGATACCCTTTTACCTAAATCGCTTCCAGATGCTACTGCCTCACGCAGCATGTCACCGGTACTAATCTTTGGAATATTACAGAGTTCGCAAATCAAATCAGCCTGAGTTCCCTTTCCAGCTCCAGGAGGTCCCAATAAAATAATATTTTTCATATTTCTAATATAGCAAATGCTATTGCATAGTTTTTTTCGTCTGCAAGACTAACATGGCTTTTTGTAATCCCCAAATCTGCTAGTAATTTTTTTAGACCATCTAATGCGTTAAAAACTGGCTTTCCGTTACCATCTCTGAGAATTTCTATATTTTCAAACATTACAGGTGATGACATTCCAGTTCCAAATGCTTTTGAAATCGCTTCTTTGCCTGCAAATTGCTTTGCTAGATAGATAATTTTTTTTGGTTCAACAAGATTGGTGAATATAGCTAGTTCTTTTTCCGACAATATCTTCTCTGCAAACCTCTCTAGATTATCCATTTTTTCTAATCTAGATAAAGAAACAATATCTGTGCCTACTCCGTAGATCATGTTCGAATCCTTTTGAAGATATCTCTACTTGCTAAATCTCTACCATCTAGACAAAAATGAATAGCTGTTTGTGTTAAATGTTTTAAATATTTTTTAGAAACCTTTGATAAATCTCTTGTTCTTATATTGATAATATCTTCACCTGTAAAATTTGAATTACTAGATTCTCTAAATCCTCTTTCGGGTATAAAAGAATAGTTTTTACTTGGCTCTATGCCTTCATTTCTATCAATCTCATTTTCAAAATCCAAACCATAACCGAGCATATCCAGTAAATCTAATTCGAAATGTCGCAAAGTAAGCTCTAGATCATTCTCAGCCAATACCTGGCTTAAAAAAGATTCATACAAAATAAATAAATCTTCTTGAGCTGCGCCCTTGGGAAGCAATCTCATAAGAAGCTCATTGATATAAAGAAGGCTATAACTCTTTTTAGTAAAATTATTACTAGAGTCAGAAAAATCTCTATCTATATTGGTTAGGGTTTTAAGATCTGATCTTCCAGAGCAGGTAAATTTTAACTTAGTAAAAGGTGCCAAATATCCAAAAAACTTTGATTTAGGTTTTTTAGCTCCCCGAGCCATAAGAGACATCTTCCCGTTCTTTCTACTAAATACTTCTGCTATTACGCTTGTTTCGCCATAAGCTCTTTGATGAAGAAGGAAACACTCATCCCATTCACTAGGACTCATAACTTCCGCCAACACCTAGACTTTGTATATAGTCTGAGTCGGTATTCCAGTTCTTTTTAACTTTTACCCATGTTTTTAAAAATACTTTTTTTCCGAAGTATTCTTCAAGTTCAATCCTTGCTTGCTGTCCAATTTTTTTGAGAGTTCCTCCACCCTTGCCAATAACTATTTGCTTTTGGCTGTCCCTTACCACATAGATAACCGAATGAATTTTTATAATAGATTCTTCATCTTCTAATAACTCAACCTGAACAAAGGTATCATGAGGAAGTTCGTCACCGAGCATTCTGATGATCTTCTCCCTTATTAACTCTGTAATCATAAACAAATCTTTATGCGCGCCCTGAATTCCCTCTTCTCCATATATATGATCATTCTCTGGAAGGTATTTTTGTATCAGAGTTTCAAGCTCAACTATTCCTTCATTGTTGAGTGCAGAGATTGGGATAATATCTAAAAAATTATATTCCTTCGCAAGCCTCGCCATCATTGGTAAAAGCTTATTCTTATCATCAACTTGATCAACTTTATTAACAACACATATTACCTGTGATCCGGCTTCCTTTAGCTTTTGAAGAACGGACATATCTTGCTCGTCCAGAGTAAGTCTTTGAACAACAAAAAGAATGATATCAGAGTCATCGATTAGACTTTGAGCAGATCGATTTAATACTTTATTCATGACTTTTGGCGATTTAATATGCATACCCGGGGTATCAGCAAAGATCATCTGTTTATTTTCTACTGTTTTAATTCCTAGAATATTATTTCTTGTCGTTTGAGATTTTCTAGAAGTTATTGAAACCTTCTTGCCTAGAATATGATTAAGAATCGTTGATTTACCCACATTAGGCTTTCCAATTATTGATATGTATCCGCAATAACTTTTAGTCATTTGATCCTTTGATATGTGAAAGTGCTAACGAGGCAGCATCAGTCTCTGCAGATTGCTTGGATGGTCCTGAGGCTTTAAAAGTATTACCTTGAAATTCAATACTGCAATTGAAACCAGCGTTCGTGTCTTCAATCATATATTTCGGCAGTTCTAATTTCATAGATTGGAGTAACTCCTGAAGTTCTGTTTTTGAGTCTTTAAATTCAGTATCAGCTGAAAGAGAAAGTAACTCTTCATTAAATATATTTAAAGTAATCATATTAACCTGATCCCATCCGGAATCGAGGAAAATTGAACCAATTAATGCCTCAAAAGCATCTTCTAAAATTGAGTTTTTTCTATCACTCGAGAGGTTTGCAGTTCCTTTGGATAGCTTTATATAATCATCCAAGGATAGCTCTAATGCTTTTTTTGTTAAAGATTCTGCTTTTACCAAATGAGCTCTCATCCTAGTAAGTAAGCCTTCTTTTTCATTGGGGAACTTAAGGAATAAGTACTGAGCTATAACAGAGTTAAGTATAGAATCACCTAAAAACTCGAGCCTTTCATTATTATGTTTGTTATCAAAGCTTTTATGAACAAAGGCAAGTTCTAGTAATTGAATGTTTTTAAAATTATAGGAAATATTTTCTTGTAACAACTTGTAGGGCATTAATTAATCTTACCAGTTCGAGAGAAAGATGGGATACATGCCCAACACTCCCATGTCATAAATAAATAGTCAGCCTTTCCAAAAAAGTTTTCTCTTGGAACAAAGCCAACGTCCTTAGTGCTGTCATTTGAATTATCTCTGTTATCGCCCATAACAAAGTAATGGCCACTAGGAACTGTCCATTCTGAAGGGTACTGAGTATTTTGACCTCTAATATTTCTAGTTAGGTAATCCACTTCGCCATGATTCTCAAAGTAAAAATCTACAACCACATCTATCTCTTTAACGGTTATTGATCCAGTGCTATCCCTATATCTTCTTGTTATTGTCTCTTCTTCGGTTTTATGAAAATTCTTCTTTATAGGAGTTCCATTAATAAAAATTTGCTTATTTACCACTCTTACAGAATCGCCAGGTTTTCCAATCAGCCTTTTGACATAGGGAACTGGATTATGAGGAGGTATAAAGACAACAACGTCGCCATAGCTAGGGTTACTATCGAGGGCAAAGGGTTTTCCAATTCTATTTATCTTAGTACCGTAAGAATGCTTATTTACAAGTAAAAAATCTCCATCTTTTAACCCTGGAAGCATTGAACCAGAGGGTATCTGATACGGCTCATATATAAAAGTTCTTAAAACAAATATTAAGAATATAGGGATAAAATATCCTCTGGATGAGGTAATAATCGTACTGTTTTTAAGGAGTATTCCTATAAGCAGGACTATTAAAGCAATGATAGAGCCTATAAATAGAATGATTCCTAGATCGCCAGCATTAAGAAATATACTGACAAGCATTAAAAGACCAAAAATCGTTGAAATAGTTGAAAGATTTTTAATTAAAAACGTATCCTCAACACCTTCACTCTTGACCGTATGTATTATCCAGTAAATCAAACAAGAGGACATTCCAACTATTGAGATAATAAACAAGGGATCAGACAACATCTTATTCTCCAGATTTGAAATAGTTCAAGAAGGCATCCTGTGGAATTGAAACTTTTCCAAATTGCTTCATCTTCTTTTTTCCATCTTTCTGCTTTTCAAGAAGTTTTTTCTTTCTACTAATATCACCACCATAACACTTAGCAGTAACATTTTTTCTAAGCGCTTTAACGGTTTCCCTAGAAATTATCTTTGCCCCTAATGCTACTTGAATAGGGACATCAAACATTTGTCTTGGAATTAATTTTTGTAAATTTGCAGCAATCTCTCTTGCCTTTTGGTTTGAGAACGACTTGTGAACTATCATTGATAGAGCATCAATCTTTTGATTGTTAATTAAGATATCTATTTTTGTTAAATCTGATTTTATAAAGCCGATCAGGTTGTACTCAACAGATGCAAATCCTTTTGTAGAGGATTTAATTTGATCAAAGAAATCGACAATAACAGCAGAAAGAGGCATCTCAAATACTATAGATACTTGATTACCAAAATAAGTCATATCTTTCTGTATACCCCTTTTTCCAGTACATAGTGTGATTACATTCCCAACATACTCACTAGGAGTAATGATTGTAGTTGTGGCTATAGGCTCTCTAATTTCCTCAATATCATTGGAGGGCGGAAGTTGAGACGGATTGTCACATTTCAAAATAGTTCCATCATTTTTTAGAACCTCATACTGAACAGATGGAGCTGTAGAGATAAGATCTAGGTCATACTCTCTCTCAAGACGTTCTCTTATAACCTCCATATGAAGAGTTCCAAGAAACCCGCATCTAAATCCAAAGCCCAAAGCATCAGAGACTTCAGGTTCATAGACTAAAGAAGAATCATTTAAGATAAGCTTAGAAAGCGCATCCCTAAATCTTTCATAGTCATCTGAACTAACAGTAAACATTGAGGCAAAAACTTTTGGATTTACTTTTTTGAAGCCAGCCAATGGTTTAGTGACTTCATCTCCTACTTCAATCAAAGTGTCTCCAACAGGAGCACCTTTGATATTTTTAATACCAGCAACTATATAACCTACCTCACCTGCTGAAAGAGTTTGTTTTTTAACTTTCTTTGGAGAAAAAATACCTATCTCATCAGCATTATGGTTTTGACCAGTAGAGTAAATTTTAAATTTTTGACCTGTTTTAATTGTGCCATTTTTAATCCTTATCAAAGAAACTACTCCAAGATATGAATCAAACCATGAGTCAACAATAAGCGCCTGCAATGGAGCAGAAGGGTCCCCTTCTGGTGGAGGTATATCTAATACCAGCATATCCAAGAGGTCTTCAATGCCAACTCCAGTCTTCGCACTTACTAGGGGTGCGGAGCTAGCATTAATACCAATCATATCTTCAATTTCTTTTTTTACTCTTTCCGGTTCAGATTGCGGAAGATCAATTTTATTTATAACAGGAACAACTTCTAACCCTTGCTCTACTGCCGTATAACAGTTAGCAAGTGTTTGGGCTTCGACACCCTGAGAGCCATCAACTACCAGGAGTGCTCCCTCGCATGCTGAAAGTGATCTAGAGACTTCATATGAAAAATCTACGTGACCTGGGGTATCAATAAAATTTAATTGGTACGGCGTTCCGTCTTTGATATATTCGAGTGTCACCGCTTGAGCTTTAATAGTTATGCCCCTTTCACGCTCTATATCCATAGAGTCAAGGATTTGCTCAGACATCTCCCTAGCTGTAAGTCCGCCGCAATATTCTATCAATCTATCAGACAGAGTGGATTTTCCATGATCAATATGGGCTATGACAGAAAAGTTTCTAATATTTTTCATAAAGTGATGCTATTTTACAGGCAAAGAGACCAATAAAGGAGCAAATAAAGTCTTTTTAAATACTAATTAATAGTAATAGACGTTATTAACCTTCCGCCACTTCTAATAATATGAAAAGCTACTTTATTTCCTGAAGAAAACTGCTCTAAAGCATTATCAAAAGAATCAATATCAACAATCTCATATTTCTTTCCTTTGTGCTGGATCATTGTAATAACATCGCCACGAGCTACCTTCCCAGATGCAGGAGAGCCTGGATTTATTCTTGATACAATGACGCCATCTGGCAGTTTAGACATAGCTGGATTATCTCTATCAATCTCAGCAACTTTAAGACCCACAGGGTCTGATGAATTCTGAGATTTTGCAGGAACGAATGATTCTTTATTTACAGGAAGCTCTCCAAGAACAAACTTCAGCTCAATCTCATCGCCATCCCTTATTACTTTTGCACGTGCCTTGGTACCAGGTCTCATTTGTCCAACTACATGAGGTAAGTTGGTGCTGAACTTAATTTCTTTTTTATCAAACTCAATTATTACGTCGCCAGGTATAAGACCTGCAAGATCTGCAGACTCTCCCTCTTCTACATCATTAATGAGAGCACCGTAAGGCTTTTTCATTCCAAGAGCATCAGCTAAATCACTGTCGACTTCACTCATTCTTACTCCAAGGTAGCCCCTTGCAACTTCACCGTTATCAATAATTTGGTCAGCCACATCAACAGCAACATTAATTGGTATAGCAAAAGCCAATCCTTGATAGCCACCACTTCTTGAATATATCTGAGAATTAATTCCAACGACATTCCCATCTAAATCAAATAAAGGCCCACCTGAATTTCCAGGATTAATGGCAACATCGGTCTGTAAAAATGGAACATAGTTACCTATATTATTATTTTGAATACTTCTTCCCTTAGCGCTTACAATCCCAGCGGTAACAGAGAAATCAAAACTAAATGGTGATCCTATGGCAACCACCCAATCACCAACTTTTAACTCATCACTATCCCCAACTCTTACTACCGGTAGATCATCTCCATCAACTTTAAGAACAGCTAAATCTGATAGCTGATCAACACCAATAATTTCTGCAACATACTCCCTTCTATCAGAAAGCGAAACAATAACCTCAGTAGCATCTTCAACAACATGGTAATTAGTTAAAATATAGTTATCCTTAAGAATAAAACCCGAACCATAAGATACTGCTTCTCTCTTTTTTTGAGGAGCTTCTCTGTATTGCCTTGGTATACCAAATCTCTCCAACATTTCATCTGGAATCCCGCCGTAATTATTTGACTGTCTTTGGGCAACTTCTCTTGTTGAGGTTATGTTTACAACCGCAGGTGCTGAACTCTCAACTAGGTCAGATATATTTCCAGGCAATGCTGATAACAATGGGTTTGTAGATAGTAGTGATATAAATAAAACTAAGTTAATTTGTAGAATTTTGTATTTCATAATGTTTTTTTGTTATTTATCGATTACTTCAGCAATTTCAATTGCAGATTTCGAGTTCAGATTACCATATAAAGTTAACACCCTTCCATCTGCTAAAGGAACTAAATAAATCATTTTATTTCCATGCTTCCAATACCGAACCTTATTGATACCTAGGTTCTTTTTCTCAAGACGCAGTCTAAAGCTTTCCTTCCCCTTGATATATTGACTGTTGCTTTGACCTTTAGTATTAAACCCAACATTTCTCAGATCAATGTCTGAATTATTACTGCTCATAAACTCTGGATTATTTATAACCTTAAGCACATGATCCACTAAATTCTCCTCTGAAAGACTGGCAATATCTTTGGCTTCTTTGCTATTTATAGCAAGATTTAGTCTATTAGCAGCCTCGTTATCAGGCCCTAACCTTGAAAAATTAATAGTATCAAAATTTATAAAAACAATTGTAAGCAAAACTGATGCGGCGGCGGTAATGCCGTTAGAGAACCAAAAGTTCGAATTAAATCTATTTTTAGGTTTTATTGGCTGAACATTTCCTTCGTTTATATTTAATGCTGAACTCATCAAGGCATAGTGAGATAATTTTTTTTGAAGGCTTTCGTCAGAAGATAGAGCATCTAGGACTGAATTAATTTCTGCCTCGTCCAGCTCCCCGTCATAAAGCGCAGATAGCTTTTCGTTAATATCATTATTTTTCATTTGTGGATTCCTGTGAAATAAATTCAAGCACACCTTCACGTGCTCTAAAAATTCTGGACCTTACAGTCCCTATTGGTGTATCTGTAATCAACGCAATCTCTTCGTAACTCAGCCCATCTGACTCTCTTAAGGTAAATGCTGTCCTCAAGGTTTCTGGCAAGCTATTAATAAAAGATCTAACCTTGAACAATGACTGACTATGCATAAGATCTGTTTCTGGGTTTGCGTGTGATGCGAAGTCCATTTCAATGGCATCTGAAGATATATTTATTTTATCTTTTTTATAATTTGAGCTAACCACATGATTTTTAGCAAGATTAATAGCTATTCTATAAACCCATGTAAAGAAAGCGCTGTCGCCTCTAAAAGAATTAATCTTCTTCCAGACCTTGATAAAAGTTTGCTGAGCTAAGTCTTCTGAATCTTCTTTTGATTTAGTGAAAGCAAATAAAGATGCGTACACTCTTGGATAATATTTTGTCATCAAGAAATTAAATGCTCCTGTATCTCCCTTCTGAGCTCTATGAATTAACAAAGAATCTTCTTCAGGGTTGTTTTTTTTCATTAATTTTACTTCCTTGCTCAATAAGACAACTTAAATTATTAAAAGTTTCCTTGTTTTGTAAATTTTTTTAAATGCTTATCAATAAATATCTCATGCAAATCATTATCTAAAGAAACTCCTTTGAAGATATAATCAAATAACTTTTGATCATCGTGGTCCAGGATACTATCAAAAATACTAATCCCTTTTTCATCCATAATGAGTAGGTCGCCTTTAGCAAACTCTCTTAATAGTAGGTCGATTTCACGCATTCCTCTTCGACATTTCCAGTGTATTCTGTTTATTTCTTGATTCATTGGTTAGAATAAATTAATTAGTAACTCATTTTACAAGAAAATCGACATACAAAATAAATTAATATCATTTGGCTCGCTTTATTTAGATACCCTAAAGGTAATAAATATTGAAGGTGATGAAGATAAAGTAGAAAAATTTCTACAAGGTCAGGTTACCTCTGATGTTGACTGTTTATCTGGCAACGTTATGCAGCTTTCGTCGATATGCAACCAAAAAGGCTTGGTGATGGCTGGATTCCTTCTGTTAAAGGAAGGTCTAACATTTAAAGTTATTATTGCCAGCGAGCTTAGTAATGTTTTCGTAGAAGAGCTATTGCCCTTCGCAAAGTTTTTTGGTGTTACTTTCAAAGAAACAGATCAATATGTCAAAGTTAGTATTTTAAAAAACAATGAAAAATTTTTATTTATAAAAAATAATTATTTTGGTCTCTCGGCACAGATAACCGCAACAAGAGAACACATTGATCAACCTATAGTGATGGAAGATTGGAAAGTTGCTAACGCTCTTATAAAGAATTATCCCCTATCAGCTGAGGATGTTGGGAAATATAGACCTCTGGAAATATTCTATGATCAATTAAGGGTTTCATTTGATAAAGGGTGCTATAGAGGCCAAGAGATTGTAGCGAGAATGAAATATCTTGGTGTTGATCGAAGAAGTTTTTCTACTGTTATATCTGAAGAAAGTTATGAAATTAACTCTAATATGAAATTAGTCTCTTCTGAAGTATTTTATAAGGGCTATAAAATCTTTAATTGCTCAATAAAGAAAGATAGTCTAGAAATGGTTGAAAATGATCCTTTAGTAGAATTAGTTTTGTAGTTAGTTACCAAATTATAGGTGCTATGTTCTTGTCAGCTAGTAGTTTATTTGTTTTGGAAAAATGTCTGCAGCCAAAAAAACCTCTATATGCAGATAATGGAGATGGATGTGGTGCAATTAGCACATGATTAACTTTTTCATCTATTAAGTTTCTTTTAGAAATAGCATGAGCTCCCCACAAAAGAAAAATAACATCGCCCTTTAAATTAATAGAATTTATTACAGAATTTATTAACTTATCCCAGCCGATATTTGCATGAGAACCAGGCTTTGATTGCTCAACAGAAAGAGCTGAATTAAGAAGAAGAACACCCTGATAAGCCCATGACTTTAAGTCTCCAGAAGAGCAATCTAAACTACCTAAATCAGACTCTATTTCTTTATAAATATTTCTAAGCGATGCTGGTATTTTTTTGCCGCTGTTAACTGAAAAAGCGAGGCCATTAGCAACCCCTTCTTGATGGTATGGATCTTGCCCAAAAATGACAACCTTAGTATTCTTAAACGGGCACATTTTAAATGCATTAAACATATCAGCGTCAGATGGAAATACAGAGATATCTGCCATTCTGTCTGTGATCACATGCTCCAATGGCTTGGATAAATCAGCAAGACTAATTGACTTTTTTAGCTCTATAAGCCAGTTTCTAGGGAGGTCTATTTTGATATCTTTATTGCTCATATTACTTACTAAATCTTATCCACAATTTCTGTGGATAAAGTGTTGGATAACTTTATTTATAACAGGTCAAACACTTACAAATAAAGGGTTCCTTGGACTTGATCAAAATTTGTACAATTATTAATAAAAATACCGTAGATCAATATTTTACAGTTATTTTAAGAAAATTTAGTGATTCGAGGCCAAAAAAAGTCTTAGTCTTTAATACTATAAATAATATCTGTTGACAAGTATTTTTGGATATTAAAGTTGTAAACGTCGAAACTAAACATAAGTTCTTTTATTTAGAACGATTTTTCAGCGGTTTAGGCTTAGATTTACCCGCAAAGCCTAACACTTAAAACATGATCAATATTACGAATATCATCAATAAGCTGGTCTGATGGCTTGTCCTCTAAGTCTATTAAATTAATAGCAATAGTGTCTCTACTTTTATTAGTCATGTCTGTAATATTTAAGTTTGAGGAGGCTATCTGATCAGCTATTCTTCCGATCATTCCCGGCTCATTTTTATTGATAATAACCAGTCTATTTTCTGTTGCTCGCCCAAGCTTAATTGATGGGAAATTGACTGAGTTTATTATCACTCCATTCTTTAAAAAATTTGCTACTTGATTGGCAGCCATGACGGCACAATTAACCTCTGCTTCCTTAGTGCTTGCTCCTAGGTGAGGAAGTAAAATAACATCATTAAAATCAGAAGACCTATCAACTAATTCTGGTGTTGGAAAGTCTGTGACAAAAGTACTGATTTGCTTGGAATTTAATGCATCAATAATATCTGCATTATTTACGATGCCGCCTCTTGAAAGATTAATAAGCTTAGCTCCTTTTTTGAAATGCTTTAGCATATCTTTAGAAATTAAGTCCTTAGTCGCCTCAATAAGAGGTACGTGAAGTGATATGTAATCTGAGTTAGCCAGTAAAAACTCCAAAGATTCTGCTTTTTCAACATCTTGAGGTAATCTCCAAGCCGCATCTACAGATATATGAGGGTCAAAACCTATAATTTTCATGCCCATAACTTCTGCTGTTTGTGCCAAAAGAGAGCCGATAGCTCCTAGACCCACAATACCCAATGTCTTGCCTTTTAACTCACTACCTTTGAACATTTTCTTTTGAGCTTCCATTGACTTATTAAGCTCTGAAGTTTCTTGTCCTGAAAGAGTTTTTGAATAAGCGTTGCCTTCGATAATTCCTCTTGAGGATAAAAGCATTCCGCATACAACTAGTTCTTTTACAGCATTTGCATTGGCACCTGGAGTATTAAAAACAACGACTCCTTTGCTAGTAGCATCTTGAACTGGAACATTGTTTGTTCCTGCTCCAGCCCTGCCTATGCATTTTAAAGAATTATTAAGATCTGCATCAGAAAGGACCTGACTTCTAATAAGAAGAGCATCTGGATTGATTTCATCAACCCGAAGTTCGTTATTTTGTAATATGTTGATGCCATCATCAGCGATGTTATTGAAAATTTTGTATGTGTACATTTTGAAATGGTTACTTTAAGAACTCACGCATTATATATAAAAAAATTACCTAGAAGATATTAATTATCCTATTGAGCTTTCAATATAGGCCTTCCATGATAAATAGTCGCTTTCATAAGCATCTTGTAATTTTAAGCTAGGAGTTATTTTCTTATCATGCTTAATATTAATGTCTGATAAGTTCATTCCAAAGCCTAATTGAGCAACTATACAGGCACCTAAAGCAGTAGATTCTGCATTATGTGGTTTGAGTACTTCCTTTTGCAAAACATCAGAAAGAACTTGGCAGAAAGTTTCATTGGAAGTCATCCCGCCATCTACTAATAAGCTATTTATAGAAATATCATATCTTTCAAGAATACTAGTTATATCTTTAGTCTGGTAACAGATTGATTTAAAAGCTGCTGTCACCATATCCTCAATAGAAGAATCTTGAGTTATTCCATAAAAGCCAGCTCTAACATCTGAATTCCAGTAAGGGGCGGCAAGACCGTTGAAAGCCGGAAGAAAATGAACATTATTAGAGCTACCTTCTGGATTGAGAAAAGCTTCACTCTGCTTTGCCGACTCAAAAAACTTCATCTTATCTCTAAGCCATTGAATCGTAGTCCCGCATGAGTAAATGCTTCCCTCAAGTGCGTAAGCCACTTCATCATTTATTTGATAGCCTATGGTTGTTAGTAGACCCTCGTTAGTTTTTATTATTTCATCCTTAGTATTCACCATAAGAAAACATCCAGTTCCATATGTTGATTTTATACTTCCAGACTCAAAACACCCCTGTCCAACCAAAGCAGCTTGTTGGTCGCCTATGACCCCAGTTATAGCAATCTCTTTTTCATTTTGTATAAGCGTTCCAAAGTTTGAATCACACGATCTAACTTCTGGCATCATTGATATTGGTATATCAAAGAGCTCTAATAAATCTTCATCCCATTGCATAGTATTAATATTAAAAAGCATTGTTCTTGATGCATTGGTGACATCTGTTAGATGATTTTTTTCTTTAGAAAGATTAAATATAAGAAATGTGTCAACTGTTCCAAAAAGTAAATTGCCGCCTTCTGCCTCTTTTCTGGCATTTGGAACATTGTCGAGAATCCATTTAATTTTAGTTGCTGAAAAATAAGGATCCAAAACCAATCCTGTTTTGTCTTTAACCATAGCCTCATGATTAAGGTTTTTTAATTCTTCGCATAATTTACTTGTTCTTCTGTCTTGCCATATTATTGCTGGATATATTGCCTTGCCAGTTTGTTTTGACCAAACAATAGTCGTCTCTCTTTGGTTTGTTAAGCCGCATGAGGAAACAACCCCATCATAATTATTTAAAACATTAGTAACTGTTTCTTGAACAGTATCAAGAATAAGAGCTGGATCAGCTTCAACCCAACCGTCGTTTGGGTGGGTTAATTGATATTCTTTCTGAGATTCAGTAATAACTTCAAGCTCTGAATTAAAAACAATTGCCCTGGAGCTAGTAGTACCTTGGTCTATGGCTAAAAAACTATTCATAATTTCTCCCCTTTTAATAATTATCCACAATTTATCAACCGATTACCAACAGCAATAAAACACCTTTATATACACTATATAGACATAAAAGATGAAATTGTCACAATATATAGTGTTTTTTTACTTGCTTCTTTATCCACAACTAGTAATATTAGATGGTAGCGGAAAAAGTGTAAATATAATTGAAATCAAGAAGAACTTATTACAAAAAAGCTTTAAATACTCAAATGAGTCAATTAATTTACGTGTAAAAATAGGGAATAGAAAAAAATAAAATGGAAACACAACAAGAAATAACAAAAACATTAGAAGCGCAAACACAAACAGCAGCTAATGATATAGAGACTACAGCACCAGGAAAACTAAGAGTCATAAAAAGAAATGGGAAAGTTGTTGCGTTTGAAGAAGACAAAATTAAGGTAGCAATTACAAAAGCATTTCTAGCAAATGAATCAGGTAATGCTGCAGCCAGCGAAAGAATACATAAAAAAGTTAATCAAATATCTGTTGGTGTACTTGAAGTATTCGAAAGAAGAATGCCCTCTGGAGGAACTCTTCACATAGAAGAAATTCAAGATCAGGTAGAGCTCCAATTAATGAGAGCAGAAGAGCTTGAGGTTGCAAGAAGCTACATTCTTTATAGAGCCGGAAGAACTCAGGAAAGAAAGAAAGAAGCTCCTGCAATTGATATTTCAAACAGATTAGAAATAAATATTACAAAAAGTGATGGAACTTTAGCTCCTTTAGACGTTAATAAGGTTGCATTGTTAATCAATGATGCTTGTGAAGGGCTCGAAGAAGTCTCAATGAACGAAGTTCTAGAAGAGGCCTTAAAAAATCTTTATGACGGAGTGTCTTTAGCAGATATGAGAACAAGTCTTGTTATGTCAGCGAGAACAAAGGTTGAAAAAGAACCAAATTATTCATTCGTTACTGCTAGAATTTTAATGGATCAAATTAGGTGTGAGGCACTAGGTTTTCTAGGCATTGCTGATGAAGCAAGTTATCACGACATGGAGAAACATTATCCAAAAGCCTTACACGCATACATAGAGAAAGGCATAGAGCTCGATATATTAGACCCAATATTAAGAACATTTGATCTTAAGAGACTTGGAGATGCTATAGACCATACAAGAGACAATCAATTTACGTACCTAGGCCTCCAAACGCTTTATGACAGATACTTCATCCATAGTGATGACGTGAGATATGAGTTGCCTCAAGTATTTTTTATGAGAGTTGCAATGGGTCTTGCTGTTGAAGAAGATAACAGAGAAGAAAGAGCAATAGAGTTTTATAGACTTCTATCCAGCTTCGATTACATGAGCTCTACACCTACATTATTTAATTCAGGAACTAAGAGACCGCAACTGTCATCTTGCTATCTAACCACTATCCCTGATGATCTTGATGGAATATTTGGTGCAATGAAAGATAACGCTCTTTTATCTAAATGGGCCGGAGGTTTGGGAAATGACTGGACCTCAGTGAGAGCTATGAATTCATATATCAAAGGAACAAACGGAAAAAGTCAGGGTATCGTTCCCTTCTTGAAGGTTGCTAACGATACAGCAGTAGCAGTTAACCAAGGTGGGAAAAGAAAAGGTGCTATGTGTGCCTATTTAGAAACATGGCATTTAGATATTGAGGAATTCCTTGAGCTAAGAAAGAATACTGGTGATGAAAGAAGAAGAACACATGACATGAATACAGCTAACTGGGTTCCAGACTTATTTATGAAAAGAGTTGAGCAAGATAAAAACTGGACTCTGTTCTCACCAGGAGAAACTCCAGAACTTCATGATTTAGTCGGTAAAGCATTCGAAGAAAAATATGAAGAATATGAAAGAAAAGCAGCTGCTGGAGAAATGGATCAATCTAAATCAATGCCAGCAAAAGAGCTTTGGAGAAAAATGCTTACCATGTTGTTTGAAACAGGACACCCATGGATTACATTTAAAGATGCTTGTAACTTAAGATCTCCTCAACAGCATGCTGGTGTAATTCACTCATCAAACCTATGTACAGAAATTACTTTAAATACTAGTGCAGATGAAATAGCTGTATGTAATCTTGGCTCTGTCAACCTAGCAAACCATATGAAAGATGGCGTTCTTGATGAAGAAAAAGTAAAACAAACTGTCTCGACAGCAATCAGAATGCTAGATAACGTGATTAACATTAACTACTACTCTGTTGAAACAGCAAGAAACTCTAATCTCAAACACAGACCTATTGGACTTGGAATGATGGGATTTCAGGATGCTTTGTACGTTCAAAATATTGCTTACTGCAGCAGTGATGCAGTCGAATTTGCAGACAAGAGCATGGAATTAATAAGCTACTATGCAATCCATGCATCAACTGAACTTGCAAAAGAAAGAGGAAGTTATGAGACATTCGAAGGATCTTTATGGAGTAAAGGTATTTTACCAAAAGATTCAATTGAAATACTTGCAGAGAATAGAGGTAATGAGTATTTAAATGTTGATAGATCTGAAACTCTAGACTGGGATACATTAAGGAAGAAGGTTCTTTCTGATGGAATGAGAAATTCAAATGTAATGGCCATAGCCCCTACAGCAACGATATCAAATATAACTGGAGTAACTCAGTCAGTAGAGCCAACATATCAAAACCTATATGTGAAATCTAACCTTTCTGGAGAATTTACAATAGTTAACCCTCATCTAGTTCGTAAGCTTAAAGAGTTAGACTTATGGGATGATGTAATGATCAATGATTTAAAATACTTTGAAGGGAGTCTTGCTAAGATATCAAGAATTCCTGATGATATTAAAACAATCTACTCAACAGCATTTGAAGTTGAGCCTAGATATATTGTTGAAGCAGCTAGTAGAAGACAAAAATGGATTGACCAAGGACAGTCATTAAATCTTTATATTGGAAATGCTGATGGTAAAAAACTTGATATTACATACAGAATGGCTTGGTATTCAGGCTTAAAAACGACTTATTACCTAAGATCAATTGGCGCGACCTCTACAGAGAAGTCAACAGTCCAGCAAGGTAAACTTAACGCGGTTAGCTCAGATCAAACAGAAGCCGCACCACAAGAACTCGGAGCTGCAGCACCAGTTCCATCCGCAGCTTCCATGGATGAACCAGATTGCGAAGCATGTCAGTAACTAAAGGAGAATTATGATGTTGAATTGGGATGATTATGGAAAAGAAGAAAATACAATAACAGCGGTAAGTAACCCAGAACCGGTTAAAGCACCTGAGATAAAAATAGAAGTAGCGGCACCCGTTATGACAGACGTAGAGGCTCCTGCCAAGCAAGGAAAACCAATTGAGGAAGGCTCAAGAGCAAAAATAGCAAGAGAAGCTATAAAAAATCTTGATGAAACTGCCGGCAATGCAGAGCTTGATCAAGGAATGGGAAGAGTTCAGGTAGATGAAAAAATGATGATCAACTGTAAAGCTGATTTAAACCAGCTTGTTCCAATGAAATATGACTGGGCATGGCAAAAATATCTTGATGGTAGTGCTAACCATTGGATGCCTCAAGAAGTGAATATGACTAGTGATATTGTTTTATGGAAATCAGAAGACGGGTTAACAGAAGATGAAAGAACAATTGTTAAAAGAAATCTTGGATTCTTTTCAACAGCTGATTCTCTTGTGGCAAATAACCTTGTTTTAGCTCTGTATAGACTAATCACAAATCCAGAATGCAGACAGTATATTTTAAGACAAAGTCTTGAAGAAGCGATTCATACCCATGCATACCAATACTGTATAGAATCCCTAGGCATGGATGAGGGAGAAATCTTTAATATGTATAGAGAAGTTCCATGTGTAGCAAGAAAAGCATCATGGGGACTTAAGTACACTCAAGAGATATCAGATCCTGACTTCAAAACTGGAACTGTAGAAACAGATAAGCAATTACTAAAAAATCTTATCGCTTTCTATTGCGTACTAGAAGGGATATTTTTCTACTGTGGATTTACTCAAATTCTTTCAATGGGAAGAAGAAATAAAATGACAGGAACATCAGAGCAGTTTCAGTACATTCTTAGAGATGAATCAATGCATGTGAACTTTGGTATTGATGTTATTAACCAAATTAAGATTGAAAACCCACATCTTTGGGATGCAGAGATGAAAAATGAAGCAGCTCAAATGATCTTAGAGGGAACTGAATTAGAAATCATGTATGCAAGAGACACTATGCCAAGAGGTGTATTAGGAATGAATGCAGCAATGATGGAAGAATATCTTAAGTTTATTGCAAACCGAAGACTTACTCAGATTGGTTTAGATGAAGAGTTCAAAGGTGTAACAAACCCTTTCCCTTGGATGTCAGAAATTATTGATCTAAGAAAAGAAAAGAATTTCTTTGAAACAAGAGTAACTGAATATCAAGTTGGTGGAGCCCTTAACTGGGAATAGTGAATCCTGCTGAGAAAAAGCCTCTTTTAAGAGGCTATTTTCATGAATGGATGTTCTTTATTTCCATTGGTGCATGTATTCCTTTAATCAGTAAAAGCACAAACCCTAAAGAACTTATTGCTACTGTTGTTTATTCGATAGGTATATTTATGATGTTTGGATTCAGTGCTCTTTATCATAGAGTTAATTGGAGGCCAAAAGTCTTAAAGGTCATGAGAAGACTAGATCACTCATCAATTTTTATAATGATAGCTGGGAGTTTTACTCCAATATGTCTTCTTGTACTGCCTGATAAGCTTGGGCTGCAGCTACTACTAATCATATGGGTAATTGCAGGTATAGGTATACTTCAAACAGTTTTATTTACAAACACACCTCGAATGGTTAGGGCTGGTATATACCTTATCGCAGGATACATGGCCATTCCCTACCTATCCGTTTTATCCTCGGTTATGGGCTTTACTAACTATGCATTAACCGTGGCAGGTGGAACTATTTATTCAGTTGGTGCTATTAGTTATGGATTAAAGTTTCCAGACTTTAGCCCTGAGTATTTTGGTTATCATGAGTTTTTTCATATATTGGTTTCTGTAGCAGCTATTCTGCACTTCATAGTTATATATTCCATCGTTGGCTAAGGAAGATATATGAAATTATATTCTGCAAAATACGCCCTAAGCCCATGGAAGGTTCTCATATTTATTGCAGAGAAAGGCATTAAAAATATTGAAATTATTAATCTTGATCTTGCAAATAAAGAGCACAAAACAGACGAATATAAAGCAATAGCTCCAAATTCAAGAGTCCCTTCTTTAATACTCGATGATGGAACGGTCATCCTTGAGACTAGTGCAATTTGTAGATACCTAGAATGCATTTATCCCGAACCAAATCTATTTGGAGAGAGTCCTATGGAAATAGCAACTATAGAGATGTGGTACGCACTATCATCTCATGAGCTAATGTTGCCTCTTGCTCACGGCTTTAGACATACTCATCCTGGGATGAAAGAGTTAGAAAATCAGAATAAAGAATTTGGTTTAGCGCAACGAGAAGTTGCTAGAAAATCATTGAAATATTTTAATAAGGTTGTTTCAGACAGGGAATTTATAGCTGGTGCCAGATTCACTTATGCTGACATTCAGGTTGCCTCAGTTCTTATGTACTTGGTAAGGCTTAATAAAATTGAGCTTGGAGAGTATGAAAATCTGAGCGAATATATCACTCAGATTTCAAGTCGTCCTAGTTTTTCTATTTAAATTATTGTTTATTAATTAATTCAAATATTTTTAATGTCTGCTCGCCGCCATTTTGAAGCGCTCTTGCATCTGCCATATCTGAAATACCATCCCAGTTTGCAGCAATATTTTCTGCAGTCATATCCTCTCCAGTTCCAAGAGAGACACCCATAGTTTCATGAATAAATATTCTTGAAAAAACACCTGCTCCTGCTGACATAATGGCGCCGTTTGGAGCTTGGTCGCTTGATAGATATATAACTGCTGGAGTTACATACTCAGGCTGCATATTTTTTCCAAAGTCCTCTGGGATCAAGCCTTCTGTCATTCTTGTATAAGCGACAGGAGTTATTGAGTTTGAAAAGACATTATATTTCTGGCCTTCAATTTTTAGAGTATTCATCAATCCAACCATGGCCATTTTAGCTGCTCCATAATTACTTTGTCCAAAATTACCGAAAACACCACTTGATGAGCTGGTAAAAACAATCCTTCCATAGCCCTGCTCTCGCATGATTGGATAAATGGTATGAGTACAGTTTAAAGTTCCTTGAAAATGAACATCCATGACTAAGTTAAAATCTTCTAAAGTTACATTATGAAAACTTTTATCTCTAAGAATTCCAGCATTGTTAACTAAAATATCTATTCTTCCCCACTTGTCCATAACCTCTTTGACCATATTTTGGATAGCAGGCAAATCTGTAACACTAGCACCATTAGCCATCGCCTCTCCACCCTCTGATTTAATTTGAGCAACTACAGCCTCTGCGGCATCACTAGTCCCGCTTCCGTCGACACTTCCACCCAAGTCATTTACAACTACTTTGGCTCCTTTTCTTGCAAGCTCTAATGCATGTTGTTTTCCAATTCCGCCGCCTGCACCCGTAACGATTGCAACCTGATTATCAAATCTAATACTCATTTAGTTTCTCCTTTTTTGTTGGAACTAATACTTTGCTTTAAAATAGAATTTTATTTTAATCAAAAACTATAACTATTACCATGTTAAAAGAGACCCTAGACGAATATCCGGATATTGATATTGATATATATCAACTAAATCATAGTGAAGAAAAAATAACGACATGGCTTAAAAGATGCTCATTAGAAATAGAGTGGGTTTCGGGATTAATTAAAATTTTTGGTAAAGAACATAAGATTCCAAGGCTCCAGTCTTGGTATGCAGATAAAAATATTAACTATGCATATTCTGGAAAAAATTTAGTAAGGAACGATTGGAATGAAATACTCAATGAGATTAAAAAAGATATTGAGTCAAAGACCTCTGTTAAATTTAATTCAGTATTAGCAAATTTATATAGGAATGGAGATGACTCTATGGGCATGCATGCTGATGATGAAAAAGAGCTTGGACCCAAACCTGTAATTGCATCACTGTCCCTTGGAGAAGAAAGAAATATTTTCTTTAAGCATAAGTATAAAAATATTAGCTTTTCCGTACCTCAAGAAAGTGGCAAATTAATTGTAATGAAGGGTAATACTCAAGAATTTTGGAAGCACGGTATAAAAAAGACAAAAAAAATTAAAAAGCCAAGAATTAATCTTACTTTTAGGAATATAATTAGTTAATTGTAAACATAACTTTAAGGATAAAAATGAGTTCAAGAGTCAAAGTAGTAGTTACTGGTGCAGCTGGTCAAATAGCATATTCGCTAATACCAAGACTGGTTGATGGCAAAACATTTGGAAATAAAATTGTAGATTTATGTCTAGTTGAGATACCTCAAGTGGTAAGTAAATTAGAGGGCTTAGTTATGGAACTTGAAGATTCATATTTTCCTCATATGGGGGAAGTAACTTATACAGATAATTTTGATGAAGCCTCGCATGATGCCGATTGGTTTTTACTTGTGGGAAGTATTCCTAGAGGAATTGTTTACGAAGGTAAAAAGATTGAAGAGAGATCTGATCTTCTTAAAATCAATGGTGGTATTTTTGTTAATCAAGGTAAAGCTATTGGCGAGAATGGTAAAGATAATGCAAAAATTTTAGTAGTAGGTAATCCTGCAAACACCAATGCCTTGATTGGAAAGAATGCTGCAGGAAAAGATTCACAGTTATGGATGGCAATGACTATGCTAGATGCAAGTAGAGCTAAGTCAGTAATAGGTAAGAAAACCAATACTAATGTTAGTGAAGTCAAGAATATGATTATTTGGGGCAATCATAGCCCTACTATGTATCCTGATGTTGAGAATGCAGTGATAAATGGAAAATCAGGAACTGAGACAATCAATGATATGGCCTGGGTAGAGAATGAATTCCTACCAACTGTTCAGCAAAGAGGAAAGTCTGTTATTGATGCTCGCGGTGCATCATCTGCAACATCTGCAGCAAAAGCAGCCTTAGATACTATTATTGCCTGTGAGAACACTACAGAGGCCGGTGACTGCTTTAGTGCAGCCATTGCAAGTGATGGATCATATGGAGTTCCTGAAGGGCTTATATGTGGCTACCCATTAATGACATTAGAAGATGGAAGTGTAGAAATTAAAAGAGATATCAGTCTTTCTGATTTTGCAAAAGAGAGATTTCAACTTTCAATTGATGAGCTGTCTTCAGAAAGAGAAGCTGTAAAACATTTAATGAAATAATGCAGAAGGATAAAATTCAAAATAATTTTTTGTTGGATATCCTTAAAAATGAAAACTGTCTGAGTGCACAATTTGTAACATCAAAAGATGTTGCAAAATTGATAAAAAAAATAGAAGAAGCTGATCTTAATAGCATCAATATTGCGCCTAATATTGAGGAAATGGTTGAATGCACTGATGATATCTTTATCGTGCTTGAAGATGTGCCTTTGTCAGAGAGTGACGTTGGGACTATCAAGAACCTCTTAAGTCAAAAAATTATAATCTTTACACCTTTTGATGACGGCAGGAATATTGACAGTTCAATGACCAGACTTGGTTTTGTGCTTGAAATAAACGATGCAAAAAACAATCTTAAATGTTTTTCATATAATCTTAAGACTTACAATAATAAGAGGTCCTGGAATAATGCAGAAGGATGGGCAAACCCCGAAAATTTTGACAAGTTTAGGTGGTAAATTCTAAGATTTGAGTTGTGGGAACAAAATAACATCTCTAATTGATGTTTGATTTGTAATCATCATAACTAGCCTATCTATACCGATACCAACTCCAACTGCAGGCGGCATTCCATGCTCAAGAGCTGTAACGTAATCCTCATCAAAAGCCATAGCTTCATTATCACCAGCGTCTTTAGCTTTAACTTGCTCTTTAAATCTCTCTGCCTGATCGTCTGGATCATTTAACTCACAGAACCCATTGGCTATCTCTTTGCCACCAATGAAAAGTTCAAACCTATCGGCTATATCTGGATTTTCATTATTTCTTCTTGATAAGGGAGATACTTCAACTGGGTATCCAGTAATAAAGGTTGGCTGTATAAGATTTTCTTCAACTGTTTTCTCAAAAATTTCTAAAAGAATCTTGCCTGCTCCATAGCTCTCATCAACTTTGATGCCGATAGAACCTGCATATTTTTCTAGCTTATTTCTATCTTCTATATCAGATACTGCAAGATTCGTGTTGGCTGATAAAACAGAGTCAGTTAATGATATTCGCTCGAACTTAGATAAATCAATCTCATCATCGCCCCAGGTTGCAGTTAGAGTTCCATTGATTGTTTCAGCTGCTTTTTGAATCATGTTTTCAGTAAACGATATTGTTCTCTCAAGAGATGAATATGCCTCGTAGTATTCAAGCATAGTAAATTCAGGATTATGTCTGGTAGATAGCCCTTCATTTCTAAAGCTTCTATTGATTTCAAACACTCTTTCAAAGCCGCCAACTAAGAGTCTTTTTAAATATAATTCAGGGGCAATCCTAAGAAATAAATCTCTATCCAAAGCATTGTGCTTAGTAATAAAAGGTCTTGCTACCGCACCACCGGGAATAGGATGCATCATAGGTGTCTCGACCTCTATAAAGTCTCTTTCCTTTAATGAACTTCTTACAGACTCAACAATTTTTGTTCTATCTATAAAAACTTTCTTAGAATCCTCGTTGCTCATCAAATCTAGATACCTTTGTCTGTATCTTATTTCAATGTCAGATAAGCCTTTAAATTTATCAGGCATCGGTCTTATAGATTTGGTTATTAGTACGACATCATTAGCCTCTATGGTTAGCTCTTCTGTCCTAGTCCTAAATAGCTTACCTCTAACTCCAGCAATATCTCCTAAATCCCAGGTCTTGAAATCCTCATAGAGCTCAATATCTACAGTATTTTTGCTTACGTATATTTGAATATCTCCGCTTGAATCTCTAATAGTAAAAAAACTAGCATTACCCATAACTCTTTTTAGAACAATTCTTCCAGCTACAGAAATACCTTCTATATTTTTTTCTTCAAGTTGTTCCTTTGAAAAGGATTCATTTTCGGAGTGGATATCTGAAGCGTAATGCTCTTTATAGAAATCATTTACATAAGCTATCTTTTTACTCCTAAGAGCCTCTAGCTTCTTTCTTCTTTCTTCGATAATACCTTCTTCACCACCAATATTTTCTTCTGACATCTAAACTCCTGCTTTCAGACTACTTTTCATAAATTCATCAAGATCACCATTAAGAACCGCTGAAGTATTCCCAGTCTCGTAACCTGTCCTCAAGTCTTTAATTCTAGATTGATCTAAAACATAAGACCTAATCTGACTTCCCCAGCCAATATCTGACTTACTTTCTTCAAGTATCTGTCTTTCTTGATTTTGTTTTTGTAATTCTAACTCGTATAGCTTTGATTTTAATTGTTTAAGAGCACTTTCTTTGTTTTTATGCTGAGATCTGCCGCTTTGACACTGGGTAACAACGCCTGTTGGTGTGTGAGTCAATCTAACTGCAGAATCAGTCTTATTAACATGCTGACCTCCAGCACCTGAGGCTCTATAGGTATCAACTCGAATATCAGCATTGTTAATATTAATTTCAATAGAGTCATCAACCTCTGGTGAAATAAAGACAGATGCAAAAGATGTATGACGTCTACTTCCAGAATCAAAAGGTGATTTTCTTACAAGCCTATGAATTCCAGTTTCTGTTCTTAGCCATCCGTATGAGTAATCACCTTCAACATGCAAGGTTGCTGATTTAATACCAGCAATCTCTCCATGAGATATCTCAGTAATATTTATTGAGAAGCCTCTGCTTTCAGCCCATTTGGAATACATTCTTAGAAGCATGTCAGCCCAATCCTGAGCCTCAGTTCCACCTGATCCAGATTGAATTTCAACATATGCAGAAGCCGGATCCATTTTATTTACAAACATTTTACTAAACTCAAGCTCTTCGAGAGCTTTTTCTAATAAAGGATAATCTTTAATTATCTCTGAGATAGATTCGTTATCTGACTCTTCCTCAGCAATTTCTAGAAGCACTAAGCCATCTGAAACTCTTTCTTCAACAGAATTAAAAACTATTAATGATTTTTCAATTGAAGTTTTTTCTTTACTAATTTTTTGTGATAACTCTAAATCTGACCAAACCTCTTCCTTTCCAAGATCTGCCTCTATTTCTTTTAATCTTTTTTCTTTTTCAGGAACATTGAAAGTACCATCTCTGATTTCATCTACACGGTTTTTTAAATCGTTAAGGCTAGATTTAAGCTCACTAGAATCCATATTATGAATTATTTTTTGTAATAAAATTAAAGATCAATTCTTTTGAGGCCTGAAAGCTATATGACCTCTCATCTTTATCAAAAATAATAGAAAGATTTTCGGGAATGTCACCTAGACTGAGGCCTGCTTTCTCAACAACCAAGGGAAACTTTGCAGGATGCGCCGTTGATAGGATTATAGTTCTGCCCTCTAGCCTTCCAGAAAGCTCATCTACAGCCTCAGATGCAACTGCGGTATGCGGGTCCATTAAGTAATCAAAGGAATTATGGTTCTTTTTCATGGCGTTAACTGTTGAAATGTCATCTACACAATAGCTTAAAAATAGATCTTTAGATTTGTTCCACACTTCGTCTTCAAGCTTTATTGGGGCGTTGGGAAAGTTAGAGTAATAGTCATTGCATAAAGAAGCATCTCTTTCGGCATAGAAGTCATAGATCAGCCTTTCAAAGTTACTTGCAACACTTATATCCATGCTAGGTGAATCAGTTTCATACACCTCTGTTCTAGAGTAATCATTGTTAGAAAAAAATCTATGTAATATATTGTTGTTGTTAACAGCTACGAGAATTTTATTAAGAGGCATGCCCATTTTATGAGCTGAATAACAAGCAAAAACATTTCCAAAATTTCCAGTTGGCACAGAAAAATTTAAAGACTCTTCAAATTTATTTATCTTTAATGATGCGTAAAAGTAATAACAAATTTGTCCAATTATTCTTACCCAATTAATTGAATTTACTGCTAAAAGGTATTGATCATCTTTTAAAAAAGACCTTTCGTTAAATGCCTCTTTTACAATTTCCTGACAGTCATCAAAAGTTCCATCCACTATTAGAGTAAAAACATTTGGACTATCAACGGTTGTCATTTGTCTTCTTTGCACTTCGGACATATTCCCACCTGGAAGTAAAATAAAGCTTTTTATAGACTCAAATCTTCTGCAAGCATCAATAGCTGCCGAACCGGTATCTCCAGATGTTGCTCCAAAGACAATAGCTGTCTTGTTATGTTTTGTTAAAGTTTTATTAAAAAATGCAGCAGCTAACTGAAGACCAAAATCTTTAAATGCTCCTGTAGGTCCATGAAATAGCTCTAAAACTGATTTTGTGTCATCTAATTCTTTTATTGGGGCAAAGCTAGAATCTGAAAAATCATGCCAAGTATTTTCTATCACTTCTATAACCTCTTCATCTGTAAAAGATGATTTAGTAAAAAGAGGGACTATATGTTTAGCCACATCTACAAATGTATCTGCTTGCTTTAACTTTTGGATATCTACTTGAGGCCATGTATCAGGCATAAAAAGACCGCCATCATTGGCAAGACCCTGCATCAAGACTTCTTCAAAGGTCTTTCCAGAATCTTTTCCTCTCGTGCTATGAAATAACATTTCTATTCTGCTTCGATTCTAATTGATCTAATTTTTTTAACTGAATCTAAGGCAAGAAGTTCAATCTGAAGTTCTGCACTATCTTTGTCTTTAAAAATATCTGTAATTAAGATAATTGGAACTAAGTTGCCATCTAGCTCTTCTTTTTGAAGGATTGATTCAATTCCAACACCTTTGGCTGCAAGCAATGATGTAATTGAAGCCATAACTCCTGGGATATCTTTAGCTTCAATATAAAAATAATATTGAAAAGCTAGTTCAGAAAATGGTTTTAGTGGAAGGCTCGAGATAATCTGATCGGATGAATCTGCCTCTGATCCCAAAGTGTTAACTAAATGAACTAAATCTGATATCAACCCTGATGCAGTTGATTCCTGCCCTGCTCCAGATCCAGCGATATGTATTTTACCTACCAAATCAGTATTGATTTCAATTCCATTTCTTACGCCCTTTAAATTGGCAAGATGCGAGTTTAAATCTATTAATGCTGGATGTGCTCTGAGTTCAATATTTTCTTCATCGATTCTAGCTACAGCCAAATGCTTTATCGTATAACCCATATCTTTTGCATGATTAAAATCACTTTTCTCAATTTTAGTAATTCCCTCGACATGAAATTCTTCTGGAGGAAGAGATGTCCCATATGCAATTGATGAAAGTATTCCAATTTTATGTGCCGCATCCATTCCTTCAATATCAAATGTTGGATCTGGTTCTGCATAGCCTTCTTTTTGAGCAAGCTCTAAAGTGCTCATAAACTCACTACCCTCCTCCATGTTTGAAAGGATAAAATTAGAAGTTCCATTAAGCATTCCTGAAATTTTAGAGATATTATTTGCAGCCAGCTCTTCTTTTAAAAGTTTAACTATCGGCGTTCCTGCACAAACAGCTGCCTCATAGAGAACTTTGACGCCATTTTTTCTTGCTGCACTGAAAATTTCATTACCATGATGGTAGATAACTGCTTTGTTTGCAGTTACAACATGTTTCTTATCTTTTATAGCTTCAAGTATTAACTCTCTAGCAGTATCAACCCCTCCAATAAGCTCAACAACAACATCTATATCATATTTTGAAACTTCGAATATATCTCTAACTATTTTAGTTTTACCTGAATCGCATTTTGGATTATCTCGCCTTGCTCCAATAACCTCCACAGATATATTGGTACCCGAATTAGCACTTATGATTTCTGCATTTTCATTTAGGGACCTGTACAAACCTGTTGCAACATTCCCCCATCCACATATTCCTATTTTAAGTTCTTTCATTACATTTCCATTAATAAAAAGTTTTTTATGCCTCTAATAGCTTGTCTGATTCTATGCTCATTTTCTATTAAAGAAAATCTAACATATCCATCACCATCGTCTCCGAAGCCAGCTCCAGGTGATACAGCTACTTTTGCATGTTTTATTAGCAGCTTGCTAAATTCTAAAGATCCAACACTTTTATATTTATCAGGTATTTTTGCCCATACAAACATTGTAGCAAGAGGCTTTTCAACATCCCAGCCAATTCTACTCAAACCTTCGCATAGTTCATTCCTTCTCAACTCATACATTTTACATATTTCTATAACATCTTGATCACAGTCATTTATTGCTTTTATTGCAGCAACTTGAATTGGAGTAAAGGTTCCATAATCCATATAAGATTTTATTTTAGTTAAAGCTTGAACTAGATTTTTGTTGCCGCAGCAGAAACCTACCCTCCATCCTGGCATGTTATATGACTTTGATAATGTAAAAAATTCAACTGCTATATCTTTTGCTCCCTCTACCTCTAATATAGAAGGCGCTTTGAAGTTATCAAAAACAATGTCGGCATAAGCAAGATCATGAACTATCCAAATATCATATCTCTTTCCTATTTCTACTAATTTAGTAAAAAATTCTAAATTTGCCACTTGGGTAGTTGGATTCGATGGGAAATTAATAATTATCATCTTGGGCTTTTTATCAGCATTAATAATTTTTCTTTCTATATCCTCAAGAAACTCATTTAGGTCATCTTTAAGAGCTATAGAGCAAAGACTGGCACCCGCTATCACAACTCCATAAGAATGAATTGGATATGTAGGCGATTGAACTAAAACAGTATCGTCATTTGAGAGTGTTGCTAAAGCAAGATGAGCGATTCCTTCTTTTGAACCCATGCATGTGACTATCTCGTTAACATGATCTAGTTCGACATTATATTTTCTTGCATACCAATCTTTTATAGCCATCCTCAGCTTGGGTAGTCCAGCTGATTGCGAGTATCTATGGGTTATAGGATTTTGTACTGTCTCAATTAACTTATCAACTATGGGCTTCGGCGTTGCTTGGTCGGGATTGCCCATACTAAAGTCAATTATATCCTCACCGTTTGCTCTAGCTTCGTTTCTTAAGTCTCCAATTTGAGCAAAAATATAGGGTGGTAATTTTTTGGCATTATTGAATTCTTGATCGGGCATTAATTACCCCTTTAAGATTTTTAAAAGTTCTTCCGGTGATTTGTAACCTGGGATTAGAAAACCGCTAGATGTAAAAATTGCTGGCGTTCCTGTAACACCTAGTTTCTGTCCGGTTACATAATGTCTCGCTACAGGCTGACTATCGCAAAACATAAGATCAAGTTTTTCTCCACTTTTTAAAGCGGATAATGTTTTCTTAGGATTGCTTGAGCACCAAGCGCCTACCATTTTAGTAAAAGATTCCGTTCCAATTCCTGACCTTGGAAAGGCTGCATAATTAATGGTAATTCCAAGATTGTTATATTCTTTCATCTCACTATGGAGTTTTTTACAATATCCACAATCAACATCGGTAAAAATAGTTACGCTATATTTCTCGTTTTTTGATTTAAATGATATGAATTCTTCTATAGGAATATCACTTAAAACTTTGGCTCTTCTTTTTTCAAGATCCTTATTTGTAATATTCAAGATCCTATCACCACTTATTTTGTACATGTCTCCAAAAATAAAGAAGTTACCATCTGAGGTAATGTATATGGGTTGAGGATCACCATAATATACTTTAAATATGTCTTTAATTTCTGATGGCTCAATTGATTCAATTTGTGCTTCGGGTGGAAGAACAGATTTTAGTTTCTCTCTGATAATAGAGTTGTCTGCAAAAGTTAAGCTGCTAAAAAAAAGAAATAAGCTTAAATATCTCAAATTATTCATTATTATCCTCTAGGGTGGTGTTTTTTAAGAATTTCACCCAGTCGTTGTTTTGCAATGTGAGTATATATTTGGGTAGTTGATAAGTCACTATGTCCTAGGAGTATTTGTACAGATCTGAGATCAGCACCTCTATTAAGAAGATGTGTTGCAAATGCATGTCTTAGTGTGTGTGGTGATATAGAAATTTTTAAACCCTCTCTAAGGATGTAAATCTTAATTCTCTCCCAGAATGCTCCCCTAGAAATTTTAGTACCTCGATTGCTTAGAAATATCTCCTTCTCCCTTAAATCTTTTCTATCATTTAGATAGTCATTTAAAGCCTCTGCAGCGCTCTCACCAAAGGGAATTAATCTTTCCTTGGAGCCTTTGCCAAGGACCTTAACAACTGACCTTTGGATATCAACATCTGTAAGCTTTAAGTTAACAAGTTCAGAGATTCTCATACCTGTTGCATATAATAACTCGATCATGGCCTTGTCTCTTTTCTCTAGAGGCTTTCCAATATCTGGACTATTTATTAACCTTTCCACTTCTGCCTCAGACATTGATACTGGCAAATATTTTTCTAGTTTTGGGATCGTAATATCCTCAACTGGAGATATTTTGATTACTTTCTTTTTTAATAGAAATAAGTAAAAAGACTTAATTGCAGAAATTTTTCTGTTTATTGATGAGCTTTTCAAACCTAATTTAAATAGATGAGCAGTGTACTGATTAACATCAATAGAATTTAGTTTTTTTAATGGGGCGCCAACAGCCTTGATAGACCAATTACTAAAGGCCTCTATATCAGATTCGTATGATTTAACGGTATTTTTAGAAAGACCTTTTTCTATGTATAAATAATCTAAAAAGGAGCCGATTAAATGCTCCTTTTTAAAATTTTTAATCATTAAATTAGTTTAATCTTTCTTTAATTCTTGCTGACTTACCAGATCTATCTCTTAGATAGAATAATTTAGCCTGGCGAACATCACCTTTTCTTTTGACAGTGATCGAATCAATGATTGGGCTATGAGTCTGGAATGTTCTTTCAACGCCGATTCCACTAGAAATTTTTCTAACGATGAAAGATGCGTTTAGTCCGCCCTTCTTAACTCCCATGACAACTCCTTCAAAAGCTTGAAGTCTTGTTCTGTCACCTTCTTTAACTTTTACATTTACTATGACAGTATCACCCGGACGAAATGCTGGTAAATCTGTTTTTACTTGTTTTGCTTCAAAGTCACTAACAATCTGTGCTGGTGTTCTCTCTGTAAGAGAAACAGATGAAACCACTTCTTCAGCAGGAGCTTCTTCAGCAAC
>Ga0209383_1000198_pt1 | contig 44359 bp, 42 predicted proteins | sample CoawatmetaG02DNA_FD_187510 | JGI IMG/M metagenome (GOLD analysis project Ga0209383, IMG submission 187510) | Marine microbial communities from the West Antarctic Peninsula - Coastal water metaG029-DNA (SPAdes) (version 2) | ecosystem: Environmental > Aquatic > Marine > Coastal ...
GCTATAAACTTTAAACTTGGTGATAAAAACATTTTGATTACATTTCATCCTGTCACTCTTGAAAAATCCACATCAGAGAGCCAATTTCAAGAACTACTTAAGTCTATTAGTAACCTAAAAAATACAAAAATAATATTTACAAAAGCAAACAGTGATAATGATGGAAGAATTATTAATAGCATGATAGATGATTATGTTGCTAAAAATGACAATACAATTGCTTTTAAATCAATGGGACAATTGAATTACCTTAGTGCTTTGCAATTTATGGATGCTGTTTTGGGGAATAGCTCCAGTGGTTTGATTGAAGCGCCAAGTTTTAAAATTGGAACGATTGACATAGGCGATAGGCAAAAAGGACGCATTAAAGCTAAGAGTATTATTACTTGCTTACCAAAAAAAGAAAATATTGATAGTGCAATTGTTAAATTATATTCTCCGAAGTTTCAAGAAATTATAAATAATGTTATTAATCCTTATGGAAAAGGTGGGGCAAGTAAAAAAATTACAAAGATAATAAAAGATTTTAATTTAGATAATATTGTTAAAAAATCCTTCTTTGATCTTAAGGATGTTTTTTAATGAGAGTTTTGTTTATTGGCACTGTTGAATTTTCATTGCATGCTTTACAAAAGTTAGTTGATCTTGATGTTAATTTAGTTGGTGTTTGTTTAAAAGAATCATCAAGCTTTAATAGTGATTATGCTGACTTAAGGCCAATCTGCCTATCTAATTCAATTCCTTTTTTAAGTGTGGATGATATAAATGCTCCAAATAGTGTGAAGTGGATAAAAGATTTAAAACCCGATGTAATTTTTTGTTTTGGATGGTCATCGTTAATAGAGGAAGAAGTTTTAAATATTCCCCCAATTGGTGTAGTTGGTTATCATCCTTCAAAATTACCAAATAATAGAGGTAGGCATCCTTTAATATGGGCGCTAGCACTTGGTTTAAAAGAGAGTGCATCTACTTTTTTCTTTATGGATGAAGATGCAGACTCGGGCGATATATTATCTCAAGTTGATTTTGAGATTTTTTATGAAGATGATGCACAAACTCTCTATGATAAAGTTATTGATATTGCGCTTTTTCAAATAGAAAATTTTGTTTCTGAGCTTGAGCAAGGAAAATATTCAAAAGTTAAACAGGATAAGTATAAATCTAACACGTGGAGAAAGCGAAATAATAGTGATGGTGTGATTGATTTTAGAATGAGTAGTAGGGCTATATATAATTTAACAAGGTCTTTAACTAAACCTTACATTGGTGCACATATTGTATATAGAGAAAAAAAAATTCCAATTTGGAAGGTTAAAGAAATTGATACTTTTAATAAAAATATTGAACCAGGGAGTGTTTTAAGGGTGAGTAACAAAACCTTTATTGTAAAATCATTTGATGGCGCAATTGAGGTGCTAGATCATGACTTTGAAATACTGCCAGAAGTTGGGGAGTATTTATGAATAAAGTATTAGTTATTGCCGTTCATCCAGATGATGAAACTCTGGCCTGTGGAGGTACCTTATTAAAGCATAAATCTAATAATGATAAAATCCACTGGCTTATTGCTACTGATATAAAAGAGTCAGAGGGCTTTAAAAAAAGTACAGTTGAAAAAAGAAAAAATGAAATTAATAAAGTAGAAAATTTATTTAATTTTGATTCAGTTAGCAAGCTTGGGCTGTCAACTACAAAAGTCGATGACTATAGCATGAATAGCTTAATTGAAAAGATATCATCAGTAATTAATAAAATTAGACCAGATATTATTTATTTACCATTTAAAGGTGATATCCATACTGACCATAAAAAAATATTTAATGCGGCATATAGTTGCACAAAATCTTTTAGATATCCATTTATTAAAAAAATTTATATGATGGAAACTTTAAGTGAAACTGATTTTTCTTTAAATATAAAAGATGAAAGTTTTATGCCAAATACATTTGTTGATATTAGTGATTTTATGGATAAAAAAATTGAAATAATGAATCTTTATGACGGAGAATTAGGTGATCATCCCTTTCCTAGAAGTGTTAAAAATATTAAAGCATTGGCAACATATAGAGGTGCAACAGCTGGATGTGATTATGCCGAAAGTTTCATGCTTATTAAAGAAATAAAATAGAGATCTTTCAAAAAAATGCAAAGCTTAAGTGTTTTATGCAAGATTATTTTGATAGATAAAGAAAAATGGGATGATCTCTTATTTCAGCACTAATATTAATTGAGCTTGATGAATCATAACCAACTATAATAACTCCCTAAATATTTCGCTAAGACTGGTAGGTGTAAGTATTTAAGTTCAATGTAAAGAATTATAATTATTGTATCAAAATTAAGTTTTAAGTTTTAAATTTTAAATTTTAATAGGAGATTGCTTTGTCAGATATTGATCCACAACAATTATTACTTCCTAAAGAAGTTATCTATTGCAAAAATTGTGTTATGACTAATCAGAGGCCTAGAATAACTTTCAATGAGGAAGGAGTTTGTTCAGCCTGTACTTACTCAAAAACTAAACATAAAGGAGTTGATTGGAGTAATAAGAAAAAATTATTTCAAGAACTCTGTAATAAGCATAGAAGTAAAGATGGCTCTTATGATGTTATTGTTCCATGTAGTGGTGGAAAAGATTCATCAACAATTGCTCACCGATTAAAGTATGAATATGGAATGCATCCACTTTGTGTTACTTTTTCTCCACCCATTTATTCAGCTATTGGCTGGAAAAACTTGAGAAGTTTCATAGATAATGGCTTTGATCATATTTTAATAACTCCTAATGGAGTTATTAATCGAGCCTTAACTAAAGCAAGTTTTATACATTTGGGCGACCATAATGAAATTTTTGATCATGGACAAATGTCATGCGGTTTCCAGGTTGCTTTACAATATGGAGTTAAGCTTGTAATGTATGGAGAGAATGGTGAAGCTGAATATGGTGGAAGTAGTAAATACAATGATCTTCCTGGCTTACCTTGGGATGAATTTGAAAAAGTTTATTATAGTACTGGATTAGATAATCTGATAGATATTGCAAAGACGAATAAGTACCTTCCTGAAAAGCATACAAAAAAAGATTTTGATATTTATAGAATGCCAGATATTGAAAAATTAGACAATCTTGGTATTGAAATGCATTGGTTTGCCTTCTATCACAAATGGATTCCTCAAAAAAACTTTTATTATGCAGCTACTCACACCGGTTTTGAAGCTAATCCAGAAGGACGTACTGAGGGAACTTACTCAAAGTATGCTCAGCTAGATGACCTTACTGACTCATTTCTTTATTACATGATGCATGTAAAATATGGGTTTGGAAGAACGACTTCTGATGCTGCACATGAGGTACGTGATGGGCATATAACTAGAGAAGAAGCTATTGCCCTAGTTCGCCGATATGATGGGGAATTTCCATCAAGAAACTTCAAACAGTTTTTGTCATACATTAGTCTAAGTAATCAAGAGTTTATGGAGGCTGTTGATAAATTTAGATTGCCACATATATGGAAAAAAGAAAATGGTGAATGGAAGTTACGAAAAGAGATCTCCTAATTTTGAAAGAATTATTTGCATAGATAATAAGAGTGATTTTGATTCTATATTTAATGAAATTAATAGTCAAGACTTAGTTCTAGCAACTGATCAGGACATTATTGAGCTATGTAATGAAAATAAAATTCATAGTGTAGATATCAAAAAAATTTTTCATTCTTATGAGTTTTATGATGATTATGAGTCATTAACTAAGGTAGTAAATGAAATTGAAAAAAAAATAAAACATTGCTTCAAGAGAAACTATAAAGTCGGTTCAGAAGAATTATTTGAGTGGTTTAACTACCCACTTAAAATACTAATTGATCAGATTATTTTTAATAAAAGATTAATAGAAAAGTCATTATCTTATTACTCAGTTAATAAAGTTGTAATTCGTAAAAGTGTAAATTTAGAATTTACAGAGCAACTAGTTATTGATAAAAATGTAAGTATGCTTTCTCTAGTTGCTAAAGATATTGCGGATAATAGTGAAGTCATAATTGATAAATTTTATGATAATAATTATTTATATCATAAAAATATTTCATACTTTTCTTTTGGTCAATATGATTCTTTGTATAAATTTATAATTCATCTGCCTTTTTTAGAGCCAAAGCTACTTAAATTCAGATCTTTTTTAAGAGATTCAAGTTTTATTTTTTCACTCCTTTTTTATAAAATATTTTCTTCACAAAAAAAATATTTTCTTTCTATCGGTTGTAGAGAGATAGATAATTTATCACCAAATATTGAAAGTCATGGAGTGGCAGTAGTAAAACTCAATTCAAATTTTCATTTTGATATTGGCGTCCAAAAAGCTGAGAAATTGGGTCAACAAATAATAGATGATCAGTTTTATTATGATAATTTTAACTTTCGTAATTATTTAGTTAGATATTCAGGTCTGGTTGCACTTAATACAGGCAAACTTCTGCGAAGGAGAAGGATTGCATTAAAGTTATTAACTCAAAATAAACCAAAATGCACTTTCGTGCAGACATTATCGGCATTTAATATTAATTCAATGATAATTAATAGTGTTTCAAACGAGATTAATATAGATGTATACTGCTGGATGCATGGAGGGTACGGAGGGTATTGCTCACTTCCTGGTTTTGATATAACAGATTTTAGGTTTACTAAAAATCATATTAGTTATGGAGATGCTGCAAAAGATTCAATTTCTGATAAAAACTCAATACTTAAGAAAATTCATCCAAAAGTAGATTTTAATGTACTAGTTTTAGGCTCACCTACGATTGAATTATTATATTCTTCAATAAAAACTACTAAAAAAAATAAAAAGAAGATAGTGTTCTCTTTGCCTGGTGTTAATCCTCAGAATACATATTATTTAGGCTATAAGAGACCAAATGATTTTCTAAATTGGTGGGATGAAACGCAAAAAATTATTTCAGCATTATCAGAACATGACGATAATTTTGATATAGTGATTAAGGATTATGCTTTTTCTCCTCAAAAAAATATCATTGAGAGGTTTTTAAAAAAATTAGATGAAACTAAAGTTGAATATATATCTTCTGAACTTAGCTATTTTGATTCTATTTCAGATGCTGATATATTGATTTACCCTTGGGTGAGTACTTCATTAATAGAAGGCTTTCAAACAAATGCAAACATTCTTCTTTTTGATAATAGTGATATGTTTCCCCAAACAAAAAAAATATTAAACAATTTATTAGTTTTTGAAACAAATATAGATAAATTTATCTCAGAGCTTCACAATTACCTTAATAATTTTGACTTCTTGGCTGATAATAATTTTCATAATAACAATATTGACGTAGTGAAAGATTATTTCATAAAATCTGTTCCAGTTAATTCTGTTGTTAAGCAATTAATTAACCTAAATAATCAATAGATATTATATGAGTAAGCAGCTGCGAATTATTGCAAGACTTGATGTAAAGTCAGATAATGTTATTAAAGGAGTAAATTTTGAAGGATTGCGAGTTATCGGTTCGCCATGGGAGCTGGCTTTAAAGTATGTTGAACAAGGAGCAGATGAATTATTATATCTTGATACAGTTGCATCTTTATATGGAAGAAGTAATTTATTTGATGTCATCAAGAGGACTGCTGAAAATATTGATATACCAATAATTGCAGGTGGCGGCGTTAGATCTTTAGAAGATATAGATAATCTTCTCAAAGCTGGTGCTGATAAAGTTGCAATAAATACATATGCTGTAAATAATCCGAATTTTATTGAGTTAGCTGTTAAAAAATATGGCTCTCAATGTATCGTTGCATCAATCAATGCAAAAAAAATTGAAGATGGAAAATGGGTTGTATGGACTGATAACGCTAGAGAACCAACTAAGAAAGATGTTTTTGAGTGGGCTCTAGAGCTCCAAAGTTTAAATGTAGGTGAGATATTAATTACCTCAATTGATAATGATGGAACATTAAAGGGATTAAATTCTGATATCACTCAAAAGATTGCTCCATTTTTAAAAGTGCCATTTATATTTGGTGGAGGCTATTCCCCATTAGAAGATTTAGAGTTTTTATTAAATCATGATGTTGATGGAATAGTTTTAGGTAGTGCGCTACATTATGATAAAGTAAAAATTAAAGAAATTAAAGATGAACTTTTAGGAATTGGCATAGATACGCGTAATGAATTACCAATAATACTTTCTAAATTTGATAAAAGTAGTAATAAAAATGTATCAATTATTGATTATGGAGTTGGCAACACTTTTGGCTTAATACAAAGTTTAAAAAAAATTGGTGTAAAGGCCAATATTATTAGGTCAGCATTAGAAATAAGTAATGCAGATCGAATTATACTTCCTGGGGTTGGGGCATTTTCCTTTGCAATGAATAAGTTAAAAGAACTTCAATTAATTGAAAGTCTTAATTCATTTGTCAAAAGTGGCAAGCCAATTCTTGGTATTTGCCTTGGTGCTCAGTTACTTTTAGATGAAAGTTATGAAGATGGGATTAATGAAGGGCTGTCTTTTATTCCTGGGATAGTTTCATTAATTGATTATACTGATAAATGCAAAGTTCCACATGTCGGTTGGTCAGCAATTTATAAAACAAAAACTCACGGTGAAAATTGTGAAATTGCATCTAAAATAAATGATGGTGGTAAGGCATATTTCGTGCATTCCTATGAAATGAAAGTCCCAGACGAATATGTTATGATGACAACTAATTATCATGGCAATGAAATAAACGCCTTTATCAAAAAAAATAATATTTATGGCTTACAGTTCCACCCAGAAAAAAGTGGCAATTTTGGACTTAATATCTTAAAATTTTTTAGTGAAGTTTAATGAACAAATAAAAGTTAAATACTTTTATGATATGAAAATTTTTAATATCAAACCGTAGGGTTTTTTTTAAAGCAATATATGGAACTTTAGATGCATAATTGGAAAAAAATAATTCTTAAAGAAACAAACACAATGCAAGATGCAGTTAAGATCCTAGATGTTGAGGCGTTGCGCATTGTAATGATAGTGAATAAAGATAATAAACTAATTGGTACTGTAACTGATGGTGACATTCGTCGTGGGCTTCTTAAGCATCTTTCAATGAGTACAACACTAAGTGAGATTATGTTTAGAGAGCCGACTGTCGCGTCTGTGGAAGATGATAAAGATAAGATTCTAGCGCAAATGAAAGATCTTGACTTAATGCAAATTCCGCTCATAGATAAAGAAAAGAGAGTGGTTGGCTTGGAGACTCTTCATCATATATTGAAAAATAATAGGCATGAAAATCCTGTTTTTCTTATGGCTGGTGGATTTGGTAAGAGGTTGCGACCTTTAACAAACGATACTCCAAAGCCGTTACTTAAAGTTGGTGCTAAACCAATTCTTGAGAGCATCTTGGAGCAATTTATTGAGGCGGGATTCTACAATTTTTATATTTCCACCCATTTTAAAGCAGAAATGGTACGTGATTATTTTGGAGATGGAAGCAAGTGGAATGTAAATATAAAATATGTTTTTGAAGAAAGCCCTCTAGGAACTGCTGGAAGTCTTGGTTTGCTGCCAAAAAATATACCTGATTTGCCAATATTAATGATGAATGGAGATCTGTTAACTAAGGTAGATTTTATTGAGTTATTAAATTTTCATTTAGGGCATGGGGCAGATGCAACGATGTGTGTGCGTGAGTATGATTTTCAAGTACCGTATGGAGTGGTTCAATCTAAAAATCATCTTATAACATCTATTGAGGAAAAACCAAAACATAGCTTTTTTGTTAATGCTGGTATATATGTTTTAAACCCCTCTATGTTTCAAGATATCGATGGCAAAAGTTATATTGATATGCCTAATCTGATTCAAAATAAGATTGATAATTCTGGGCAGGTTAATATGTTTCCAGTGCATGAATATTGGTTGGATATTGGTCATATTAACCAGTTTGAAAAGGCCCAAGAAGATTATGGTAATTTTTAAATATGAATTTTGACAATAAATTTCTAGCTATTATTCCTGCACGTGCAGGCTCAAAAGGTGTCTTTGAAAAGAATATACAATTGATTGGTAACAAGCCAATGATTCAATTCACTATTGAAGCAGCTCTGGCAAACTTTAGTGCAGAAAATGTAATAGTAACTTCTAATGATCAAAAAGTATTAGATATTACTAGACAGCTTGGCTTGATAGTACCTTTCAAAAGGCCTGATGAATTATCTACTGATACTATTGGCACTGCTGATGTTATTAAACATGCCTTGCACTGGTATGAAGCTGAATATAAGTCACTTCCAAAAAACATAATATTGCTTCAACCTTCATCTCCATTTAGGGATTCAAATGATATTCGTTTAGCAGTTGAAAAGTTTAATTATTCAAAAAGGAAGACTCTAATTTCTGCGACTGATCCAATGCAACACCCTGGTGATTGTATTTTAAAAAGCCAAAATGGTCATTTTAAAAGGTTAGAGATTGGAAAGAATAATTTCCATAGACAGTCCTATCCAGAAGTTCTATTTATTGATGGAGGTATATATATTTCTGAAGTAAGTCATTTTTTAAAGACTCAAGATTTAATAGGAGATGATCCTGAAGTATATAAAACAGAGCAATATAATGCAATTGATATTGATACTCCATTTGATTTAGAGCTTGCTAGAGCAATTCATAATTATAAATTATCAGATGACTTATAAAAAAAAAGTCGTAGTGATTGGTGGTGGAACTGCTGGATTAACGATAGCTAATAATTTAAAAGATCACTTTGAAGTAGTTGTTATTGAAAAAAGTGAATATCAAGAATACCCAAATTGGTACAGAATACCTCTTATGATTGGACTTCTATTTAGAAGAAAGAAGCTAAAATATATGTCTAAAAGAGACTTATTAATGCCCGATGGTAGGCATATTCCATTTTTTGAATCAAATGTACTTGGTGGTGCATCCGTTATAAATGGCTGCGTGCATATGGTTGGAAGTAAAACTGCTTGGCTCACTATTCTAAACAAGTTTGATACAAATTATGAGAATTTGATTGACAGTTATAAAAGTATATACTCAGTTAATTTAAAGAATAAATCTAAAATTACTTTGTCTTCATCTTATCAAAATATTATTGATAGGGCTTTTATTAAGACTTTAAATTTATTTGGCATCCCTAAAGGAGATTCAAATTATTCTGATATTGAGTCCTGTGGCCCAATTTATAATACTGTTAGAAGATTTTTTCGTACCTCTGTATTATCGATTATTAATAAAAATAATTTCACGTGCTCTATTAATGAGAGTGTTGATGAATTATTATTTAATGGTTCAAAAATAGTTGGGGTAAAGACAAATTTAAGAAATATTGATGCAGACTATGTAATCCTATCTGGAGGTGTTATAGGAACTTGTAGCCTATTACTTAAAGAGAGTGATAGGATGAAAAAGAAAGGCAATAATATTCTTAATGGCTTGACTTTTGGTGAAAAAATTCAAGACCATACAAATCTTAGAATTAATATTTTAACTAATAAAAATATCGGATCTTTAAATGAGATCTCTAACAGTTTTTATCAAAAAATAACTTTAGTTTTAAAGCATTTCATTGGGAGAGCTTCATTAATGAAGGGAACTGGGGCTTCTTCTTCTGTTCATTTAGATCTTAATGGAGATGGAGAGGTTGACACAAGAATTCAAGTGGTGCAGTTTAGTGAAACTGGGAGACATGGTAGTGATGGTAATTTTTTTAGTAGCAGTAATCCAGGTTTTTCATTATCAATTACCACTATTAATCCAAAATCTAAAGGAAAGATTACAAGTGATGGCTCTAGTAATGTTGTCAATCCAATGTTTTTGTCATCTAAAAAAGATATCGAACTTTTAAAGCTGGCTTTAAAATTTTCTTTGAAACTGCTTAGATCGAGCCCAATTAACGAACATATCTTAAAAATAGAAGATGAGAATAATATTGAACATAACTCTGAGCATTACATTACAAAGAATATATTCAGTGGACACCATTTGATTGGTGGAACTCAAGATGCAATTAATGCAAATTTTGAATTAAAGCAGACTAAAGGGTTATATATTTGTGATGCTAGTATATTTGATAGTTATGCAGCTAGTAATATCCATTCTTCTGTAATATTAATTGCAGATATATTTTCTAAAAAGTTCGTTAAAAATAATAAAGGAAAAAAATAAATGCCAGGTTTTGAATTAGTTGGAGAAGATGAGCGGAAAGCAGTGAATGAGTTATTTGATGATGGAGGTATTTTGTTTGCACATGGTTTTGATAATATGCGAAATAACAGATATCACGTTAGAGAATTTGAGGAGCAATTTGCAAAATGTATAGGAGTTAAGTATGCCCAAGCTGTTTCTTCAGGAACAGCTGCATTAAAAATTGCTTTATTAGCTCTTGGTGTTAAGCCTGGGGATGAAGTTATTACTCAAGCATTTACTTTCATTGCAGTTGCAGAGGCAATTATTGATATGGGTGCAAAGCCTATATTTGTCAATATTGATGAAACACTCAATATGGATCCTAATGAGCTTGAGTCATCAATCAATAACAAGACTTCTGCTATTATTCCAGTTCATATGTTAGGCGTTGCAACTGAGCAAGATAAAATTCTTGCAATAGCAAAGAAATACAACATACCAGTTTTAGATGATGCGTGTGAATCACTTGGTGCTTATTGGGGAGACGAAAAGCTTGGTGCTCAATGTGATGTAGCAGCGTGGAGTTTTGATGCAGGCAAGACTATAATTGCTGGCGAAGGTGGCATGATAACTACAAATAGTAGAGAAATATATTTGTTGGCACGAGAATACCACGACCATGGGCATATGTACAATAAAAAGTTGCCACGAGGTAAAGACACACATCGCGTTCATGGATTTAACTATCGAATGACTGAAATTCAAGCAGTGATTGCTAAAGTGCAATTAGGGAGACTAGATTATATTGTTGAAAAAAATCAAAAAAACTATTTAATTATTGAGTCAGCATTAATAGACATAAAAGGTATAAAACTTCGTAAGATTCCAAAAAAATGCAAACCTTTATGCGATACGTTAATAATTCAGTTTGAAAATAAAGATATTGCAAATAATTTTGTTGATATGATAAAAATTGAAGGGTTAGGGACTAAAAATGTACCTGATGCTATTGAATGGCACTTTGTCAAATATTGGGATCATATGCTCTCTTATTTTGACATGGATATTAATGAACTTAATAATTCTATAATGACTTCAAGTGAAATTCTTGAAAAATGTGTGGCACTTCCTATTATGGTAAAAACTTCAGAAAATGCCCTAAAAAATCAAATAGAGATCTTAAGGAAAGTAATTAAAAAAATTGTTTAGCTTTTATTAATTAAGTGAAAGTGTTTTTTATTAATAAACACCATTTTCTTGAGATTAAATAGGTAACAATTTTTGAGTATAATAATTTTGAAGATAAAATATTAATATTACTTAATCATCTGCTCTAAAAGTGCTGAAATTTTAATCAAAGGTTTAAAAAATTATGTTTACTAACTCTACCATTTTAATAACTGGAGGAACAGGGTCTTTTGGGAAAAAGTACGTTCAAGTTATTCTTGAAAAATATAAGCCTAAAAAAATAATTATTTTTTCAAGAGATGAGTTAAAGCAATTCGAAATGCAACAAATATTCAATGACTCTTGTATGCGATATTTTATTGGTGATGTAAGAGATTTAGCGCGTGTTGAAGAGGCGATGGAAGATGTTGATTATGTTATTCATGCGGCAGCAATGAAGCAAGTCCCTGCTGCAGAATATAATCCTATGGAGTGCATAAAGACAAATATTTATGGTGCCGAAAATGTTATTAAGGCCTCAGTAAAAAATAATGTAAAGAGAGTTATTGCGCTTTCAACAGATAAAGCTGCAAATCCAATTAACTTATATGGCGCAACAAAATTAGCTTCAGATAAATTATTTGTATCTGCTAACAATATGGTTGGAAGTAAAAAAGTGCGATTTTCTGTAGTTCGTTATGGGAATGTAATTGGTTCAAGAGGCTCAGTAGTACCATTTTTTCAAAAATTAATTGCCCAAGGTGCTTTGGAGTTACCAATAACCCATGTTGACATGACGCGATTTATGATTACTCTTCGCGCAGGAGTTGAGTTTGTATTGAAAGGTTTTGAGAGAATGCAGGGTGGTGAGATCTTTATTCCTAAAATTCCTTCTATGCTTGTAACAGAACTTGCAAATGCAATTGCTCCTGATATGAATCATAATATTGTTGGTATTCGACCTGGTGAAAAACTTCATGAAGTAATGTGCCCCTCAGATGATAGTCACTTAACATTAGAGTTTGATGATCATTATGTAATTCGTCCTACCATTCAATTCAATCATGAGGTTGACTTCATGAAAAACCTGCTTGGAGAAATAGGAAAGTGTGTAACACAGAGTCATGAGTATAATTCAGGTACTAATACTGAATGGCTTTCACAAGAAGAATTTTTACAAATGGTTAATGAAGTGGATTTCTCCTAAGTTGTGATTCCTTACGGTAAGCAGGATATTAATCAAGCTGATATAACCTCAGTTATAGATGTTTTAAAGTCTGATACTTTAACTCAAGGCCCACAAGTTCCTTTATTCGAAAAAATAGTTGCTGGATATTGTGGTGCAGAGTTTGGCATTGCTGTGAATAGTGCAACGTCAGCGCTACATATTGCTTGTTTATCTTTAGGTCTTGGAAGGGGTGACTGGCTTTGGACTAGTCCAAATTCCTTTGTAGCTTCTGCAAATTGTGGTTTATATTGCGAAGCAAAAATTGATTTTGTAGATATTGATCCACAAACATACAACTTATCTGCCGATGAATTAGAGAAAAAACTAATTGTGGCCAAACAAGAAGGAAAGCTGCCAAAGGTTCTTATACCAGTCCATTTTGCTGGACAATCTTGTAATATGAAGAAAATTCATTATCTTAGTCAAGAATATGGTTTCAAAATTATTGAAGATGCTTCGCATGCTATTGGTAGCAAATACTTAGAAAAGCCAGTTGGAGGTTGTCAATATTCTGATATAACTATTTTTAGCTTTCATCCAGTTAAAATTATTACAACAGCAGAGGGTGGTTTGGCAACTACTAATTCAAAAGAAATTGCCGAAAAAATGAAACTTTTTCGTAGCCATGGTATCACTCGTGATAAGAATTTAATGTCAAGAAGCTCTGATGGAGGTTGGTATTATCAACAAGTTGATTTGGGGTTTAATTACCGTATGAACGAATTGCAGGCTGCATTAGGCATTAGTCAAATGCAAAGGCTTGATGAGTTTGTTGCTAAGCGTCATATCCTTCAAGAAAGATATGATTCTTTATTAAGTACCCTACCAATAATAAAGCCTTATCAAGATAAAGATAGTTACTCTTCGATTCATCTTTACCCTATTCAAATAGATTTAAATAAAGTTAGTAAAAGTCGAGAGCAAGTTTTCAATTCACTTATAGAGAGTGGAGTTGGTGTAAATGTTCATTATATTCCTATTCACACTCAGCCTTATTACCTCCAATTTGGTTTTAAAGAAGGAGATTTTCTTAATTCAGAAACTTATTATCGTGGCGCAATGAGCATCCCTTTATTTCATAAGATGTCCACAAAGCAACAAGATACAGTGATTGAGGCATTGAAACGAGTACTTCAATGAATATTGAAGTAATAACAGTAAGTGATGAAAGTAACCATTTATTTTATAAGATTACATTTGTAATTCAAAATATTGGGTTATTTATAAATAATTCTATAAAGTTTTCTTTGGCCTGTATTATTATGAACAAAAATTTCTATCGATCTGAATCATGAGAGTATTAATAATTACAGCAATAAATGTGAAAGTTGAGGGGTTGATATGATCAAAGTTCTTGACTGCACCTTTAGGGATGGAGGTTATTACAATAACTGGAAATTTAATGATTCTTTGGTTGAGCAATATATTTCAGCAATAATAGAATCTAAGGTTGATATAGTTGAAATTGGTTTTCGTTTGTTACCCACAAATCGTGATTTAGGTGACCTAGCTTTCAGTACTGATAATTATTTAAACAAGCTAACACTGCTTGAGAATATTGATGTTGCTGTAATGATTAATGCAAAGGATTTTGTGGAGTCCAATTTAGGTATTGATGCTGCTTTAAATTCAGTTTTTGGAAAAAAGTCAGACTCCATGGTGGATATTGTTCGTATTGCAACAAATATTAATCATATTAATGAGTGCCAATTAATTGCTAATATATTAAGTAAATTAGGGTATCGAGTTTTTCTAAACTTAATGCAAATTGACTCTCTTAAATCATCTATATTAAGAGACGCAGTTCATCACTTAAATACATGGAAATGTATTGAAGTTTTTTATTTTGCTGATTCTTTTGGTAATTTGAATTCTCACTCAATTAATAATATTCTTGAAACAATTAAGCCTGTCTGGGATGGTGAAATTGGAATTCATGCCCACGATAACAAGGGTCACGCGCTTGCAAACTCGCTTAGCGCGATTGAATCTGGTGTATGTTTTGTGGATGCAACTATATTAGGAATGGGTCGAGGTGCTGGTAATACTAAAATGGAGAATTTGCTAGTTGAAATCACTGATAAAAAACTAGGGAACTATAACCCTGATAAAATATTTCATTTAGCATTAAAAGAGTTTACTCTGCTACAAGATCAATATAAATGGGGTTCAAGCATCTATTATTATTTATCTGCTGTTCATGGTATACACCCAACATATATACAAGAAATGTTGGGCGATGGGCGTTACAACATAGATCAAATTTTATCTGCTATCAACTTTTTAAAGGATAAAGTCTCTTCCTCATATAGCTTAGAAAATATGATGAATGCATTATCTGATTCGATAGGAAGTCAGTTCGGTTTATGGTCTGCAAAAGACTGGTCAAAAGATAGAGAAGTTCTAGTAATTGGTTCTGGCCCAAGTGTTAGTAAGTATATTAATGAGATTAAGCAATATATAGAAACTAATAAGCCTATTGTCTTATGTTTAAATATTAATCAAGATATTCCTGAGAGCCTAGTTGACAGTTATATTGCTTGTCATGAAACAAGGATTGCGATTGAGTTAGATTTATATGCTGATTTGTCGAAGCCTATAATATTACCGATGAGCAGAATTCCTCATCAGATTAGTGGACTCTTATCAAATGTTGAAATATTAGATTATGGACTGAAAATTGAAAAAGGGAGTCTTTCTGCCCAAGATAATGGCTGTATTTTAGATAAGCCACATGTTTTAATCTACGCACTATCACTTTTAAGTAGAAGCGGTGCACAAAAAATATCATTAACTGGAGTTGATGGCTATGAAGATCAAAGCTCAAAACACAAAGAATTGAATAAAGTGTTTGTTAAATTCCAGGAAAATAACTACGACATTAATCTTGTTGCAATTACACCAACAAACCTACCTATAAATACATCTCTTATCTGTGAGTAGTGAGCCTAACTTAAAAATAGTAATTATCATTCCGGCAAGATACAATTCAAGCCGACTGCCAGGAAAGCCACTAATTGATATTTGTGGAAAAAGTATGATTAATAGGACATTTAATAGGTGCTGTCAGTCTTTGAGTAAAGAAAATATTTTTGTAGCTACTGATGATTTAAGGATATATAGCCACTGTCAAGAGTTAAATATGAATGTCATTATGACGCCAAGTTCTTGTAAAACTGGAACTGATAGAGTATATGAGGCTTCAAAAAAAATAAAAGCTGACATATATATCAATGTTCAAGGAGATGAACCCGTCATAGACCCAGAAGATATCAATATAGTCATCAAGGCTAGTCAAAAAAACCCAACTAAAGTCATTAATGCAATGTGCCCAATCAATAAGTCAGATTTTAATAATCCAACAATACCAAAAGTCGTTACTAGGCTGGATAATAGATTATTGTACTGTAGTAGAGTTGGTATTCCAGTAACTAAAGATTTATTATTTTCTAAAGCTAAAAAACAAGTCTGCATCTATGCTTATCCAAAACAATCACTAATAGATTTTTCGAGTAGTGATAAAAAAACTCCACTAGAAAAAGTAGAGGATATTGAAATTTTACGTTTTTTAGAGTTAGGTTATGAGGTGCAAATGGTTGATGTTTCTGAGGGTTCGCTTGCAGTTGATGTTCCTGAAGATATAGAAAAAGTTGAGAAAATATTAAATGCGTGATTTTAGTCAATATAAGCAAATTATTTTTGATTGTGATGGAGTTATACTTGATTCTAATAATATTAAATCAAATGCATTTGCAAAAAGTCTTGTTGATGAAGATAAGCAGCTTGTAGACCAATTTATTATTTATCATAAAAAAAATGGTGGTGTTTCTCGTTTTAAAAAATTTGAGTATTTTTTCAAAAAAATTAAAAAACAAAAAAATTATACAAATAGCTTAAACAATGCTCTGAGTAGTTATGCAGTATTGAGTTATGAAAGTCTTTTAGATGCTGATGAAGTTAAGGGAGTGAGAAGTATATTAATATTGTTAAAAGATTTGAATATTGATTGTTTTGTAGTTTCAGGTGGTGAACAAAATGAAGTAAGAGAAGTTTTAAAAAAATTACATCTTGATCATTATTTTAAAAAAATTTATGGTAGTCCAACTTCAAAGGAAGAGCATCTTCTAACTATAAAACCAAAAAAATCCCTGTATTTTGGGGATGCAAAAAGTGATTATATTGCTGCAAAAAACTTCAATATGGATTTTGTCTTTATAAGCAGCGTTTCAGACTGGGAAGATGGAGTAGAATTTTGTCAATCTAACAATGTTGAGATCTTGAAAGATTTTTCCGATTTATACTTAAAATAATAATAAGGTTTTGAAATGAAATCTAAATATCATAGTTTTTTAGAAAATAGATCAGTTAATGATGCTGAGAAAATATTTAAACAAAGACTGAGTGATGCTAAATATATTTATAAGAAATATAGTAAGGATTTTGTAACTAGAGCGTGCCCATATTGTGACAGCTCTCAGTATAAAAAAGTGGATGAATTTCACAACATGTATGATATTTGTAAATGTAGAAAATGTAACTCAAGTTTTGTGAATCCTGTTCCACCTATTGAGGCTATATCAGATTACTATGAAAACTGTAAATGTAATAGACAGTTATCACAAGTTATAAAAAAGAGATACAACAGTAATGACTTTATTAATGATGACAGAGTGCAACTTGTTTGCGCTCAAATAGACAAAGTTGTTAATCTTAAGAAGACTAAAATTTCTATTCTGGAAGTTGGCTGTAATAATGGTGCCTTCTTGTCAAAATTACAACTGGTTTTAGACCAAAAGTATAAAGGATGTTCTTTTGAGATAGATGGAGTAGATATTGATTCTGATGCTATTAAAAACCCTGTTAATCATGACTTAAATTTAATGCATGGTTTTGCTGAAGATATCTCAGATACAAAAACTAATAAATATGATTTAATTATTCATTTTGAGTTAATTGAACATCTAATCGATCCAATATCATTTGTAAATTCAATATATAAAATGCTTCAATCTGAAGGAATAATGATATTTACTACTCCTAATATCTTAGGTCTAGATAATCAAGCATTAGGCTATAACAATACTAGATATTTAGCTCATGCATTATTCCCTCCAATGCATCTTAATGCATTTAGCACTCAAAATATTGTTCATTTTTTAGCTACAAATGGCTTTATGATTGATGAAATTGAAACTCCAGGTATGCTTGACATTGATATACTTAATCTATGTGCTGACGAAATAGATAATAGCATATTTCAAAGTATTGCCAATTTAGATCAGGATATGAGAGCTTTAATTCAAGAATTTTTAGTTGAAATGAAAGTGAGTAGTCATATGCAATGTGTAGCAATAAAGCCATAAATTTACTTTATTTAATACGTTGTTAAAAAGTTTACTGGGTTTGATGTATGAGTAAAAAAATATTGTTATGTGATAATTTATTTAAAAACCAATCAAATTATGATTTGGTAATAAATTGGAATTCTTGTAGCGAAGATTTGAAAACTGTCTCAATACCTAAAGAAATAGAGAAGAATGCAGATCAACTAAAAAAACAATATTTAGATTGGGTTGATAAGTTGGGAAGTACTAAAATTTCAGGAAAAAGTATAACTAATCATTTATTGCTAAGGAAAGATTTTAGCTTATGGTGGATGTCGTTAATAGTTGAGAAAAGTAAATGGAAATCTCCAGGGATGTATCAAGTATTCCAGTTGTTAGCATTAAATTTAGTTCTTGATGATATTGGTGATATTGATATCATCGATATTAGTATAACTGATGTAAATGCATATAAAGCAATCAAAGAATGGTGTTTGAAATCTAAAATTAATTGCAATTTAATCTCAAATCATAGAACAAGTAAGTTCAAATCTTTGCTTAATAATATTTTGAATTATCGACCACTCATTATAGGTGCAGTTATTTGGTTGACTCTATATAGTATTCGTCGTTGGCCAAGAAAAAAAATAATTTTAAACAAAAAAATTGAAGCAAGAGAGGGTGGTATTTGTATTATTTCTTATTTCTTTAATATTGACAGAAAGAAAGCTGATAAGAATATTTTTTATACTTCTTATTGGACACAATTGCATGATTTACTTTTAAAAAATAATAAATCAATAAATTGGATTCATTTATTTGTCAAAAGTAATGAATTTTCGACTTATGATAGTGCAAATGTTCTCATCGATAAATTAAACGAAGATAGAAGTAACCAAGAAAGTCATCAATTAATAGATAATTATTTATCTTTAAGTATTATTAAGAAAACTGTAAAAGATTACTTAAGGCTTATTCAGGTTGGCACAAAGCTGACAAACGCTCGAAGCAACTTTAGTACTTCTAACATGGGTATTAACTTTTGGAGCGTTCTTTCTGATAGCTGGAGAAGTTCCTTATTTGGAAAATCAGCTATAGCTAATTGTCTTTATTTAAATATTTTCGAAAAGATGTTTGAAGAAATGCCAAAACAAAGTCAAGGGCTGTATTTACTAGAAAACCAACCTTGGGAGAAGTGTTTAATTTATGCGTGGCGTAAGTATGGACATGGTCAAATTATAGGAGTGCCACACGCCTCAGTAAGCTATTGGGATTTAAGATATTCATTGCACTCTAATGAACATCTGAATTTTAATGATTATATTAGCCCATTGCCAGATAATTTCGCTTTAAATGGTCAAGCAGCAATTAACATGTATGTTGAAAGTGGGCTTCCTTCTGATAGGGTAAAGAAGGTTGAGGCTTTACGTTATTTATATTTAAGTAATTTAAAAAAAAAGCCAAAGACTGTTGTTGATGAAGGTATCAACTTATTAGTTCTAGGTGGGCATGATCTTCAATCAACTAGGACTCAAATGGAGTTATTAATTAATTGCATGGAATTAATTGATAGAGAGGTAAATATCCTAGTAAAGCCCCACCCTTTGTCACTTATTAAAGAATCTGACTATCCTAATTTAAATTTTCAAGTCACCTTATCCCCTTTAAACGAAATAATATCTAAATATAATGTTGTATTTTGTAGCAATCAAACTGCAGCTGCAGTTGATGTATACTTATCTCAGAAAAAAGTACTCATCATGCAAGATTGTAATACATTTAATATGAGTGCGCTAAGGGGGTTCAATGGTGTTAAGTTTATTCAAACTCCTAAAGAATTGGTAGGATGTTTGTCTGAAAATGCTAATAACTCAAGTATGTTGGCAGACCAAGATTTCTTTTTTCTTGATAATGAGTTACCTAAATGGAGAAAGCTATTAAATATAGAATAGTCATCATTAATGTTTGAATCAGTTTTTTACAATAAAAAAGTACTAGTAACTGGCCATACTGGATTTAAAGGCAGTTGGCTTTGTGCTTGGTTGACTCATATCGGTGCGGAGGTTGTCGGTTTATCAGATGATTTAGTTAGTAATCCATCAAATTATGTGGCATCTTCAGTATCTGACTTTATTAAAGATTATAGGCTAGATATCCGTGATACTAAAAAAATTGCAACTTTAATAAAAGACATTCAGCCTGACTTTGTATTCCATTTGGCTGCTCAGGCTTTGGTACGACCTTCTTATGAAAGTCCAATAGAGACATTCACTACCAATGCCATAGGAACAGCGAATGTACTTGATGCATTAAGAAGCATTGAAAAAAAAGTAGTTGCAATTATGATTACTAGTGATAAAGCCTATGATAATGTTGAATGGGTTTGGGGGTATCGTGAAACTGATCGCCTTGGTGGTAAGGATCCTTATAGTGCTTCCAAAGGTATGGCTGAGTTAATAATTCGTAGTTATGTAGATTCATTTTTTAATAGTCCAAGTTCAAATATTAGAGTTGGGATTACCCGTGCTGGTAATGTTATTGGTGGTGGTGATTGGGCAGTAGATCGAATAGTTCCAGATTGCATGAAGGCATGGGCAAATGGTGAGATGGTAGATATACGGAGTCCTCATGCTACAAGACCCTGGCAACATGTTCTAGAGCCATTAAGTGGATACTTATGTTTAGCGGAAAATTTATACTTGCATAGTAAAAATCATGGAGAGGCTTATAACTTTGGCCCATCAATTAATCAAAATTATCCAGTAAGTCAATTGATTAATGAGATGTCGAAATACTGGGATAAAATCAAATGGAATGATGTTTCTAAACATGAAGGACATGTCCATGAAGCGGGTTTGTTGAAGCTTAATTGTGATAAAGCTTTATTTGATTTGGAGTGGAATTCAACTTTGCAATTTGAAGAGACGGTTAAAATGACGGTTGATTGGTATAAAGAATATTATCAAAATCCAGCTCAATCAATGCATGACTTTACAATTAAACAGATAGAATCGTATACAAAAGCTGCCAAACTAAATAATATTTATTGGGCTAATAATGATTAAAGATGTTGTTATTACAAATTTAGATGTAATTGATACTCCTAATGGCAAAGTTATGCATGCAATTAAAGAGACAAGTACTGGATATACTGGTTTTGGAGAGGCTTATTTTTCTTGCGTTGATGAAGGTGCTATAAAGGCATGGAAGCGCCATAAAAACATGACACTTAATTTAATAGTTCCGCTTGGGAAAATAAAATTCGTAATGTTTGATGATAGAGATGCATCAAATATTCAATTTCAAGAAATTATCCTTTCAAAGGAAAATTATTGCAGGTTAACCGTTCCACCAATGGTATGGATGGGATTTAAAGGTCTTTTAAGAAAAGAATCAATGTTACTTAATATTGCTAATATTGAGCATAATCCTGAAGAGGTTGATCGTCTAGCAATTGACAAAATAAATTATGATTGGAGGGTTGTTTGATGAAAGTAATTATTTTAGCGGGAGGCTTTGGAACACGATTGAGTGAGTATACAGATTCCATTCCAAAACCGATGGTTACTATTGGAGGTAAACCTATCTTATGGCATATTATGGATACTTATGCAAAGTTTAATCATAAAGATTTTTATATTGCTCTAGGCTATAAGTCTGAAGTTATTAAAGAATATTTCTTAAATTATAGGACGCTTAATTCTGATTTTACTGTTGATCTATCTAATGGCAATATTCTTGAGCATCAACAAGATCCAGTAGATTGGAAAGTAACGTTAGTAGATACAGGCCTTAACTCAATGACTGGGGGAAGAATCAAACGAATGCGAGATTTTATTGGTAACGAGCCTTTCTTACTTACTTATGGAGACGGAGTTGCAAATATTGATCTTGATGCACTTGTGAAATATCATAAAAGTCATGGAAAAATGGTTACTGTATCGGCGGTACATCCGGGTGCGCGTTTTGGTGAATTAGACATTAATAATAATATTGTTACCTCGTTCAAAGAAAAACCACAAATAACTCAAGGTTGGATTAATGGTGGTTATTTTGTTATGGAGCCTAGTTTTTTTGACTTAATTGAGGGTGATAGTACTATTCTTGAAAAGGAGCCCCTAGAAAAAGCTGCACAATTGGGAGAGCTCATGTCGTATGCCCATGATGGGTTTTGGCAGTGTGTAGATACCAAGAGAGATAGAGATTCATTAGAGGAGATGTGTCAGGCTGGTAATGCTCCTTGGAAAAGCTAAAAATGGCAAAAGGGAATTTATTAATTGTTGGGGGTGGTGGTTTTATAGGCTCAAACCTAGCTCTAAATGCTTATAAAAGTAACTACACGGTATTCATTATTTCGCTAAATGTGCCTAAAGTAAAAATAAAGAGTATTACTTATATACAGGCAGATATTACTAACTTCAAGCAATTAAAAGACAGATTATCTGATTATTCTTTTGATTATGTTGTCAACTTGTCTGGTTATATTGATCATAGTAGTTTTATGGAAAGTGGTAATGAGATGATTGATGTCCACTTTGAAGGAGTAAGGAATATTATTAAATTAATCGATTGGAGTAGAATAAAACGTTTTGTGCAAATAGGTAGTAGTGATGAATATGGTAATTTACCTGCCCCTCAAAATGAAGAAATGCGTGAAGAACCAATTTCATCTTATTCCCTTGGTAAAGTTGCTTCAACACAAATGTTGCAGATGTTGTCTCGTACGGAAAATTTTCCGGCAGTTATATTACGTCTTTTTTTGGTCTATGGTCCAGATCAAAATGATAATCGATTTCTTCCACAAATAATCAAGGGTTGTTTGTTAGGTGGTAATTTCCCAGCATCTGGGGGTGAGCAGTTTCGAGATTTCTGTTATGTGGATGATGTAAGTGATGGAATATTAAAAACATTAACTAATGACAGTGTTAATGGTGAAATAATCAATATAGCATCAGGTAATCCGTTAGCCATTCGTGAAGTCATAGAGATGGTGCAAAAAAATATTAATTTAGGCATTCCAAACTTTGGTGAAATCCCTTACAGAAAAGGAGAAAACATGTTTCTTTATGCAGATGTATCAAAGTCAAGAAAACTACTTAACTGGCTTCCAAAAGTATCTATTGAGGATGGAATTTTAAGAACCATACAATCATTCATTAATACTTGAGTTTAGGTATTTTAATATTATTAAAGGATAGAAGAGATGGCAATAAAAACCGAACATGGAATGGTTATCATTAATTTCGATCAAACTAGTTGAACAGATTTTTATAATCCGTGTCAGCTCTAATCAAAATAGATAAGTAGAAAAGTGCAAAATACTAAATCTCTAGCAATATCTTTAATTATAAATTTACTAGTCACTTCCATTTTTATACTGATTAATCCTATTTATGCGATAGTTTTTACAGTGATAATTAGTTTATTTATTGGAAGAGTAAATAGTGCATTGCTTGGGATTTTATTTGTTGTATCTTTTGCATTAATTTTTACAAACCAAGTTTATTTTGCAGATGATGGAGATATATATAGCTATCTTCATATGTATCGTAGTAGTGAATTGAGTACTTATTCTGATATTTTTATTTTGTATATTAAAAATATAAATGGACATGAGTTTTTATGGTTTTACTATAACAAATTCCTAGGCAACATAAGTAACTTTAGTATGGAATTTTTTGTACTGATCACTTATACATTGATGTTATCACTATCAGCAATTGTTGCCTATCTAGCTAGTGATAATGGTCGAAATAATTTTTCATTATTTTTATTTTCTATAGTATTTTTCGAAATGACGCTATTTAACAATATTTATGATTTGTGGAGAACTATAATAGCTTCATTATTATTTATCATAGCCTTATTTCTTAGCAATTCGGATAAACCAAAATACTTATTCAGAATAATTATGTATTCCGCATGTTTTATTCATACAACTATTATTTTGTTAGTTATATTGTATGAGGTTTTTTCGTTTTTTATGAATAAAAAAGAATTTAAAGTAAATGATAGCTTATCTTTTTTTAAATTTATTTTTATCTTAACTGTAACGATTACAGCTCTTTTATTTGTTAATAAAGTCATACCATATTTGTCTTACTATGGTGACACATTTCTTCAAGGATATCGAAGGTATTCTGATTTAAATTTAAACTTACATTTCAATATTTCAAATTATCTTAGTCCAATATATTTTTTAATTGTTTTTTATTTTATAATGAATTATAAACATATTAAAAATTATGAAGCCTTTGCCTTATTTGCATTTATAGTATGTACAACTTTGCCTTATATATCAAATGACATGGCAATGCTTTATTACAGAGGTACTATTGCTCCACTAATTTTATTGGTGATTATTTCAATAAGATCCCTTAAAAATTTTCATATTATGTACACTTTATCTTTTGTAGTAATAATATTTACTGCTAGAATATTCACAATTGTTTCTGATAATTTCCCCAATCTTAATCTAGTTGCTAAAGGAGATTTTTTGAATTTTAAATATGGTCTTCTTACTTCGTTATTCTATTACTATGATCCCATATTCAAATAATAGCTTATTAAATAAATGGTAAATACTAATAAGCCAATAATAAGCATTTTGATGAATTGTTATAATGGCGAAGCTTTTCTCCATGAAGCAATTAAAAGTGTCCTAAATCAAACATATAAAAATTGGGAATTGATATTTTGGGATAACCAGTCTACAGACAATAGTAAAGCTATTTTTGAAAGCTACCAGGATAATCGATTTAAATACTTTTATGCCCCTGAGCACACTGATCTTGGCGGGGCTCGTGCCAATGCTTTTAAACATCTTGATGGAGACTTCATAGCAATTCTAGATACAGATGATGTATGGCTTCCTATTAAGCTTGAAAAGCAAGTACAATTATTCTCTGATCCAGATGTTGGGATTGTAATAAGTGATACACTATTTTTTAATGAATCTGATGAGCGAATACTTTATGACCAAAATTTTCCACCTGAAGGGGATGTTTTTCGTGAGTTATTAACTGATTATTTTGTTTCACTTGAAACATTAATGCTTAGGAAGTCAGTTGTCGATAAACTAGATTATGATTTTGATTCTGATTTTAGTTTTATCGCTGATTTTGATTTAGTTTTAAGAACTGCAAGCATATCAAAACTCGCTATTTGTAAAGAGGTACTGGCTAAATGGCGTGTTCATGATGCAAGTGATTCATGGCAATCTTCAGTATCTTTCTCAGAAGAAAGAGAAAGGTGGATTGATAAACAAATAGATTTAGATTCAAGTTTTATAGAGAAATATAAAGATGAGATTTCAATATTGCATAGTAAAAATTTTTTACTTATGGCAATAGATGCCTTATCAGAAAACAAGCGTATCAATTCATTGAAGTTAATTTGTAAAACTAATTTTAAAAATTATCACGATTATGCACTTTTGTGCCTTTGTTTTGTTCCATTTTCTAATATTCTTCTTAAATATTTACAAAAACGAAGAACTAGACGATTGTTGAGGTAATTATGATTGTCCCCTCAAAACCTTTTCCATATTTTGGTACAAATTATTCTACTAGTAGTTATTTTGATTTAACCAATATAGACTTCTATAGTTCTGGAAGAGAGGCTCTTTTATCAGGCCTTATTTCCCTGGGCCTTCAGGATGATGATAGTATTATTGTGCCAGCCTTCATGTGCAGCTCTGCAATAGAGCCACTAAAATTATTTGGATTCAATCTTATCTTTGTAGATGTAGATGGTAATCTAAATTTATCCATTGACAATGTTAGAAAAGTTATAAAAACTAATGATTCAATTTCGGCATTAATATCTGTACAGTATTTTGGAATGACAAAAGATATTAGTGAATTAATAGCAGTATGTAGAAATCATGAGATTAAGGTTATTGAAGATGTATCACATAGTTTTATGTCACAATTTTTAAGAGATAAGGCAAGTATAAAAAGTGATATCGAAATTTTTAGTATGCGAAAGAGCTTGCCAATATTGGATGGTGGCGCCCTAAGAGTTAATAAAATTTCTAAAGCTAAAATTAAAAGAAATAATGATCTCTGTGTTTCTAGAATAAGTAATACAAAGTTTTTAATATTTCGGATTTTTGAAAAAGTATTAATTAAGACTGGGATTAATATTTATGCACGCTTCTTAGATACTTTAAAAAATAAAATACAAAATCAAAAAAATAATGAAGTTATTAATCTTAATATTAGAGCTGGTCAACCTTCACAACAGTTAAAAAAATATCTAGGAAATGAAGAGTATATTAAAAAATCTCAACAGAAAATAATTACAAATTTTAACCAACTTAGTGTCTCACTTAAGAAGATTGGCCTAAGAGTTTTGTTAGAATCTGTTGGCGATAAAGTTATTCCTCAGGCTTGTGTTGTTTATGATGATTATGGAGGATTAGTAGATTATTTAAGATCAGTTGGGGTTGGTGCATGGCGATGGCCAGATATTGAAATGCCAAAAGAAATTTATGATAATCCTGAAGCTTATCCTAATACTATTAACCTGGATAAATGTTTAGTTTTATTGCCAATTCACCAAGATATTTCAGAAAATAATTGTCATTATATGATAAAAAAAATTGAAAAATGGTATTTGCTTCATAGTAAGGATTAGATAATGGTTGAGGTTAAATTTATTTCAATTGATGATTCAAAAAAACTTCTCAAAGATGAGTCATTAAATTTATTTCAGGAGTTATTTTGGTGGCAAATTATAGAAAAGGGCTTTAAAAAAGAATGTAAGGTTGCATTAATAATTGATGATAATGAAAATAAAGCACTACTACCTTTATTTTTTCATAAATTAGGTCCAATATTGAGGGTTGGGAGCCCACTTCGTGGAACTTTTACTCCATACATTGGCTTTATTTGGCTTACTAAAAATATAAATGATTATCAAAAATCAATATATTTAGAGACAATTGTTGAATCGTTAGTCGAGTATGGAGCAAACTGGATTGAATTATCTTATGATTCAGATAATAAAAATCTCTATGACAATCTTTTAAAGCTAGGTTTTGTTTTTAAGGATTCCAAAACTATTCTTCTTAATACTAAACAAGATAAAGATATATTGTGGATGGGTATGCAAGGTAGATCCAGAAATTTAGTACGTAAAGCTGAAAAATTTGGACTTCAAGTTAAATTTCTTGACTCTGATAAGAAAAATTTGAATTTGTTTTATTCTTTATTGGAAGAAACTTTTAATAAGTCAGGTCAAAGGCCTCCCCATTCAAAGAACTTTTATACGTTACTAACCCAAAGATTAATAACTTTAAATAATCTACTATTCTTATCTATTGTCAAGGATAAGAATATTGTTGCAATGGGAATCTTCCTTTATAATTTAGAGGAAATTCACTTTATAAGTGGAACTTCTAATATGACAGGTAATAAATTTGGAGCAAATAATTTAATGCATTGGGAGGTCATTAAGTTTGCTACGAGTAAAAATATTAAAAAATATGATTTTGGAGGTTTAGGTATTTCTTCAATTGACAAGTTTAAAAAAAGTTTTGGTGGAGTTGAGGCAAGTTATTTGAGCTATATTTGGATGACCCCTAAAACTAAATTTTTATTCAAGATATTTACTTGGTTAAAGTCAAAATCTTCTTTTATTAATTTTTTTAAAATTTAAAGTTTATTTTTTATGAATATTTTAGTATTTCACAAAATTGTAGAAGGTAGCCCAGTTGATTGGTCAGATGTTAGTTTGGATTTTTTTACTGAAATGCTAGATTTTTTTAAACAAAAAAATTTAAAAGTTACATCTATAAATAATTGGAAAAATAACAATACAGGTGATGCTGTGCTTACTTTTGATGATGGATTTTGTAGTGATTTTGAATTAGTTTACCCCATTCTTAGAAAGATGAAGATGACCGCTACTTTTTTTATTGTTCCAAATTTTGTTGGCACTGAGGGCTATATGACTTGGGAGAATATTAAACACCTTAGTGATGCTGGTATGGAGATTGCTTCTCACTCGCTTTCACATAAATATTTAAATAATCTAAATGAAAAAGAAGTATTTTTTGAATTAGAAAATTCAAAAATGAAAATTGAGAAAATGATTGGTAAAGATGTTGATTCTTTTGCTTACCCATATGGCGGCTGTTCTCAAAAATCACATAAACTTGCTGCTGAAGCTGGCTATAAAAATATTTGCAACTCCAAGCCGGGACTATGTAAATTAAATTCACCCATTCTCTCTCGTAACTCAATACATTCTAATTTGAATTCTTCTAATATAGCAAAAATTATATTTCCTGACCAATTTGATTTAACTTTGCAAAAATTAGGTTATTTATTAAGAAATGGAATAAAACAAACCTTGGGTGTTAAGAATTACATAAAATTGAAAGAATTTATTTATTAACTATATTATGCTCAACATTATTATTGGTAGAAGGAGTAATCTTTCAGTTCATTTAGCAAATACTATAGATAATTGTCTATTAATCTCTTCAAATTCGATAGAAAATGAATTAAATCAAATAAACTGGTATGGAGTTGAGAAGGCAAATTTAATATTAAATCAATTCCAGCCTTCGTTTATGCTTAATGACGTATCTTCCCCTATTGATTATTTAAATAATTCAATTTTATCTACGGCACGTACTTTGGATTTTGTAAAAAAAAATAAAACCAAATTTAATAAAATAATTTATACAAGTAGTAGTTCAGTTTATGGGCAAAATAAGCTATGTAATGAGTCTGATACCTGTCTGCCAACTAATTTATATGCGTCATTAAAACTAGCAAATGAGCATTTAGTTTCAAGATTTTGTAAAAATGAAAATGTAGACTTTACTATTACAAGAGTTTTTAATATGTACGGTGGAAATGATAAATTTTCAATTATTTCTAAGCTAATTAGTGCTATTAATAATAATACTGAAATTAAGTTAATTAATAATGGAAATGCTACTAGAGATTTTATTTATATTGAAGATGTTGTAAGGGCTTATAAAGCTATTCTAACTTGTGACAATCTTCCCCTTATAAATATTGCATCTGGTCATGGTGTATCTATAAATTCAATACTAGTTTTTTTAAATAAAAAGGGCTTTAATTTAAAATTTAGCAATATAAATAAAGAAGAAATAGAAATTTCAATCGCAGATAATTCAAAACTAATGAGGATGTGTCAATTTGATGACTTTAATAGCCTCAAGGATTATTTAATTAAATCATTGAACTACTAAGTCATTAAATAAATGAATAAAACAGCAATAATTTTAACTGTTTATTTAAATGATTCATTTAGTGATTTTAAAGATTCCATTACAAGTTTATACTGCCAAACTAACACATGTTTTGATATTTTTGTTCAAGAAGATGGCAATGTTAATCCAAAAATTCATGATTTCTTAATTAGCCAATTGAAAGATAAAAAAATTAAATTTCTTGGTGAAAGATCATTAAATCAAGGCTTTGATTATTCTTTAAATGAGTTAATTAAGATTGTTATGAATTTAGATTATGAGTATATTGTCAGAATGGATGCAGATGATATTTCAAATCCCCAAAGAATTGAAAAACAGTTAATCTTTATGGAAAGTAATTCTTCTATTGATGTTTGCGGGACTAATATTCAGGAGTTTGGTGATGGTTTTAATTATAAGAAAATTGTTTCATATCCGTTAAATCATGAAGATATGTATAATTTTTTTAATAAAAGAGTTCCACTTGCTCATGTAAGTGCTTTTTTTAGACGTAGCTATTTTGTTAAAGCTGGATTATATAAGGTAGATGGACACCTAAATAATGGAGACACTTTAATGTGGATGAGTGGATTTATGAATGGTTGTAATTTTGCAAATATCGATATTATAGGTGTGAAAGTAAGAGTTTCTAGTAGTTTTTTTAATAGAAGGGGTGGCTGGAAAAAAACAACTGCTGATTTCAAGAATCGAATGCTAGTAAATAAGAATTTAGATTACGGTTTTATGTCTTATCTTTATGCAATCTTTGGTGCGGGAATTAATTTATCACCATCGCTATTTAAGAAATATGCGTATAAGTATTTACGCAGATGAATAAATTTAATCGAACTAGTAAAAATATCTTTGATTTTTCTCTCTCTTTCTTTGGTTTAATTATTTTTTCGCCAATAATTTTATTAGCTTGGATAGTTTCATCCATTGATACTAAGTCGAATGGTTTTTATTTTCAAAGAAGAGTTGGAAAAAATGGAAAAATATTTACTCTTATCAAAATTAAAACCATGGATCAAATCAAAACCATTAACACTAGTATTACTTGTAAAAATGATGAGCGTATTACTAATATTGGATCCTTTTTTAGAAAAACTAAGATTGATGAATTACCTCAACTTTTGAATGTGCTATTTGGGCAAATGAGTTTTGTTGGCCCTAGGCCAGATATTGTTGGCTATGCAGATAAGTTAAAAGGCGATGATAAAATAATTCTATCAATTAGGCCAGGTATCACTGGCCCTGCATCTATTAAATATAAAAATGAAGATTTAATTTTATCTAAGTATAAAAATTTTGAAAAATATAATAATGAAGTAATTTGGCCTGACAAGGTTAAAATAAATCGTGATTATGTAAATCAGTGGTCTTTTTGGAAGGATATGTATTATATTTATTTGACTATGGTTGGAAGAGGTGGGTAATATGAATTCGTGGCCATGCTTCAGCCAAGAAGAGGTAGACGCTGTTAGCAATGTTCTTTTAAGTAACAAGGTTAACTACTGGACTGGACAAGAAGGAAAAAAATTCGAGCGCGAATTTGCTTCTTGGTGTGATACTAAATATTCAGTAGCTCTAGCTAATGGAACTATTGCGTTAGAATTAGCTTTAAAGGCATTATCTATTGGACCAGGCGATGAAGTCATAGTAACACCTCGAAGTTTTATAGCCTCAGTTTCTTGTGTTGTAAGTGTTGGTGCAACACCTGTATTTGCAGATGTTGATTTAAATAGCGGTAATATAAACCCTAGTTCAATTAAAGGACTTATTAACAAAAAAACTAAGGCTATTATATGTGTTCACTTGGCTGGGTTTCCTTGTGAGATGGATGAAATAATCCATTTATCGCTCAAGAGTAATTTATATGTAATAGAGGACTGTGCCCAAGCACATGGAGCAAAATATAAAGGAAGGCCAGTTGGGTCTATTGGACATATTGGTTGTTGGAGTTTCTGCCAAGATAAGATTATGACCACTGGGGGAGAGGGTGGAATGATTACTACCAATGATGAAAATCTTTGGCGGCAGATTTGGTCAATGAAAGATCATGGAAAAAGTATTCAATCAGTATATGAAACAAAACACCCACCAGGATATAGATGGCTCCATGATTCTTTTGGGAGTAATTATCGCATGACAGAGATGCAGGCATCTATTGGGAGAATTCAATTAAAAAAGATTAGAAAATGGAAAGACCAAAGATCCAAAAATGCCAACACACTTATTGATACTTTAAAGAAATATGAGAATTTAATTAAAATTCCTAAAGTGGAAAATATTTTTGACCATGCTTGGTATAAATTGAATGTGTATGTTAAGTTTCAGGGCTTAGCTGAAAACTGGGATAGAAATCGTATTATTGAAGAAATTAATGAATTAGGTATTCCCTGTTTCTCAGGCTCTTGTTCTGAAATTTATCTTGAAAAAGCCTTTGATGACTGTTTTAGGCCAAGAGAGCGTCGATATAATGCTAAAGAACTTGGGTTAACTTCATTAGTGTTTTTGGTTCATCCAAATTTATCAAAGAGTGATCTAAAAAATACTTGTAATGTAATTAATCTTATTTTAAAAAAAGCGGCTAATTAAAAGTGATAAATACTTTAATAGAACTACCTAGAATTTATAAGCAGATACTCATGGTAGCTGTAGATTCTATAATTTTGACATTAATTATATTCTCATCCTTCGCTGTCAGATTAGGTCACTGGTATTGGCCTGATTCAGAATTATTTTTAATAATTTTTGGTGCGCCATATCTTGCAGTGCCTATATTTTTTCTCTTTGGACTTTTTCATGGAGTTTCTAGATATTTTAGTATGGAGGCTCTTTGGCAGGTTTTTAAAGCAGTCTCACTATATGCAATTATTTGGGGTTTAATAGGATTTATGTCTGGATTAGAAGGTATTCCAAGGTCTGTGATACTAATCAACTGGATGCTATCTTTTATTGGTATTGCAGGCATAAGATTTCTAGCTAGAAGGATTTTACGTAACTCTAAAGCTACAAAAAAAAACCAATCAAAGAATGTAATTATTTATGGGGCAGGGACCAGTGGAAGACAATTGATGGATACTTTAAGTCATTCAGGTGAATATACTCCTGTAGCTTTTATTGATGATTCAATAAATTTAAATAAGCAAATTATTAATGGTGTTAGAGTTCACACATTTACTAAAATTGAGTCTCTAGTTAAAAAATACAATGTTCAGGAGCTCTTTTTAGCAATACCTTCTTTGTCGAAAAATATGCGTAATAAAATTATTAATAAATTAGAGCCTTTTCCTTTTACTGTTAAAACACTTCCAAGCTTTATAGATTTGGCTAATGGAAATATAGGTATTGACGATCTTCGCAAACTTAGAGTTGAGGATTTGCTTGGAAGAGATTCAGTGGCTCCAAATAGATCTCTTCTGGAGATTAATATCAGAAATAAAATTGTTATGGTTACTGGTGCTGGAGGTTCAATTGGATCTGAGCTTTGCAGACAAATTTCTTTATTAGGCGTTAAAAAACTTATATTGTTTGACCAAAGTGAAGTTGCACTTTATAAGATTGATATTGAATTAGATGGAAAAACAGAGGTAATTCCAATTTTAGGTTCAGTTGTAAATCAAGATAGAATTGAAAAAATTTGCAAGAAATACAATGTTCAAACTATTTATCATGCTGCAGCTTATAAGCATGTCCCTATGGTTGAGTATAATACTTCAGAAGGTGTTATTAATAATGTCTTTGGAACTTTAAGTGTTGCTAGTGCGGCAATAAATAGTGGTGTAAAAACTTTTGTTCATATTTCAACTGATAAGGCTGTTCGACCAACAAATACTATGGGAGCTACCAAAAGATGCTCAGAAATTATCCTTCAGGCTTTATCAAAAAATCAGACGAAAACCCAATTTATGATGGTAAGATTCGGCAATGTTTTAGATTCAAGTGGATCAGTTATACCCCTATTTAAAAAACAAATTAAAGCAGGAGGCCCTTTAACAGTTACACATAAAAAGATTGTGCGCTATTTTATGACGATTTCTGAAGCAGTTGAATTAGTTATTCAAGCAGGCTCTATGGGTGATGGTGGTGATATATTTGTCCTAGATATGGGCGACCCTATACTGATTTATGATTTAGCCGTGAAAATGGTAAGGCTAAGTGGGCTAGAAATATTAGATGAAAATAATCCTAATGGTGATATTGAAATAAAATATACTGGATTGAGGCCTGGTGAAAAGCTATATGAGGAACTTCTAGTCAGTGGGAACGTATCTAAAACTGAGCATAGTTTGATTATGAGAGCAGTCGAAGATTCAATAGATTGGAGTGAGCTAAATTCATTATTAAAGAGTCTTCAAGAGGCTGCAAATGAATCGAATCATAAAAAAATTAGAGACATACTTATTGACATGGTGCCTCAGTTCACACCACAATCTGAAATTGTAGATTTTTTATATAAAGATTAGGATTAAGTTTTTTTTGGTATAAAAAGTAATAAAGATCTATTCTTTAATTAAACATGATTAATATCCATTTTGTTTGCAAAATGATTTATTGCTTGAATATATCCTTTTACTTCACCGCAATCGAAGCGGGTACCATTAAATTTATAAGCAATAACACCCCCCTTTTTTGCCTGTTGTAGAAGTGCATCAGTTATCTGTATTTCACCATTTTTATCTGGCTTTACTGTTTTGATAATATCAAAAATATCTGGAGTAAGAATATAGCGACCTATAATTGCTAAGTTACTAGTTGGTTTGTTAGGCTTTTCAACCATATCAGTAACTTGATATATTTGCTCTTCAATCATATCACCATTTATAACCCCATATTTATGTGCTTGGTTAATATCCACTTCTTCAATCGCTATAATTGAACACTTATATTTTTTATAAACCTCTATCATTTGAGAGAGAACACCTTCTTTTTCACCTACACAAAGATCATCTGCAAGGATAACAGCAAAGGCTTCGTCTCCAATTAAAGGTCTTCCGGCTAATATTGCATGACCTAATCCAAGCATTTTTTGTTGACGAACGTAAGTAAAAGTGGTTTTCTCAATAATTTCTTTGATTTCATTCAGGAGGTATTCTTTTGGAGAACCAAGTAGCTGTGACTCTAGTTCGTAAGAATTATCAAAATGATCTTCGATAGCTCTTTTTCCTCTACCAGTTACAATTGCCATATTCTTTATACCTGAAGCAATAGCCTCTTCAACTCCATATTGTAACAATGGTTTTGTAAGTATTGGTAGCATTTCTTTAGGTATAGCTTTCGTAGCTGGTAAAAAACGAGTTCCATAACCAGCTGCTGGAAAAAGACATTTTTTAATCATTTGTTTCACTCTCTTCGGTAATTATCAATTTTTACTGACGATAATCTAATATTCATATTATGCATGGTAGACATCGTAAAAATCATCTTTATAATTAAATATAATAGGTCGTAAAAACATACATCTTGAAATAATTGAGATAGTTTCTTTTTCACTTATATCAATAAGTAGAGAACAATTATTTTCTAATTTGTATTTGTTATCGTCAATTGAAAAGTTAATTTTTTTAGATGTTGGGTTTACAAAAAATAGTTCAGATTTTGTAAAGTTTGTAAATGAATTTTGTATCTTGTATGTATTTTTGAATAAAGAACTTTGAACCAAATCAGTCCCTCCATGACTACCATCTAGGCTTTGATACCTTACATATAGGTTACTATGAACAAATGAACTTAATTTATCTTTAAATGAAAATCCTACATAACCTCGATTTGAAATAATCAAATCATTTCTTGGGTTTTTATCACTTCGATGAAATGCATAAAAAACACCATACCCTTCAATTCCACCTAAAAAATCCTTATCAATTAATAGTTCATTTGAAAAAAATAATTCATTAATAGTTATTTTTTTTATAAAGTGATTATCTTTTGTATAGAAAGCTAACTCTATATAAGAGTCTTTTATCTTATAAAATAAACCTAGAATATCAGTATATCTATAAGTAGTTTTATACCCATTGTCTGTTCGCCATAAGTATGCATCACTTATTGAAGTACCTCTACATTTCTTATTTATAAATATAGGAACAGGTTTGAAGCCAATAATATTTCGTAGCTTGACCCCTAAGACAGAATTGGCAATCTTCTTAACTAATAATTTCATTCAATTCCTTCTTTAGGTTACCGATTACTTTAAATTTATCGCTACTCATCATTTCATCGTGAGGAGGGCTAGAATGCTCTAATGAAATATGGTTATTTTTTATAGAGCAAAAAATTGGGATTCCAATAAATTTATCAGTGTATAAAAAAACTTCAGGATGAATAAATTCCTTTTCAACAATAATTTCATTTAGAAAATTAGTTATTCCTTCCATTTTTTTTAATACTTTCTTTGTTTTAAGATTTACAAAGAAAATACTAAACTTCTCATGGATAGGTAGTTCATAAATATTCTTTAAAAAAATAATATTTTGATCAGCATTTCTATTACATAAAATACTAAGAGGGCTTAGGATGCTTCCTTTTTTTGCCACCATTTGAAATGGATAATCTGATTGATAAGATGAGAAACCTCCGTCTAGAATGGATACTTGAAGATTTGCTCTAAATTCTGGAGAAGTATCAGTGTAATTATTAAGATTTATTAATTTTAAATGATTATTTTTTTTGAATTCTAAAATTTCTTCTTTTAGTGCTATACAAAAAATATTTTCATTCTTGATAAAGCTACTATCAATTTTAAAAAAATCCTTAACCAGTTTGATGTCTGCTAAGTCAGTTATTTCCCATTTATTATTATTAATTTTAAACTCAAAAACTGAATATTTATTTTTTGTGATATTTGAATTTTGAAAACATGGAATGTTTAGAGTCGAGCTTATCGAAGAGTTCTTGATTCCAAAGAAGAAATTCAAAATTTATACCAATTTAAAAATGTAAGTTGAATCATAGTTTTTATAAAATTTATCCTAATTCTTAATATTAATTATACTAAATATAATTAATGATTTTATTCTCAATTTGATGCCGATTTTAACTTTCATTTTAAGATGCTAATTTCTAAAGACTATGCAATATTTAAAATTTTGAGTTTCAGGGTTTAAATTTAAATACTATGTTGGTGATTAAAAAAAATTGTGGGATATAATATTCTTTTTACAACTCAACAACCATAGTTAATACAATGTTATATTTAATTAAGAAAATCTTAAACTTCCTATTGCCCGATAAGAATCTATCTAAATTACCAAAAACATCATTAAACAAAAAATTATCTTTATTAGATGTAGGAGCAAGAGGTGGTATTGGTTACCCTTGGAGTGTCGCGCAGAGTGACAATCTTAATGTAATTTTAGTAGAGCCTGATTTGCTAGAGGTAGAATTATTAAAGAAGCATCATCAAGGAGATATTTTGCCTTATGCTTTTTGGAGTAAAGAGACAGACTTAGTTCTAAATATTAATAATTCCCCAGGAACATCATCTGTGTTTGAACCAAATATGTCATTGCTGAGGCAGTTCGATGATAGCCGACGTTATGAGGCAAATACCAAAATTACAATAAGTACAACAACTATTGATGACTTAAATTCTCGCGGTAAATTAGTTGATGTGGATTTTATGAAAATTGATATCCAGGGTGCTGAGCTTGATGTACTAAAGGGAGGAGTAAATTATTTGAAAAATAATTTAGTAGGCTTGGAGTCTGAAGTGGAGTTTGCATCAATTTATCAAGGACAGCCTTTGTTTAGTGAACTGGAAATTTTTGTGCGCCAAGAATTGGGTCTAGAATTATGGGATATTAGAAAAACTTATTGGAAGTATTCACAAAGTCGCTATAAAAATGCCACTAAGGGGCGTTTGATATTTGGAGATGCTTTATTTCTGAGGCCTATTTCAACTCTTGATACTTGGTTGACTGGTATGGATAGTGTTAAAGCGGAAGCCAAACTTCATATGCTCATTACAACTTCACTGGCATATGGTTATTTAGATTATGCAGATACAATATTAAATGCAGTTTTTATTGACAAATACTTAAGCAGAGAAGATAAGCAAAAATTTATTCAGCATATTGGAAAATTAAATAAAAGTATTTATCCTTTTAAAAATGGATTAAGCATGTTGTATTACCCGTTATTAATAATTGCAAATTGTTTTAAACCCACTCATAGAGGTTGGGGCAGTGTTGACAGTAGTGACCACTTAGGATCAAGAAAAAAAGGATTTTTTTGGTTTTAGTTTAGATTTTAAACAGCCTTTATTAATATAAAATTTGAAAAACTCTATTATTTTCTAGAAACTATCACTGCTTTCATAGAGTTTTTTCTTAATAGAGTCATTTTTGAACTAGAAGTCAATTCTACTTCTGAAGTTCTTCAAAAGTATAGTATTTGACTGAGAACTTACCTATCTTGAGAGGGAAGACCTTGTCTCTTATCGCGTTATTTGGGTTATACATGAGACTGTTAGACTCCATCTCAATATTGAACTCTAGGCAGGGTATAAGGATTGGTAAACATGTAGAAGCAAAACTACTCCACTGTCGCGGAATAGTTTCGCTCGTTCCTGTTTCTGACCACCCTAAATCCGATGGTTTTTTTTAGCAGTGTTTCCACGACCACCTTTTTGGATTTCAAGTATTCCAATATCAAGTTTCTTCCTTGCCATCTTTGTAATTTTCCTCTGACTTTATCTGACCATTCGCATACCATTCAGTCCACTTGCCATCTTTCTTACCGTCCTTGTAATATTCCTCTGACCATATCTGACCATTCGCATACCATCCAGTCGACTTACCATCTTTCTTTCCATCTTTGTAATTTTTATCTGTCCATTTCATACCATTCTCATACCATTTAGTCCACTTACCATCTTGCTTGCCTTCTTTGTAACCGCCTTCTGACCCTTTCTGACCATTATCATGCCAATAAGTTCCAATACCTTCTAACTTGCCGTTTATGTAATATTCCTCTGATTTTATCTCACCATTCTCATGATATGTGTACCTAGTTTTATCAACTACATTTCCTTCCATATAAAGTTCCTCTGACTTTATATGACCTACGTTACCATCATTGATACTTCCCTCCTTATACCAAGTAGTCACCTTACCATTTAACTTACCGTTTTTTATGGTTCCCTTTGATTTAACTTGTCCATTTATATATTTGCATAAGTTGTTGCCTGAATATGGTTCATTCATACCTTTTAAAAAAATCATACTATTGATAGTTTGTGCATCTATTTCAAAACAAATAGAAGGTTTTGTATTTATATGCTTTGCTTTACACAAATCTATAATTTCTCTTGCCCCTAAATCACTTCCAATACCTTTCATATTTTTAAAAATACAATCATCATAGTTTTCAGAACTCCATACCAATGATGAAAACGAAGTCGAGAATATAAAAATCATTAATAAGATGAGGATTTTTCTATTAAGCATAACTCATTGTTTTAAATATATAAAAATAGTATATATACATATTATGCAAAAGTAAATATTTCAGAATGAATTATAAAATTCTCTAAATATCCAAAATATAGTTCCACTAATAATTTAATTTTTAAAATAATTTTTCTTATTAATTCTCATTTTTAAAATCAAATTGAAAATTCATTAAACTCTTTAATTAAAACTTTGTCTAAAATTCTTAAAACTCCAATATTAAATCTTAATTCCCATATAATAATGTTCACTTCGCAGATGGCTTTAGTATGGCAAAAAAAATAAGAATATTAATTAATCAGGTAATGACAAATAATGAGTAAAAAAAGCCAAAACTATCATGATTATGTTATTAAAAACGGAAAGTTGATTGCAGATTTTGAAAATATGTATAAAAATTGTTCAAATCCTTGGCCAGAGGATGAAAGGGATATGGATAATAATTGTGCATCAGTTAGGTTAAAGCAATTAATTAAAGAGTATGGTTGTTCTAAAATTCTGAGCTTAGGCAGTGGAAAAGGGAATCATCTGCACTGGTTGGCCAAGGACTTATATAGGGCGGAAGTTACAGGAGTAGACATATCAGAAACAGCAGCGGTTCAGTCTAGAAGTTTATTCCCAGAAATCAATGTTATTGTGAAGCCTATTCTGAGTTATTTGCAAGATACAACAGAAAAGTTTGATGTTATAATAATTAGAGAATGTATATGGTACATTTTAGATGATTTGGAAGAAATATTTTCTATTTTAAGATCCAAATATCCTAGTACCTATTTAGCTATTGAGTTATCTTTTTACAGCGACCAAAAGTATGGATTGCAGAGTTTTTATGGTATAGATGATTTTATAAATAAATATCAATTTTCAATTATTGAAGTAGTAAAAAATTATAAATTACAGAATAATAGCTGTGATTTGAAGTCAGGTTATTTAATGTTATTTTCTAGAATTTAAAGGATACATAATGTCTGGAATAAATCCTCAGCAGTTATTGCTGCCAAAATAAGTAATATATTGCAAAGAATGTGTAATGTCTAATCAAAGGCCAAGAATCACATTTAATAAAGATGGTGTGTGTTCTGCATGCACTTATTCTAAAACTAAGCACGAAGGTGTTAAATGCGAACACCATCATCCTTGATGATTGTGTCCTCTTTGTTTATCTCTTTAGTCAAGTATTAGTATGTGAAGAATTTAATATCTGTTAATTTCAATTCAGAGTGTTTTAATCGTCTTTCGATCTTCCTTGATTTATAGAAATACATTCCTATTGAATGACGAGTGTATTCCTTTCCTGTCGGTGTCTTAATGTTTTGTGAATTTAGATATTCTGATATCTGTTTGTTACCCATCCCTTCTTTATGAAGATTATTGATGAGATTGTGGTGTTCTTCAAATCGTTTTGATTTTCTACATTTTGATAACTCTTCTGTTTTGAACTTTACAGACCAAGTGATGAAGAAGTTATCGGGATTTTTTACAAGAGGGAAGGGGACTATAATCTGTTCAATACTACTCGACCGTAACCGAGTGGTATTGAACACATTCTGTAATAAAGTATTGGTCTGATAAAATGTCTCTATTTACTTTGTGAAAAACTTTTCTGTAATTAGTTTTTAGAAACTACAATTGCTTTCATAGTGTTTTTTCTTAATATAAATCGAACAAATTTATCTACTATCACAGTCAGATACCTAAATTTAATGAGACTAATTATTTTGCCATGAGGAACCCTATTGATATTAAATTGATACTGATTAAATTCTATTTTTAGCTGATCAATATTTATAGATATCGAATTATTATTTTCCCAATCTTGATGAAGAATTAACTTTCCATCTTGTTTTAGTTGAGACAAAAAATAATTTAAATAATCTTTATGAATCTCATAGGAATTTGTTCTTGTAAAAGGATAAAATTCGAAACAAAATATTAAATCATATTCTCCTAATGGTGAATTTTTTGGGTCAATTCCCTGACAAATAAACTCTTCATTCCTAAAGTTTTCTTTTGCAAATGAAATGCCATCAGATGATATGTCTACACCAACTAAAAATGAATTACTATAGTAATTACCAAGCTCATGCGTTGTAAATCCTACACCACATCCAACATCAAGAATACTCAATACTGAATCTTTATCAAATGAAATCCATTTATGTATGAAGTCAATTTTATTTCTTGGGTTCAGATCATTATGATAGCTAAGCATTGATGCATCAAAATCACCTCCATTTAGAAATTTTCTATAGGAACCAAAATCACTTTTTACACTTAGCTCAGAATCATCTAATTTTGATGCCTCATGCTCGGATTTTTTTAGATTACTGAAGTTGTACCAGTTATTATTTTCCATATTAATTTATTCTTCTATATTGATAATCTGTTCAGTACTACTCCACAGTAACAGATTTAGCCAAATTTCTTGGCTTGTCTACATCAGTACCTTTTATCAGAGCAACATGATAGCTCAGCAGCTGAAGGGGGACTGTAAAAATGATAGGCGCAGTTATTCTTCCCAGGTTTGAGGTAATGGAGATTATATCCATCGCCTTCATCGGATTTACTTTTGATTTTTTATCTTCAAAAACAATCATATTAGATCCTCTTGATTTAATTTCTTGTAAATTAGATTTTAGCTTACTAAGTAGTTCATCATTTGGTGCAATAGCAATAACTGGGATGCAGTCGTCAATAAGAGCAATTGGACCATGCTTTAGTTCTCCAGCTGGGTATGCTTCAGCATGAATATAGCTAATTTCTTTAAGCTTAAGAGCCCCTTCCATTGCTATAGGGTACATTGTACCTCTGCCTAAAAATAGGGCATTATTTCTACCTTTAAACTTTAATGCTATTTTTTTAATTTGACCTTCTTGCAATAAGGCTTCATTAATTAAGCCAGGTAGTTTAGTTAATCCTTCAATAATAGCTTTCTCTTGTTGAGTGTCAATGGTTTTTTTAACAACACCAATAGAGCAGGTAAGAAGAGCAAGAGCAACAAGTTGAGTGATAAAAGCTTTTGTGCTAGCGACTCCAATTTCTGGGCCAGCATGAGTTAAAAAAGTAAGATTTGAGAGTCTAGTGAGACTAGATTCATCAGAATTACATATACAAAGAGTTTCAATATTGCCATTTATTTTGTAAGCTGTTTTAAGAGCTTCAAGAGTATCAGCGGTTTCACCACTTTGAGATATTGTAACAAAAAGAGTCTTATTGATAATTATAGGATTACGATACCGATATTCACTTGCTACCTCAACATTGCATGAGACTTTGGCTATGTCCTCAAGCCAATATTTTGCAACTAAACCTGCGTTATAGCTTGAGCCACAAGCAATAATCTGAACCTGGTTAATTTTTTGAAAAATTTCTTTGGCATTAACTCCAAAAGATGAAATTAAAATATGATCCTTTGTAATTCGAGATTCAAGAGTATCTCTAATTGCTTGAGGTTGTTCAAAAATTTCTTTTTGCATAAAATGATCATAGCCACTAAGGTTGGATTGACCTACTTTTAGTTTTGAGGTTTTAATAGAGCGCTCAACTAAATTTCCTTCAAAATCATAAATAGTAATTTTGTCTATTTTAATTTCAGCCACATCCCCTTCTTCTAAAAAAATAAATTTCTTGGTCACAGATAAAAGTGCCATTTGATCTGAAGCAATATAATTGCCATTTTTTCCAACTCCTATAAGTAAAGGAGAGCCTTTTCTAGTAGCAATAATTTGGTCTGGGTATTTAGAAGAAATAATCCCAAGCCCATAAGACCCAGTAAAAGAGCTAATTGCTTCTTGAACTGATGAGAGCAATGTGTCACATGACTTCATAGCAAAATCAATTGCATGAGCAATAACCTCAGTGTCAGTATCAGAGGAAAATGTATAACCGTTGGATAATTGATCATTTTTAAGCTCTATATAGTTTTCGATAATTCCGTTGTGAACCAAGCTAACTGAATTCATCGATATATGGGGGTGTGCATTTTTAACAGAAGGCTCACCATGAGTTGCCCAGCGTGTATGAGCAATTCCAATATTTCCTTCAATTTTAGAGCTTCTTGCTTTTAAAGACGACTCCAGATTTTTTACCTTACCAACTGATCTTGCACGAACAAAAGAATTCTTTTTGGATAAAACAATAAGACCAGCTGAATCATAGCCTCTATATTCTAAGCGTTTTAAGCCTTCTAATAAAAGAGGGGTAATATTATTATTTGTAACTCCACCTACAATTCCACACATAAATTATTTAATTAGGTCCAAAGAATGATGTATTTAATATTTCAGTTAACAGTATGAGCAAATCAAAAGCGAATCACTGACTCTTTCTTTATATTTATAGTTTGTTGTTGACCAAGGAGGTTCATTAATAATACAACACGCTCATCAGATTTGAATGATTTAAATATAGCTATGCAGTTCTTAAAAGCTCCATCTGAAATTTGAACTTTATCACCCTTTTTAAAATTATTTATCTCTCTTAATTTTTTAGTTGATATCATTTGATTAGTTTTAATAAACTCAATAACACTATCAGGAACCTGGGCAAAATTTAATCCAAATCTTACAAAATTTGAAACACCTTTTGTTGAGCGAATTGGCGACCAATTTTCTGTCTTTTTATCAAGATAAATAAATATATATCCAGGAAATAGAGCTGTACGTTTGTTGTCAATTAAAGCCATTGGACAATAGGTACAATACTCTTGATTTTCAAGATTTATAACTGCAGTATTTTCTTGTCTGGGTTTGGTTTTTACTAAATACCAACTTTTCATGAATAAAATTATAAGCTATGAAAATTCTAAGTCAAGTAAACTTGAATTATAGGCATCTTATCTAAGTTTACTTATCGTTCTTAAAGCCATGTTGTTATATGCATTATAATAATGACCATAATGAAAGCAGATCTTCACAATCATTCTTACTATTCAGACGGTGTTCTATCACCAAGTGCGGTTGTTAAGCTTGCAAGTGAATCAGAGTGTGATTTATTTGCATTGACAGATCACGATACTACTAATGGAATTGCTGAGGCTCAATTAGAGGCGGATAAGTTAAATCTCAATCTTATCAATGGTGTTGAAATATCAGCACTTTGGCGAAATATGGCTATTCATATATTAGGTTTAGGTATTGATATCAATAATGATATCTTACAAACTGGGCTAGAGCATAACCAAAAATTACGAAAAGAAAGAGCAGAAAAAATAGCTCTTGGTCTTTGGCGTTCTGGAATTAAAGATGCACTAGAAAAAACTCAAAGTTTTAGTAAAACGGATATGTTGACTCGAACGCATTTCGCGCAAATGCTAATAAGTGAAGGCTACTGCAAGGATATGAAGTCTGTGTTCAGACGATATTTGACAGGAAAAAAACCTGGCAGTGTTCGTGTTGAGTGGGAAGATTTTGATGAAATCGTTCATTGGATTCATGCTGCTGGTGGCAAAGCTTTTATTGCGCACCCCTTTAGGTATCGAATGACTCATACAAAAATTAAAACTATGCTTAATGATTTTAAATGTGTATCAGGTGATGGAATAGAGGTTGTTACTGGTTCAAGTTCAGACGAAGAAGTTCAACTTGGAAACCAATGGGCAGGTAAATATAATTTACTAGCAACTTGTGGCTCTGATTTTCATGGATGGCCAAATCAAAGGGTCCGTATAGGGAATTTGAGAGATTTGCCGGACCCTGAAAAAGCGGTTTGGAGATATTTATAATGTCAGCATTAGTTAATATCCATCCTGAAAACCCTCAGCCACGACTCATTAAACAGGTTATTGATGTTTTGGAAAT
>Ga0209383_1000200_pt1 | contig 44331 bp, 46 predicted proteins | sample CoawatmetaG02DNA_FD_187510 | JGI IMG/M metagenome (GOLD analysis project Ga0209383, IMG submission 187510) | Marine microbial communities from the West Antarctic Peninsula - Coastal water metaG029-DNA (SPAdes) (version 2) | ecosystem: Environmental > Aquatic > Marine > Coastal ...
TAGCTTTAAAAAACTTTAGTGTGAACTAAAGTTAGTTTCGTTAAAGTGTGTACGACAATTTCTTTGTTAACCTAACCGTCCACACTTCTCTTCTTAAAAATTTACAATTTAAAAAAGCTAAGATTTTATAAAAAAATCTAAAACACACCGATAGCAACAGTTAATTTACATTAAATATTACTTAAAAATGTGAAGCGCCGTTATATTACAAAAAAAAGATAAATCAAGGTGTATATTGGTTAAAAAAACCAATAAAATCAAAGCTTATTGACTACTTTGCGTTGAAAAGGCTTGGTTATTTTTGTATACGAAAGCTCTACAATGTATACAGCTAAAATAACTAATTTTTTAAAAAGAAAAAACTACGTATTGTATTTTTTCATACTAGTTGTTTTTTTCCTATTCTACTCTTTAGGCGTTAATCAAATAAAATTATACAACAATTCTAAGAAGGATAATTTTAATTCATTTATAAATTCAAATGAGTTCAATAATATAAAAGAGTATATTTTTAAAAATTTAAATTCTCCCTACAAAGAATTTAATTATGTTGTACAGAATAATGATACGATTGAAAAAATTTTAAAGAAGCATGACATATCTACCGAAGATATAAATAATATTGCAGCATCGGTTGTTAAAAAAAAATTATCAAATATATTTATTAAGACAGAGGTAAAAATTATCACCAAAGAAGATTCTGGGTATAGAAAAATTGTAAGACTCTCTTACCCTATTAATGAAATTACAACTGTTGAAATAAAAAGAAACAAAGACAAATTTATTATTAGTGAAAATATTTTAAAGCTCAATAAAAAAGAAGTTATTCTGTCTAATACTATAGAAAATAACTTATACAATTCAGCTATTAACGCTGGGATCGAACCAAATATTATAGTTGAGTTTGCTAATATGTATGGTTTTGAAGTTGACTTTCAAAGAGATATCCGAAGCGGGGACAAATTTGAAGTTTATTATGAAAGATATGTAGATGAAAATAATATTGTCCGAAATACAGGAAAGATAATTTACGCGTCGATGTTTGTTAATAATAAGGAACTTGTGCTTTATAATTTTAAATTTAATAATAAAGAAGGTTATTATGATGTAGATGGTAAAAGCGTTATAAAAACTTTAATGAAAACTCCAATAAATGGTGCTCGTTTATCATCATCTTTTGGATTAAGAAAACATCCTATACTTGGGTATAACAAATTACACCAAGGTACAGACTTTGCGGCACCAACAGGCACACCGATAATGGCTTCTGGTTCTGGAATAGTTTTACGGGCACAAAAATATAAAGGCTATGGAAATTTTGTGTCAATCAAACACCCATCAAATTATGTTACTGCTTATGGACATATGTCAAAATATGGAAGAGGCATTCGTAGAGGTGTTAGGGTAAAACAAGGACAAATAATTGGCTATGTTGGATCAACTGGAATGTCTACAGGACCCCATCTTCATTATGAAGTTATTAAAAATGGAAAAAGGATTAATTCACAAAGACTCAAACTTCCCACAGGAAAGATTTTAAGCAACAGAGCTAGAAATAAATTTGAAGTAGAGAGAATAAAAATTGACGTAAGACTTGCTGCTTTAAGAAAAAATAAATAGTTTTTTAAGTAGTTTCTTTTTTTTCTAGCGAAGCTTCTTTAGGTGGATTAGCTGCATTATTAACTGCTTCGTTTTTTTGTTCTTTGGGTTTTACATTTAGCTCAGCTAATCTTCTTATATAATGTTCAGCGTATTGAAGATAATTTTCGTATAATACTGGATTTCCTGATGTAAGAGCATCTTTCGCAAGTTGTTGATATTTTTGTGCAGTTTTTTCCACATTAAATGGGTTAGTCATTGAACCATTATTTCTTCCAACATTTCCATTAGAATTAAAATGGCCATTTGAATTGTGACCATTATTTCTAGGTCTGAAACCACTTCTTTGGTTTCTTGGTCTAAAACTTCTTTTTTTTTGGTCGTTCATTTATGATTTATGTTTATGTTATAAGTTCGATATTAAAGTCTTGCTAATATACATCTAATATTATTTCGATAATCTTTAACTAATAATTCTTCTCTAAAGCTTTGTTCTTTTAAAATTTGTGAAACTTTATAGTATTGCCCGTGTCCTATTTCTAAAGCGAGCCAACCTAACTTTTTTAAAATTGTCTTTGACTTGTAAATAACTTTCTTGACGACGTCAAGCCCATCCTTACCACCATCTAAGGCTATTTTAGGCTCAAATCTTCTTACATCATCAGATAGATTTTTAATATCACAAGTTCTTATGTAAGGTGGATTAGATACAACTAGATCAAATTTATAGCCATAGATATCTTCAAGTGATCTTGAGAAGAACTTAGCTCTTTTGTTTAGTTTAAGATTATTTGAATTTTTTTTTGCTACATCGATAGCTTTTTTTGAAATATCAATACCTATTCCTCTTGATTTTTTAATTTCACTTAAAATACTTAAAAGCACACAACCTGTTCCAGTTCCAATATCTAGTATAAATAATTTTTTATTTTTTATTGTTTTGATTACACTTTCACAGAGCAGTTCTGTTTCAGGTCTAGGTATGAGCGTATTTCTATTTACAAAAAAAATTTTACTCCAGAATTCTTTTTTTTTTAAAATGTATGCTAATGGTTCTTTGGCCGATCTTCTAGTTATCAATTTATTAAAATTATTAACAGTATTTTGAGAAACTTTTTTTGTAGAATTTATTATCAAGTTTTCTCTTTGTTTTTTTAATAGATTGGAAAGTACAAGTTCAGAATCTAGTTGATGAGTTCTGATTTTATTGTTTTTTAAAATTTTTGAGCCTGAGTTTAAAAGTTCTGAAATAATCATTATGTCAAATTTTGTAATTTTAAATCTTGTTCTTTTAATCGTAAACCTTCGTTCATTTCTTCATGGATTTCACCGCTTAGAAACTCTTCCAGTTTGTGAAGGGTTAAGTTTATTCTGTGATCTGTAACTCTACCCTGCGGAAAGTTATACGTTCTTATTCTTTCAGATCTGTCACCTGAACCGATTTGATTTTTTCTATTATCTGCACGCTCTTGGTCTTTTTTTCTTCTTTCAGCCTCGTAAACTCTTGATCTTAAAATTTTTAAAGCTTTAGCTTTATTTTTGTGCTGAGACTTTTCATCTTGTATACTAACCACTACACCTGTGGGTAAATGAGTTATACGAACAGCACTATCAGTTGTGTTTACAGATTGTCCACCTGGACCTCCTGCTCTAAAAACATCTACTCTTAAATCTGACTCTTTAATTTGAATGTCTACTTCTTCTGCCTCAGGTAAAACGGCAACTGTGGCGGCTGATGTGTGAACCCTTCCTTGAGTTTCTGTTGTGGGCACTCTTTGTACTCTATGAACTCCCGACTCGTATTTTAAATATGAATAAATATCATTTCCATTAACTAAAAAAATAACTTCTTTAAAGCCCCCTGCCTCACTTTTTGATATGTTTATAATTTCCAATGTCCATTTTTTTTTTGAACAAACCTTTTCGTACATCTTAAACAAATCTGCACAAAAAAGAGAGGCTTCTAAGCCTCCTGTTCCTGCTCTAATCTCAACTATGGCATTTTTATTATCATCTTTATCTTTTGGTAGTAGAAATATTTTTAGCTTATTTGCGTGATTATCTCTTTTTTTTTTTAGCTCATCTAGTTCTTTCTGAGCAAGTGTACTCATTTCAGAGTCGCTATTACTGTCTTTTAACATCTGTTCTAAATCTTTTTGATCATTGTCAAATTTTAGATACTCTCTGGCATAAGAAATAATATTTCCTAGTTCTGAATACTCCTTTGATTTTTGCGCAAATGTTTTTGGGTCAATTGTTCCTGTAGATAGTTCTTTTTCTAAATCATTGTGCTTAATAACTAATGACCGAATTTTTTCTATAGGTATCATGGTTTAATTATTTTCTCAGCAGTCTTTTCTTCCACTAGCTGAACAATTTTTTTAATAATATCTCCGCTTGGTATTTTTTCATGGGGTATACCAGACAAGTATAAAAGATTGTTGTCTTGTCCACCCCCTGTTAGACCTATTTCTGTTTGAGCTGCTTCTCCTGGACCATTTACTACACATCCAATTATAGACAGGGTAATAGGTTTTTTAATATGAGCAAGTTCTTTTTCTAAAATTTTTACTGTGTCTATAACTGGAAATGCTTGTCTTGCACAAGATGGGCATGAAATAATTTGAACACCTCTTGCTCTAATACTTAAGGATTTTAAAATTTCATAACCAGCTTTAACTTCTTCTATCGGATCGGCTGATAATGAAACTCTAATCGTGTCACCTATTCCATTCATCAACAATTGTCCAATGCCAATAGAAGACTTAATACTTCCAGTCAAGAGGCCTCCTGCTTCGGTTATTCCAATATGTAATGGGTAATTGCAAGCTCTTGATAACTGTTCGTAAGATTTCACTGCTAAGAAAACATCTGAAGATTTAACACTTATCTTAAAGTTAAAAAAATCATTATCTTCCATAAGTTTTATATTATACATAGCACTCTCGACTAATGCCTCTGGACAAGGCTCTTTGTACTTTTCTAACAAAGCCTTATCTAAAGATCCTGCATTCACTCCTACTCTTATTGAACAGTTATAATCTTTTGCTGCTTTAATAACTTCAATAACTCTGTCGCTAGCTCCAATATTTCCTGGGTTAATTCTTAAACAACTAGCTCCCATTTTCGCAGCTTCAATGGCTCTTTTGTGATGAAAATGAATATCAGCTACTATTGGTACATTTACTTCTTTAATTATCTCTTTTAAAGCGCTTGTAGACGCTTCGTCAGGACACGATACTCTTACTATATCTGCGCCAGCATCTTCTAAATCTAAAATTTGTTTTATAGTTGCCGATATATTGGACGTGATAGTGTTGGTCATAGATTGTACTGATATTACTGAGCCACCACCAACTGGTACCTTGCCAACCATTATTTTTTTAGTTTTTTTTCTATTGATTTTTCGGTGTGGTCTAATTTCCATAAAATTAATCTAAATTAAATACCGTATGAAGTTTTTTTACAGCTTTTGTAGTGTTGGACTCTTGAACAATTACAGAAATTTTTATCTCAGAAGTTGATATAGCTAAAATATTTATTTTTTCTTGAGCTAGAGCTCTAAACATTTTATAGGTAACGCCCGGTGTAGTTATCATGCCAGCTCCAACAATTGAAACTTTTGATACTTTTTTGTCGGTATTAATGGACTTAAATTTAACATTTTTTTTGTTTAATTTTATAAGTTTAATTGCTTTGCTTAAATCATTTCTTTTTATTGTAAACGTTAAGTCTGTTTTTTTTCCATCTGGTGAAATATTTTGAATAACCATGTCTACGTTTATTGAGTTTTTACTCAAAGGTTCAAATATATCTGCTGCTATTCCAGGTTTATCTTGAACTTCTAAAAGTGTAATCTTGGCATCATCTTTGGAATAGGTTACTCCTGTAATAGTTTTAGAATAATCAATACTTTCTGAGCCAAATATTTTAGTTCCCTCTTTGTTGGAAAAAGTTGACCTTACATGTAACGGTACGTCATACATCATTGCTGTTTGGACTGCAGATGATTGCATAACTTTTGCCCCTAGAGATGACATTTCAAGCATTTCTTCGTATGAAATTTTGTTAATTTTTTTAGCTTTTGGAAAGTTTTTTGGATCAGTTGAAAAAACACCTTCTACATCTGTATATATTTCGCAATAGTCAGTTTTAAAAATTTTTGCAACTGCGACCGCTGTAGCATCTGAACCTCCCCTACCAATAGTTGTAATTTCTCCTTTCTTTGAGACTCCTTGAAAGCCTGGAATAATTACTACTCCTTTGCCTAAAAGAAATTGATTTATTTTTTCGACATTCATATTAATAATTCTTGAGTCTCCTTGATTGCCATCTGTTAGAATTGGTATTTGCCAACTCATATAGCTTTTGACTTTGACTTTGAGATCACTTAAAGCTCCTGCTAACAAAGCTGAGGTAACTTGCTCGCCTGAAGCTAACAAAACATCTAGCTCTCTTCTATTAAATTTTTTACTTATTTTTTCAGATTGTTTAATTAATTCGTTAGTTTTGCCGGCCATGGCTGAGACTACAACTATGATTTTGTTGTTTTTTCCCAATCTTTTTTTAACTATTTTAGCTGCAGCTGTTATTCTCTCGATACTTCCTAATGAGGTGCCGCCAAACTTGATAACTATTTTTGCCATATATACAATCTAATTTTTAGTTATAAATATCTTAATTTAGAAATTTAACAAGAAGATGTAGGATAGAATAATGAGTACTATAAATAAAGATGAAATCGAAAAATTCTCTAAACTAGCCGATGAGTGGTGGGATATTGACGGCAAATTTAAACCTTTACACATGTTTAACCCTATTCGTATCGAGTATATTTTAGACATTATCTCTAAAAATTTTAAAATAGATAAAAATAAAAAAACTCCTTTAAAGAATTTGAAAATTTTAGATATCGGGTGTGGTGGTGGATTAATTAGTGAACCGATGACGAGATTGGGTGCTGATGTTACAGGCGTTGATGCTTCTAGTAAAAATATCAATATTGCTAAAGCTCATGCAAAAAAAAATAATTTAAATATAACTTACTTAAATAGTCAACCTGAAAACTTAAACACACATACAAAATTTGATATTATTTTAAATCTAGAAGTGGTGGAGCATGTTGAAAATTTAGACCTTTATCTAAAATCTTGTTTTCATCTTTTGAAGCCTAAAGGAATAATGTTTACGGCTACATTAAACAGAACATTAACTTCATACGTAAAAGCAATAGTAGGTGCAGAATATATTTTAAGATGGCTTCCGATTGGAACTCATGATTGGAACAAATTTTTAAAACCAGAAGAGCTAGAAAAAAAACTTACTGATTTAAATTTTTCAATAATTAACTTGACTGGATTAAGTTTTAATCCTTTGTTTCAAGAATGGAAAAGATCCAAAAATTTTTCAGTAAATTATATTTTAGTTGCTAAAAAAATTTAATTTTCCTTGTCGTCTATCCAGGGAATAGAGGTTAATTTTATTCCTTCTTCCTCTAATTCAGCTTTTTCTTTTAAATTAACAGTTCCATAGATATTTTTATTTTTTTTATTATCATAATAAATCTCTCTTACTTCAGTAGAAAATCTATCTCCTACAAATTCAAAATTTTTTTCTACAAAATTTTTTATTTTTTGTAAATCTTTTTTAATTTCGAAAAATTCTTTGTTATTAACTATAATATTTTTTTTCGTTTTTTTTCCGACAATATTAGGTGACATAATAGACTTGCTTATTTTTACTGTCTTACAAAAAATACACTCTATAAAATTTTTTTTTTTTAATTTTTCAAACTCTTTGGAATCTGAAAACCAACTTTCAAACTCATGTTTGTTTTCACACTTTAGGAGAAATTTAATCATTTAAATATTGAGATTGTATTTCTTGTTATTATTGTCTGTCAACACTTAGCTTCTTCTGTAGTGCGCATTTATATCAATGTAGTCATGTGTAAAATCACATGTATAACACTCATATTCTTCTTTACCTTGTTTTAAGTCTACAGTGATTAAAATTGAGTCCCATTCCATATATTCTTTTAACTTTTCTTCATTGTAACTTTCTGAAATTTTTCCTTTTTCGGCAACAATAAAGTCACCTAATTTAATAATTATTTTTTTTGAATCAATTTCTTCACCAGCTTTACCTATGCCCATTAAAATTCTTCCCCAATTTGGATCTTCTCCAGCGATAGCAGTTTTTACAAGTGGTGAGTTTGCAATTGAAAAAGCAATTTTTTGTGCTCTTTCTATTGATTCGGAATTTATAATTTTTATAGTTACAAATTTTTTTGCACCTTCTCCATCAACAACAATTTGCTTAGCTAAATCTAAGCAAACAGTTTTTAAAGCTTTTTCGAACTTTAAGGCTTCTTTGCTTGAAATATTATTTAATTTTTTAATTTTAATTTTTTTTGTTGAGAATATTGCAACCATATCATTTGTAGATGTATCGCTATCTATGGTTATAGCGTTAAAGGTATTCAATAAAACTTTGTTTAAATATTTATTTAACATCAAGGAAGAAATGTCAGCGTCTGTAAAAATAAATGAGAACATCGTTGCTAAATTAGGTGCTATCATCCCTGATCCTTTGGCAACTCCAGATATTCTCACTATTTTATCACCAATTTTTATTTCTGAGAAAGCAACTTTTGGTTTTGTATCTGTGGTCATGATGGCTGAAGCCATTTTTATCCAGATAAGTTTGTTTTGATTAATTCTTAGATTTTCAACTAAATTTTGAACATTTGTTAGTATTTTTTCAACAGGAAATTTTTCTCCGATAACACCAGTGGAAGCAAATAAAATATCTTTAACTTTACTTTTATCATAACCATTTTCAGTTTCTAATTTTCTTAACACATCAACTAATTTTTTTGATATTTCATTTAAACTATTTAAACCTTGATCTCCGGTAAATGTATTTGCATTTTTTGTGTTTACAATTAACGCTTTAATATTATTTTTTGTATTTTCTCTATTCCAGGTTATAGACTCGGACACGATTGAATTTTTTGTGTATGCGGCTGCATAGTTGGCACCTTCTGGAAAATAAAACAAGGAAAGGTCTTCTCTTCTATCCTTATATAAATTAGCTGATATAGCGGAAACTTGGAGTCCAGCAATGTGTTTAACTTCCTGAAAGTCACCCATTTTTGATATTTTTTTGTTAGAATTTAAGAAATTTTTTATATTTATCGTCATAATTGTTGTTTAATTTAAATTATAAATACATATATAGAGTAATAAGTATAAAGCTACAAATCTACTATCATGAACCTATTTTCAAGAACAATAAATAAAATCTTTAAAACAGACAATCAAAAAGAATTGGATAGGGTTAAACCTTTGCTTGTTGAAATTAACAATCAGGAGCCTAATTTTAAGAGTTTAAAGGATGAAGAGCTAAAGGCTAAAACTCACTTCTTAAAAAAAAACCTGAAAGATGGTAGGTCCCTTGATTCAATTATTCCAGAAAGTTTCGCCTTGGTCAGAGAGGCTGCTACTCGTGTTTTAAATGAAAGACATTATGATGCTCAATTAATTGGGGGAATTTTTTTACACAATGGAAAAATTGCAGAAATGAAGACTGGTGAGGGTAAAACATTGGTCTCTACATTGCCAGCATACTTAAATGCATTAACAGAAAAAGGAGTCCACATAGTAACTGTTAATGATTATTTAGCTAAAAGAGACTCTCAGTGGATGGGGAAAATATTTAACTTCTTAGGGCTTTCAGTGGGTTGTATTACTAACGAATTAGATGATGTGGAAAGAAAGAATAATTACATTTGTGATATTACTTATGCCACCAATAATGAGTTAGGATTTGATTATTTAAGAGATAATATGAAGTACGATATTTCTGAGATGGTACAGAGAGAACATAACTATTGTATCGTAGATGAAGTGGACAGTATTCTAATTGATGAGTCCAGAACTCCACTAATTATATCTGGTCGTAGCGAAGACAAAAGTAATTATTATTTACTTGCTAATAAATTTATAAACAAACTTCAAAAAATAGATTACGAAATAGATGAAAAAAATAAAAATTCAATTTTAACAGATGTTGGAATAGATAAAATTGAAAAACTTGCAACACAAGAGCGTGTTTTAAAAAATAATAATTTTTATGATCCTCAAAATTTAAACCTCGTTCATCATGTCAATCAAGCATTGAGGGCTAATTTTTTATTTAGTAAAGACGTTGACTATATTACAAGAGAAAATAAAGTTCAGATCATTGATGAATTTACAGGTAGAGTTCTAGATGGAAGAAGGTTTTCTGATGGACTTCATCAAGCAATAGAAGCAAAAGAAAATGTAGAAATACAGGAAGAAAATCAAACACTCGCTTCAATTACATATCAAAATTATTTTCGTTTATATCGAAAGTTATCTGGAATGACTGGGACAGCTTTAACAGAAGCTGAGGAATTTTTTGATATCTATAAATTAAATGTAGTTTCAGTCCCGACAAACCGGCCAATGATTAGAAAAGATTTAAATGACCAAATCTTTCGGACTGAAAAAGAAAAGTATTTAGCTATTACAAATAAAATCATTGAGGCTCACAATAAAGGACAACCTGTTTTGGTGGGAACCACTAGTATAGAAAAATCTGAAAAAATTTCAAAAAATTTATTAGATAAGAACATTAATCACAGTATTTTAAATGCGAAACAACACGAAAAAGAAGCAAAAATAATTGCAGAAGCTGGAAAAATTGGTTCAATAACAATAGCAACAAATATGGCTGGCAGAGGGACTGATATTCAACTTGGTGGAAATAAAGACTTTAGAGATGAAGATAATCAAAAAGAATTGGCTCAAATCAGAGAGGATAAAGAAAAAGTAATATTACTTGGTGGGCTTCATATTATCGGCACTGAAAGACACGAAAGTAGAAGAATAGATAATCAATTAAGAGGAAGGTCTGGTAGACAGGGAGATCCTGGAAATTCGATTTTTTATATTAGTCTTGAAGATGAGCTAATGAGAATTTTTGGTGCAGACTCTATAGATGGAATGCTAAAAAAATTAGGACTTAAAGAAAATGAGTCGATCGATCATCCTTGGATAAATAAAGCAATGGAAAGAGCACAGCAAAAAGTTGAAGCTAGAAACTTTGATATAAGAAAAACATTAATAAAATTTGACGATGTAATGAACGACCAAAGACAAGTCATTTTTGGTCAAAGGCTTAAAATACTTAAAAGTGAAAATATTTCTGAGACACTTCATTCTTTTCTTAACGAAGTAATATTAGGACTGGTTAAAGTAAAAAATAATTATGAAAAATCAAATGATAAAACTATATATTTAAATGCGATAAAGAATATTACTGGAAATATATTAAATGATGATGAGTTAGTGGACCTAACTAATCTATCTGACAGTGAGTATAATAAAAAATTAAATGATATTTTTATACAAAAACAGCAAGAAAGAATTAAATTAATCGGAACTACTGAAAATAATAATATCGAAAAAAGAATTTTTTTACAGATTATAGATTTTTCATGGCGGTCACACTTACAATACCTTGAACAACTTAGACAGGTTATTGGACTAAGAAGTTACGGTCAAAAAGACCCTTTATCTGAGTTTAAAAAAGAATCTTTTATACTTTTCGAAGAATTGCTAGAAAAAATAAAAGTTGATGTTATAAAATTTTTATTAAATTTGAATGTTGTTGTTAAGGATGAAAAAGAAGAAGAGACTAGAATTTTACCACCTGTTCAAAATAAAAAAATAGGAAGAAATGATAAATGTTCATGTGGTTCAAATAAAAAATATAAACATTGTTGTGGTTCTATATAGTTTTTTTTTTAATTTTTTTAAAAGCTTCTAGCGCAGCATTCCTTGCTTCTTCGTGAATAACGATTGGTTTTGGGTAGTTTTTTCCTAACTCAAAATCTTTAGTATTTTCATTTAGTTCCCAAGGTTTGTGAATAAATTTTTTAGATATATTAGATAGTTCTGGAATCCATTTTTTTACATATTCTCCTAACGGGTCAAATCTTTCACCTTGAAGAATAGGATTAAAAATTCTAAAATATGGAGCTGCATCTGCGCCGCAACCAGCAACCCATTGCCAGCCTGCGATATTATTCGCTTCATTAAAATCTAATAAACAGTCTCTAAAATATTTTTCACCTTCTTGCCAGTGTATTCTAAGATGCTTCACCAGAAAAGAAGCTGTTATCATTCTTACTCGGTTGTGCATCCATCCAGTTGCATACAATTCTCTCATACCAGCATCAACAATTGGATATCCTGTCATTCCTGCCTTCCAGGCAATCAGGTGTTTTTCATTTTCTTGCCATGGAAAATGATCAAAATCTTTTCTTAAATTTCCTATCAACATCTCTGGAAAGTAATTAATTAAAGTGTGACTAAATTCTCTCCAACCAAGTTCGTTTATATATTTTCTATAATCATTATTTTTAATTTTAATTTTTTGACACTCCTCCCATATAGTTTCTATATGTATCTGTCCAAATGCCAAGTACGGAGAAATTTTAGACGTACCTTCAACACTTGGAATATCTCTGTTTTTGCCATAGTTTTTTAAGTTGTTTTTTACAAAATATTTTATATTTTTTAATGCTGTTTCTTCACAAGGATTCCAAAATTTATTAAAATTTAAATGCCATTTTTTTTTTGGTAATATGGATTCTAAGTTTATTGATTGACCCAGAAAGTTAGTTTTTTTTTGACAGATCTTAATTTTTTTTTCTTTATTAAATCCTTTTTCTAAGTAGAATTTTTCAGCTGTTCTCCAAAAGGGAGTAAAAACTTTATAAGGTGTATCGTCATTTTTTTTAATTTCATGGGGCTCATTCAAAAGATTGCCCTTAAATATTTTAAAATTAATATTTTCTTGCTTTAGTATATTGGAAGATTTTTTGTCAAATAGCAGAAAGTTAGGCTCATAAACTTTGTTCCAATAAATTGAAAAATTTTTTTTTTTTATAATCTTTTCAAAAATTTCTTTATAGGAGTTAGCCTCTATTATCTCTATATTTATATTAAATTGGTCTAATTTTTTTTTAAAATTTTTAAGTGATTGGTTAAGCCACCAAAGTTGTGCTGATCTTTTAATAAAGTCTTTTTTTTTTAAAATATAAAAGGCGCAAACTTGATCATGATTTTGAGTTGCATAGGTTAATGCATCATTTTTTAATATTCTAAAGTCGTTTCTTATCCAAACAATGCCAATATTCTTCTCCATATTATTTATATTTATCAACTTTTAAAAATAATGATACGTGATTTAAAGTATGGTGGCCTTGGTTTGAATCGCACAAACGACACATACCTTTTCAGGGTACTGCTCTACTACTGAGCTACAAGGCCTAAAATCTAAAAGTTATTCTACCTTTAGTTAAATCGTAAGGCGTCATTTCCACCTGAACGTTATCGCCTGTTAAAACTCTTATTCTATTCTTTCTCAATTTTCCAGCTGTATGAGCTAAAATTTCGTGGTTGTTTTCAAGTTTAACACGAAACATAGCGTTGGGTAAAATCTCTGTTACTTTGCCTTTAAATTCTAATGTTTCTTGTTTAGCCAATTATTTTTTTCCTTTTTTTAATCTTATTTGAATTGAGTTTGCGTGACCTTCTAGATTTTCGTATTTAGCTAGATTTATAACTGATGCACCTAATCTTTCAATACCTGATTTACTCATTTTTATTACTGAATGTCTTTTTAAAAAATCATAAACTGACAAACCAGATGAAAACCTTGCAGAACCTGATGTAGGTAAAACATGATTTGGACCAGCTAAATAATCACCCATGGCTTCTGGAGAATATTTACCTAGAAATATGGAACCAGCATTATTAACATTTTTTAGAATTTGCGTAGGATTTTTAGTAAAAATTTCTAAATGTTCTGGTGCAATTAAATTAATAGTTTCCGCAATGAGTTTTTTATTTTTTACTAGAATTGATAAACCAAATTTTTTTAAACTTTTAAATGCTACTTTTTTTTTAGGCAAAACTTTTAATTGCTCTGTTAAAAAAAAATTGATTTTATAAATCATTTTAATGTCATCACATATGACTATTGATTGAGAGCTTTCGTCATGTTCGGCTTGAGCAATTAAATCGGCTGCTATCCAGTCAGGTTTAGACCATTTGTCAGCAACTATTGTTACTTCGGAAGGTCCGGCTATCATGTCAATTCCCACATCTCCAAAGACTTCTTTTTTAGCAGCATTTACATAAGCGTTGCCCGGACCAACAATTTTATCTACTTTGTCTACAATTTTGGTTCCATAGGCCATTGACGCTATCGCTTGTGCACCACCCATTTTGTAAATTTCTTTAACCTTACATTTTTTTGCAGCATATATTACTGCAGGATTATAATTTGTGCTCATAGTTGGCGTCGCCATGTATATATTTTTTACACCAGCGACTATTGCAGGGATACAATTCATTAAAACTGAGCTTGGGTAACTAGCTAATCCACCTGGAACATAGACCCCTACTTTTTTTATTGCATTCGAATTATAAGAAAATGAGTTTTTAAATTTATCTGTAAAGCTATAAGAAGATAATTTTTGTTTTTTATGAAAATTTAAAATTCTATTGTAAGCTAAATCAATAAAAGATTTTGTTTTTTTATCTAATTTTTTTATTATTTTATTTTTTTCCACCTCGGTAAATTTGATATTTTTTAATGAAATATTTTTTAACTTTGAAAATTTTTTTTCATATTTAATTAAAGCTCGATCTCTGTTTTTTTTAATATCTTTTATTATAAATTTAATTATTGAATCTATTTTAGGATTTTTAGATTTTCTTTTATTTAAAATTAAATTCAGTTTTGATAAATGAAAAATTTGATTTACTTTTATTAATTTGAGCATTATAAAAAATTATGTTTAGGTGCTGTGTTGCTTTCCCATGGAGAACCTTGGTCATCTAAAGTCACATCGACCACTTCTACGCTTAACTTAATTGTTGCGCCTCCAGAAAAAATTAGTTTAATTTCATAACTCTTATCAGGCAATAAAATAGTTTCAATAGTTAAAAAATCTAGAAAATATTCATTATCTGTTTTGTTAATATTTTTTGATGAAACGCTAATAACATTGTCAAATTTTAGCATAGTTCTTATTCTCTTATTTTTTCTAAAAACCCCCTTTTCAACATCTTCCCACATGAATCTGTTTAATTGAATTAAAAAAATTCTATTTTTTTTTAAATTAGCAATATCTTTTGATGATACGATTGAATCTTGTAAATGTGCAGCTATTACACTTAAATCTTTGTCTGACGTAGCTAACAATTTTAAATTTGTTATTTTCATTTTAAATTCGATTAATATTAGCTTTACATTTTTTCAATTTTTTTTCTAAATTTTCGTATCCGCGGTCTAAGTGATATATTCTGTTAATTGTAGTTCTATTGTCGGCTATTAACGCAGCTAAAACTAAGCTTACTGAAGCTCTTAGGTCAGTTGCCATAACTTCAGCTCCTGAAAAACTAGTTGAACCAGTAATAATTGCTACATTATTTTTAGTGCTAATTTTAGCTCCCATCCTTTTTAATTCAGGAACATGCATAAACCTATTTTCAAAGATACTTTCTTTTACTTTTGAGATTCCTGATGCCTTTGACATTAAAACCATAATTTGAGCCTGTAAATCAGTTGGAAAACCTGGGTATGCACCAGTTTTAATGCTGATGCTATTTAATTTTTTAGATTCAAAAACTATAATTTTATTTTTTTCTACTTTCATTCTAACACCCATTTTTTTCATAATTTTAATTTCAGTCTTTATGATTTTTGGATTTACTTTATTTAAAATAATTTTTTTACCCACTAAAGCCCCTGCTATTAAATAAGTACCTAATTCAATCCTATCAAAAATTATTTCATGATTTGCTTTCTTGAAGTCACTAATGCCAATAATTAATATTTTTCTTTTACCAATAAAATTAATATTACAACCAAGTTTCTTTAAAAAAAATATCATGTCTTGTATCTCTGGTTCGATAGCACAGTTAGATATAATTGTTTGTCCTTTAGCGCTTACTGCAGCAAGAATAGCATTTTCTGTTGCACCAACTGAAATAGAAGGAAATTTTATAATAGCTCCCTTTAGCCCATTTTTTGCAGATGCATAAATATACCCATTTGAAATTTTAATTTTAGCTCCAAGTTTTTCTAAAGCAAATAGATGTAAATTAACAGGTCGTGCACCGATTGCACAACCACCAGGAAGAGAAACTTTAGCTTTTTTGTATTTAGCTAGTAATGGTCCTAAAACTAAAACTCCAGCACGCATAGTTTTAAGTAGATTATATGGAGCAATTGTTTTTAGTTTTTTATTGTTTGAAATATTTAATGTTTTGTTTTTTTTTGAAATTTTTACACTTAAACCAATAAATTTTAATAAGTTTATCATTGTATAGACATCTTGTACTAGAGGTACATTCTTTAGAGTTAGGGGTTTGTCTGAAAGAATTGTAGCTGCTAAAATAGGCAATGTAGCATTTTTTGAACCAGAAATATTTATAGAACCAGATAAAAATTTTTTACCTTTGATGATAAGTTTTTGCATCAATAATTTTAGAATTTAAACTTTTGGAAGAGTAACACCTCTTTGTCTCATATATTTACCTTTTCGATTGGCATAGGTTACTTGAGGTTTTTCATTGCCTTTGATAAAAACAAATTGTGCAACACCTTCGTTTGCATATATTTTTGCTGGTAGTGGTGTGGTATTAGAAAATTCTAACGTCACGTTTCCTTCCCAGCCAGGTTCAAGAGGCGTAACATTAACTATAATACCACATCTAGCGTATGTCGATTTACCAAGACAAATGACAAGCACATCTTCTGGAATTTTGAAATATTCCATTGTTCTGGCTAATGCAAAGGAATTTGGTGGAATGATGCACTCCTTGCCAATTTTTGTAACAAAACTTTCTTTTTTAAATACTTTAGGATCAACAATACCTGAGTTTACATTTGTAAAAATTTTAAATTCATTTGAAACTCTCGCATCATAACCGTACGATGATAAACCGAAAGATATTTTTCCTTTCCTAACTTGTTTTGAAACAAAAGGTTTAATCATGCCTCCTTCTTTAGCCATTTTTTTAATCCACCTATCTGAAAGTACGGTCATTTTTTTTTAATTTTTTCTTTGAATTTTTTTCTTTTTTTTAAATTGGTTTTTAGTGCCATTTCACGTTTAATAAGTCGAGCATCCTTTTGAGCTAAAACTCTACTCATCTTAATTATTCTTTGTCGGGGTTTGTTAGGTCTTCAAGGGTAATAGGTTTATCTAAATCGTGCATTTTATTTTCATCTTCACTTTGAGAGTCAGTGCCTTTTTTGGCTCTTCTCTCCTCAATACGAGCTTTTCTTTTGGCCTCTTTTTTCATGGCCTTCTCATTTCTTGTAGATTTATAGTCGTAGTGAATACCCATTTGAGATCCTGCAATTTACTTAATTTTACTTCGTTGATTGAAATTATGCAAGTCTCTAATAAAGTGGTAATTCTAATTCTACGAGAAGCTGGCATAAATCGACTGGTAAAGCATTAGTTGATCAAAGCTATAATTGCTATATTTTATTTTAAATCAAACACCCGTCTTCTGTACATTTATTATTAGTATTTAGCGCATTAAAATAATCAACTGATTTTAAAGCACTCGCCATTGCTGATTTATAGACATTTAGATAGCCATTTAAACTATTTGAAAGTTCTCTTGCTTCATTTTTCATTGATAATCTAGAAAAGTTTAGCAACATAACTGAATTACCATTAGGGATATTTCCATCACTTACATCTATCGGTTTATGGAAGAGATCATTAGTAGCTACTATATTTTTTTGAAATATTGACTTTTCTTTTATATAAAAAAGTTCAATTGTTTTTTTGCATAATTCTTTTGCTTTAAATAAATAATTAGGTTTTAAAGTTTGATCGTAAAGATCTAAAAACATTGCTATGCTATATGCATAATCTTCTAAAAAAACCTCCGGTTTTGACGTTGTGTGCTGTAGAACTTCCTTGCTAAAAAAAAATTTTTCTAAATTCTTGTAATAGGTTTCAGCAATTTCTAAAAAATTATTATTTGGCAATATTTGCTCTGCGGATATTAAAGCGCTAACCCAAAGGCAATTTAAATCTAATTGGATTTTATTGTCAAAAAATGGTTTAACTTTTTCTTTTCTTAACTTCTTTAGTTCAAGAATAACTGTTTCGGGTGGTAATTTTATTTCTTTTAAAATTATTTTATTTTCCCAGTTACCTTCTGGTTTAACGTCAAAATATTGATCTATATCTTTAATTTTTTTTAACTCTTCATAACTGAAAATATAATATTTACCTTCTTCTCCATCACTATCAGCGTCATAGGCTGAGCCTAATAATTGATTTTCTTTATTGATAAAATCTTTATTAATAAAATTTATTGTTTGAGTAATTTTTTTTTCAAAGTATTCATTTTTTTCTACTTTTAAGTATTTTGATAGCAACAAAACAAATTGAGCGTTGTCATATAGCATTTTTTCAAAATGCGGGATCAACCAATTTTCATCTACAGTATACCTGGAAATACCTCCCTCGGCATGATCGTATATTCCTTGGGAACAAAGTTGCCTTAAAATTAATTGTACGGGTCTGAAGTAGTTTAATTTTTTTGTTTTATTGAAAAAAAATAATAAAGCATCATGTATGTTAAATAGGGGGAACTTTGGCGCCCCGTGGTACCCGCCCTTTGTCTCGTCTAGATTTGATATGGTGCTTGTTAAAATAGACTCAAGATCTTGATTAAGTACTAGAGATTTTTTTAGTTCTAAATTTTTAGATATAATGTGAGACTGTTTAATAATTTCTTCTCGCTGTTCAGTATAAGTTTCTCCTACTTTTAGAATAACTTCCTTAAACGAGGGCAAGCCATGTGAGTTTACTTTTGGAAAATATGTTCCTGTCATGAAGGGTACTGCATTTTCATCTAGAAATACTGTCAAGGGCCAACCACCGCCTGATTGGTTAAAAAGTTGGTATGAGCTTTGAAAAATATAATCTATGTCTGGTCTTTCTTCTCGATCAACTTTTATATTCAAGAAATGTTTATTCATAAGGTCTGCTGTTTCCTTGTCTTCAAAACTTTCATGTGCCATTACGTGGCACCAGTGGCAGCTTGAATAACCAATGCTTAATAGAATTGGTTTTTTATTCACTTTTGCAAAGTTCAGTATCTTTTTATTCCAAGTTTGCCAATGAACGGGGTTTTCTTTGTGTTGTTGAAGATAGGGGCTAGGCTCTGAATGTAAATTATTTTTTGAATCCATAGGAAGTATTTTTTTGATCTTTTACTTGTGAGATTTGTTGTTAAAATAAAAATTATTAATAATAGCTGCTAGCATTAATACTATAATAAAAACCAAAATTGGAAAATATATCTCAGGATCTTTAATTAGGTCAGTCCAGACTATTGAGTCATTTCTACCAATAAAATTTCCAACTCCGGCACCTAATGAGGTTATTATAAATATGCCCGGTACTATTCCTATCAAAGTTGAAAAAAAATATTTTTTTATTTTCATATCAAAAATTACAGGTAAAACATTTTGAACAGCGAATGGCATTCCTCCACCTGTAAATCTAAACAAGGTAAAATATATAAAATCATTTTTATTAAATAAATTGACAAAATTTTCCATTTTTCTAGAAAATTTATTTTTAATATAATCTTTAAAGAAAAAGTTTGCTAGATAATAGAGTAAGGTAGCTCCTATTGAAAACGACACAACTGAAACTAAAGTTCCTAACCATTTGCCAAATATAAAACCTGCCAATAATGCTAATGGAGAACCAAAGCCAAGTAAGAGTACCCAGATAATGCTCAAGATTGAGAATAAGACCAAAGCTAACAATATATTTTCTAATTTAAAATCATTTAATAATTGCTGATTACTTTTGAAAAAATTAATGTCAGTCAAATCTTTAAAATCAAAATTTGAAAAAATAACGAACATTAAGGCAGAAAAACAAATAAGATATGTGATTCCGAGAAGCAGTTTTAACTTTAAATTCATTTGTCTATTTTAGCTGTACTTATCTAATATAATTAACTATATAACGAATGTTATTTTATGAAAAGAACTTATCAGCCTAGCAACTTAGTCAGAAAAAGAAGACATGGATTTAGGTCCAGAATGGCTACTAAAGCTGGCAGACAATTAATTGCGAGAAGAAGAGCTAAGGGGCGAAAAACTATTTCGACTTAATTTTTAATGATTAAGCTTGAAAGCCTAAAAAAAAACGACCACTTCAAATTAGTGTTAAAGGAAAAGAAAACTCACTCAGATTTTTTTTCAATTTTTGCTGCTAAAAAATTGATTCAAACAAAAAATAAAAATTTACTACATATTAGTTTTGTTATGAAAAAAAAAATTGGCAATGCTGTAAAAAGGAACAAAATAAGACGTAGATTAAAAGCTATAGTGTATAAGCTTTTAAAAATAAAAGGTGCAATTAATACCAATTATACTTATATAGTTTTTGGAAAATCAAAAGCCTATGAAAAAGACCATAAAATTCTATTTTCAACAATGCAAAAAAGCTTTGAAAAGTTTTAAGTCTAAAATTTCAAATATTTTAATTTTTATAATTTTGTTATTAATAAAATTCTATAATTTTTTTATTTCTCCTTTGATTGGGGTCAGGTGTAGATTTCTTCCTACCTGTTCGGAGTACTGTAGTGATTCACTTAAGGGACATGGTTTGATAAAAGGTGGCACATATAGTTTAAAAAGAATTATACGCTGTCACCCTATAAAAATTTTAGGTGGTGCAGACGGAATAGATTTAGTTCCTGTTAAAAAATACAAATTAAAGGAATTAAAATAAATGGAAAATAAAAATGTATTCATAGCAATAGCACTATCTATGTCTGTGTTGCTTTTTTGGTCGGCTTTTGTTGATCCACCTCAACCTGTTAATAAAGAAAGTCAAAAAGTTTCAAGTAACCAAATTGAAAATAATGTAGTTGATAATGGTATTGTTCCAAATATTGATGGAACAATCATTGAAAAAAATATTTCAAGAGCAGATTCTTTAAAAAAAACAAATAGAATTTTATTAGAAAATAAAAAAATAAAAGGATCAATTTCACTTGTTGGAGCAGCAATAGACGATCTATCTTTTAAAAATTACAAAATAGACATTAAATCAAATGATATTGTACAGTTTTTAAATCCCAAGGAAACAAAGAATGGGTATTTTGCTGAATCAGGTTGGGCGAGTATAGGAAATAAAATTAAAGTGCCAACGAGTAAAAGTATTTGGAGTGTCATAGGTAATAAAGTTTTATCTGTGAACAGTCCTGTAACTCTTGAATGGGATAATGGTTCAAATCTTTTATTTAGAAAAAAAATAGAAATAGATGACAATTATCTTTTTAAAATCACACAAGAAGTAAAAAATAATTCTTCGGAGCAAGTTAAGTTATATCCCTATGCTCAACTAACAAGAAAGAATATACCCGAAGACTTAAAAGGGTTTTATATTCTACACGAAGGTTTCATAGCTGTTTTAGATGAGGAGCTTAAAGAAGATGACTATGACGATATAGAAGAAAAAAAAATAATACGAGAGGCAGACAAAGGATGGATAGGTATAACAGACAAATATTGGATGACTGCTTTGATTCCTCAGGCCGGTGAAAAATTTAAGACTACTTTTTTATATCAGGATGCCTATAAAGCTAATTTTCTTCTAAATAATCCAAAAATTATTGAGCCATCTGCAAAAGCTAATAATGAAATTAAAATCTTTGTAGCGGCTAAAGAAGTTCAAACTATTGATGCGTATGCAGAAAAAGAAAATATAGAAAAATTAGATCTAATAATTGATTGGGGCTGGTTTTATTTTTTTACTAAGCCTCTATTTTTTGCTGTTGATTATTTGTTTAAACTAACAGGCAACTTTGGAATTGCCATCGTTCTTATTACAATAATGATTAGGTTAGTTTTCTTTCCTCTTGCTAATTATTCTTTTAAATCTATGGCAAAAATGAAGGCATTACAGCCAGAAATGGCAAGGCTTAAAGACCTTCATAAGGATGATAAAGTTAAGCTTCAACAAGCTATAATGGCATTATATAAAAAAGAACAAATTAATCCTGCCTCTGGTTGTTTACCAGTTTTGATACAAATTCCATTTTTCTTTGCAATTTATAAAATGCTTTTTATTTCGCTAGAAATGAGGCATCAGCCCTTCTTTGGCTGGATAAAAGATTTATCTGCATCAGACCCAACTACAATATTTAATCTTTTTGGCTTGCTGCCTTTTACTCCACCTAGTTTTTTAATAATAGGTATTTGGCCAATCTTAATGGGTCTGACAATGTTTGTTCAACAAAAACTAAATCCTGCACCAACTGACCCTATTCAAGCTAAGATATTTATGTTCTTTCCCTTATTCTTGACGGTAATACTAGCGTCTTTTCCGTCAGGATTGGTTGTGTATTGGACTGTTAACAACATTTTAACTATCGCCCAGCAATGGTTTATAATGAAAAGAACAACAGTTAAGACAAATTAGATGAGCTCAAGAGAAGAAGGCCTAGAAAATTTAAAAAAGTTTTGGCCAGAAAATGCGCCTAATATTTCACAAGTTCCTAAATATATAAATAAGTATAAAAAAGAAAAAATAGTCATAAAGTGTGGAGGGAAAGTTTTAATAGATCCTGATTTATTCAATAAATTTATAGAAGATGTAGCTATACTTTATAAGCTAGGACTAACTGTAATTATTGTTCACGGGGGTGGGCCTAGAATAAAGATAGAGCTTGAAAAGTTAAATATTGAGAGTCAATTTATTAAAGGTTTGAGAGTTACCAATAAACAAACTATGGAAATAGTTGAAAAAGTTTTAATAGATTTTAACTCTAAAATTATAGAAAAATTAAAAGAAAGAAAATGCAAAGCGGATGGACTAAATGTTGGCCAAAAAAATATTTTTATAGTAGAGCAGGAAAATAAAAATCTTGGCTATGTTGGAAGACCAAAAAAAATATTAAATGAAAAAATTCAATCTATTATAGATCAGCAGCAGATACCTATAATTTCTCCCATGGGTAAAGATAAAGAAGGTGAAAAATATAATATTAACGCAGATACCGCAGCAGCAGCTATAGCAAAAAGTTTAAAATCAAGAAGATTGTTGTTAATGACTGATGTATCAGGTGTTTATGATGAAAATAAAAAATTAATCAATGAAATTAATCCTGAGGAAGCAAAAGAGTTAATCGATAAAAAAATAGTTGAAGGTGGAATGATCCCTAAACTCATAAACTCAATTGACGCTATTGAAAATGGAGTTAAAGGTGTTGTTATTATTGACGGCAGAAAACTTCACTCTATTTTATATGAAATTTTTTCTGATGAGGGTGCTGGTACACTTATAAGAAAATGAAAGAATTAAAAAAAATAAAATATTGGCTTTTTGACCTTGATAATACTTTGTACTCAGGGGACACTAAAGTATTTGATCAAGTAGATAAAAAAATGACGTCTTTTATATCTGATAAGCTTAATGTAACCGTAGAAGAAGCAAAAAAAATTCAAAAAAATTATTTTCATGAATACAATACAACGCTTAATGGAATGATTAAAAATCATAAAATTGATGCTCAGGAATTTTTAGAGTTTGTTCATGATGTAGATTTAGATTTTTTAAAAGAAGATACAAAACTACAAAATGAATTGGCTAATCTTAAAGGAGAAAAGTTTATATTTACTAACGGATCTAAAGCTCATGCTGCAAATGTCACTAAAAAAATTGGTATTCAGAATCTCTTTAACGGTGTTTTTGATATAGTAGATGCTGATTTTTTACCAAAACCCTCAATCGCTCCATATAAAAAAATTGTCGAAAAATATAGAATAGATCCTCAATATTGTATATTCATTGAGGATATAGCTAGAAATTTAAAACCTGCTAATAAATTAGGAATGAAAACAGCTTGGGTTAAAAATGACGAACCTTGGGCAGCTGAATTTTCTAATGAAAATTTTATAGACTATAAAATCGATAACTTATCAGAATTTTTAAGGAGAATAAATGAACAAAAATGAATTAGAAATAATAATAAATCAAGCTTGGGATAAAAAAGAAGAAGTTAATAAACATTCAGATAAAAAAATAATTGAGGCAATTAATCAGACTATAAATGATTTAGATTCAGGGATGGTAAGAGTTGCTGAAAAGATTGATGGTAGTTGGGTTACGCATCAGTATTTAAAAAAAGCAATTATGCTAAGTTTTAGAATTTACGATATGGAAGCTTTGAGCGGACCTTATAGCAGCTGGTATGACAAATCACACTTGATAAAAGGTAAAACAGCTGGATGGACTAAAGAAGACCATGTTAAAGCCGGTTTTAGAATGGTGCCTAATTCTCCAGTAAGAAAAGGATCATTTGTTGGAAAGAATGTTGTCTTAATGCCATGTTTTATAAATATTGGAGCTTATATAGATGAGAGTACAATGATGGATACTTTTTCACGAGCAGGTAGTTGTTGTCAGATAGGTAAAAATTGTCATATCTCAGCAGGTTCTGGCGTTGGTGGAGTTTTAGAACCAGCTCAAGCACTACCAACTATTATTGAAGATAATGTTTTTCTGGGAGCGATGTCTGAAGTTGTAGAAGGAGTAATTGTAGGAAAAGGCTCTGTGATTAGTATGGGAATGTGTATTGGTCAATCAACAAAGATTGTAAACAGACAAACTGGTGATATTGTTTATGGAAAAATACCTCCCTACTCCGTAGTTGTACCTGGTTCAATGCCAGATAAGAAAAATCCTAATGCGCCATCGTTGAGCTGCGCAGTTATAATAAAACAAGTTGATGAGAAAACTAGAAGTAAAACTTCTATTAATGATTTATTGAGAGAATAATGAAAAATTTTGATGAATTGCAACTATCAAAAGACTTAATTAGGTTTCCTAGTGTTACACCACTTGATGCTGGTGCTATAAATTATTTATCAAAAAAATTAAAACAATTAGGATTTAATTGTAAGATTTTAGAATTTAAAGATAAAAAGAATCCAACTATTAAAAACCTTTATGCAAGACTAGGAAGTAAACAACCTAACTTGTGTTACGCAGGTCATACAGATGTTGTCCCTCCAGGAAACATAAAAGATTGGACTATTAATCCTTTTAAGCCAGCTGTAAAAAATAATTATTTAATAGGTAGGGGAGCAAATGACATGAAAAGTTCTATTGCTTGTTTTTTATCTGCAGTAAATATTTTTTTAAAAAATAATAGGAAAATTAATGGATCTATAAGTTTTTTAATTACAGGCGATGAAGAAGCTCAAGCAATCAATGGAACTAAAAAAGTAGTTGATTATTTGATTAAAAAAAAAGAAAAAGTTGACTTTTGTATTGTTGGGGAGCCTACAAATCCCAATAAACTAGGTGAAATGATTAAGATAGGAAGAAGAGGAAGTCTGTCATGTAATTTAGAGATTGAAGGCAGTCAGGGCCATGTTGCATATCCACATCTTTCCAAAAACCCTATAAATAGTTTGATTGATATTAGTAAAAAACTTAAGGAAAAACCTTTGGACAAAGGGAATAAACATTTTCAACCATCAAATTTAGAAGTTACAGGGATACATGTTGAAAATAAGACTCATAACGTAATACCTGCGAGAGCAAAAATGCTATTTAATATACGGTATAATAATTTTCACACTGCCATAAGTTTAAAAAAAAAAATCAATAGTATAATTAAATCAATCTGTAAAAAAGATAAAGTAAAGTTCAAAATTGAATTTCAGAATTCAGGAGACTCTTTTTTAACAAAACCTGGTGCTACAATTCAAATGATAAAGAAAATTATAAAAAAAGTTACTAAAGAAAATACAATTTTTTCTACAACAGGAGGTACATCGGACGCAAGATTTATTAAAAAAATTGCTCCATGTCTTGAATTCGGTCTAGTCAATAAAACGATGCATAAAGTTGATGAATGTGTTTCTTTATCTGACCTTAAAAAGTTAACAAAGATTTATCACAATATCTTAAGTGAATACTTTAAGTGAAACTATTCATTAATAAAAAACAAGAAAAAGAACCAAGGGTATCAATAATATTACCAAATTTTAACAGCTTTAGGACCATCGTTCCTACGGTTAATTCTGTACTTAAACAGTCTTACAAGAATTGGGAGCTCATCATTGTTGATGATGCTTCTAACGAGAAGACAAGAAAAATCTTAACTAAGTATAAAAAAATAAAAAAAATTAAAATAATTTATTTAAAAAAGAATAAAGGTGCAGGGTATTGTAGAAATATGGCTATACAAAAATCTAATTCATATTATCTAGCATTTATTGACTCTGATGACTTATGGGAAAAAAATAAACTAAGATTACAAATTCAATTTATGCAAAATAATATCTATGATTTTACCTACACTTATTACAAAACTTTTTCTAATAATACTCAAATTATCAAAAATATTAAGACACCTGAAAAATTTAATTTTGATTCATTCACCAAAAATACATCTATTGCGACTAGTACGATGATTGTTAAAAGAACTACAGCTAATAAAGTAAAATTTTCTAATACAAAAATTTGTGAAGATTATTATTATAAATGTCAAATATTAAAAAAAAATAGATACGGCTATTGCTATCCTGACTACTTAACACGCTATCAAATTAGAAAAAATTCTCTACAAAGTAATAGGTTCAGAAATTTATACTGGATGTGGAAGATAAATAAAAATTTAAATAATTTTAATATTATAAATAATTTAATTTCAATTTTATCAATATCTTTTAATTCATTAAAAAAGTACGGTTTAAGACAGTTATAAAACTAATAATTTACTCTGAATAAATACAGCCCTTTAGCTGGAGCTGGAGGTGCACAATTAATTCTTTTTTTTGAGTACATGGATTCTTTAAATTTTTTAATGTTCCATTTTCCTTCGGCAACAAACTTTAGACAGCCAACCATTGACCTTACTTGTTGTTGAAGAAATGACCTTGATTTAAACGTTATAATTATTTTACTTTCTTTTTTTACAATCGTAGCTTTATCTAGAGTTCTAATCGGAGATTCAGCACCACAAGAGGAAGATCTATAGGTTGAAAAATCTTTTTTTCCCTGTAAAAGTTTGGCAGCTTTTTTCATCAAGATAATATTTAAAAATGACTTTACATGCCAAGCTTTATTAGTATCTAGAGATAGTGGGGCAATACGATTAATAATTATATATTTATAAGTTCTATTTTTTGCGCTGTATCTTGCATGAAAGTTTTTTTCTTTTTTTTTTACTTTTAAAATAGATATTTTTTTTTTATTTAAAAAAAAATTAAGTGTATTTAAAAAAAGAAATTTATTATCTATACTTTTTTTTGTAATAAAATGAGCTGATTGAGCAAGTGCGTGGACTCCTGAGTCAGTCCTCCCAGAACCATATAATATAATTTTTTGTTTAAGTATTTTAGTTAAAGTTTTTTGAACAGTTCCTTGAATGGTTGTGCCATTTTTTTGTATTTGCCAGCCTACAAAATTTGTTCCATCATATTCAATTATAACTTGGTATATATACATTATTTAAGCTGATCACCTTGCTTAAAATTTATTCCCATTAAAAAATTTTTTAGTAGTAATTTATTTTTACCTTCTTTTTGGATTTCAATAAATTCTAAAGATTTATTGCCACAAGCAATTGTAAAATTGTTATCAACAATTTTTCCTGGCTGACCATTCTGTTCAACAATTTTCGCTTTCCATACCTTGTGTCTTACATTTTTATACATAAACCAAGCCCCTGGATTCGGATTAAGACCATTAATTTTTGCTAGTATTTCTTTTGCACTTTCATTCCAATTAATTTCTGCTTCTTTTTTTTGTATTTTTTTTGCGTATGTTGCGTATTCATGATTTTGTTCAACAAATTTTAATTTTTCACTAAAAATACTATCTAGTGCTTCTAAAATAGAGTTGGAAGCAATTTTTGATAGCTTTTTTGATAGTTTTTCTGCCGTAAATGATTCGTCAATTCCTATTTCTATTTTTTTCAATACTGGTCCTGCATCTAGCTCCTCTACAATTTTCATTATACTAATACCTGTTTTAGTATCTAAATTCATAATTGATCTTTGTATTGGAGCTGCACCACGCCACTTAGGTAGTAATGATGCGTGTATATTTATAAAGCCTTTTTTAGGTATATTTAGAATTTTTTTTGATATTAATTGTCCGTAGGCAACTACTACAACGACGTCTGGACTCAGTTTTTTAATAAAATCAAATTCTTCCTCTGTATTTAAATTTTGTGGATTTCGAACAATTAAATTTAAATTTTCTGCACACTTATGAACAGGTGAAATATTTAGTTTTTGTCCCCTATTAGATTTTTTTGGTGGCTGTGTATAAACACATAAAACCTTATAAGAGGATTTATCTATAGCTTCTAGTGTAGAAACAGCAAATTCGGGTGTTCCCATAAAAACAACTTTTTTGTGAGACATTAGTTCTATGAATTTAAACCACTATTCTTTCTAAGGATTTTTTTTGTTTTGAAAGTTTTTTTACAATAAAACTTTTTTTAAATTTTGATAAATAGTCAATAAATAAAATACCTTCTAGATGATCTATTTCATGCTGAATGCAAGTTGCCAAGAGGCCTTCTGCTTTTAGTTCTTGTTGGTTGCCATTATAGTCCAAGTAATTTATATTACAACGATCTGGTCGATCTATTTCAGCAAATTGTCCTGGTACTGACAGGCATCCCTCTTCGTATGTAGAATTATTTTTAGATTTTAAAATTATTTTTGGGTTAACAAAATATAAAGGAGTTTTTTTTTCATCTTTAGATATGTCAATTACTATAATTCTTTTTGGTACGCCTACTTGTATAGCCGCCAAGCCAATGCCCGGTGCATCATACATTGTGTCAAGCATATCATCCATTAACTTCCTAACTTCATCATCAACTTTATCAATATCATGAGATTTTTGTCTCAAAAATGGATCTGGTTCTGTTAATATTTTTCTAAGAGACATGAAGATATTATATTAGATTTCAGTTCTATCTGGTAGTAATGTAATTAGAATTTTACTTCTAAGCTTTGTTAGTCCTGCTTTTCCAAAAAGATAGTTTATAAAATAGATAGTTTGAGAGTCTAGATCACTAAGTTCGTCTTCACCAACTAATTCAACAATTCTTAATAAGGCCAGACCAACTTCTTTGTTTTTTACTAAATTTACGAGTTCTGCGGGAGGTCGGTTGTTCTTACCTACCTCTTGATAATTAATTTCTTTAGGGATGGAAAAACCATCATCTTGAAGTGCTTCTAACAAGATCACATCGTTTAAAGAGATTTGATATTTCTTATTTTTTCTTAATTTTTTATGAATTTTGATCAGTTCTTTTTCAGTATTTTTTTTAGAAATATTTTTTTCTATATAATATTTTATCACCTTAGATGTGTGGTAATTTTTATCATTATATTTAATTTTTCCTAGCTTATTTGTTTTTTCATTAATAATATTTTTAGCCACCAACATTTGATACTCCAATGGTATCTTTTCCTTGTCTAAAATTTTTAGTTCTTGGCTTAAATGAATTCTGAATATATTAGATAAACGAGCATCTTTAAATAAATCATTTAATAAAAAAAGATATTTTAGTTTTGTTTCGGTATTATCTGATAGTAGAATTTTTTGATAGACTAATGCTCTAGCCTTTGTTGGATCAAGCGTTGGGTAAACTTCGTCCGTATTCAAGAAATCATTAAAACTAAACTTAATCTTTTTATAAACATCAAGAATATATGATTTTGTTAACCTATTATTATTTGCTGCTATCTCTAGTTCTTTAATTTGTTCAGTACTTTCAAAATCATCTATTTTTATTAAATTGGCTGCAGTTAAGTATTCCCATATCTTTACGTCTGTTTTTTTGTTTGGTTTGTAATTAAAATTTGAAATAGCAATTGAGGATAAATAAAAATTTAAGAGATTACTGTCATCAATTTTTTTATCCTCTTTAGTTTTCAAACCTAAAATATAATTAATCTTATTATCAAAAAACTTATTTGATAATTTTTGCTCTCTAAGTAAATCAATTAATAGTTGCGCTTCATTTTTTTTATTTTTATTGATTAAACAAATAACTTTAAATTGATCTAGATACGAATCTTTTATATCGTTACTAATCAAAGTTATTTTCTCACAGGCTTCTTTTAAATTTGCTTTTGCAATATTCTTATCAACTAAATATTTTATAATTCTAGATTTATTTGGAAAATTTTTATTTTTATTTAGGAAAGCAGATATCATCTCATCTTTTTTATTTTTAATGAGCCAATCTATTTTATAATTAATAAATTCCTCATCTGTCATATTCTGATCTGGTTTTTTTGAGACTGTAAATAAAGTATTTTTAAATAGCTCTTCTGAAAATGAAGAAAGTTTAATTTTATTAATTCTTTCCAATGTATCTTTGACTCTTGTTCCTTCAGAATTTGACCACATATCTAAGGTAAGATTGTTTTCATTTGGATCGTATATTCCATATATAGGATTTTCATTTGTTTTTAGATTTTTTAAGCTAACCTCGATCTCTTTAGGAAGTTGAGCATTAATATCTATATTTGTTTCTACTTTTTTTATAGGATTGCTTTTTGCTTTATTAAGAACTTTTTTTTTATTGAAATTTTCTTTATTCCATAAATCCACACTGTCTTCACAATAAAGAGGCGTGAAAAAAAGAACCGAAATAAAAAATAAAATTATTTTTCTATTTAAGCTTAATAATTTCATTGGTTATATTTTGTTTAATTTCTTGATTTGGTGCCGGGAAGTTAAATTTACTAAGTAAAAATAACAGCATTAGTAAAGCCAGAATGTACAAAAAAAATATTATTATTTTTTTTTTTACTGATACTCTTCTGGTAAAGTGATTATTGTATTTAATTTGCATAATAGTTAAATGTATTTAAACTAAATAAATAAGACAAATTTGTGATAAATCAAATTATAAATTGGAAATTTAATTGAAAAAAAACCTTGCTTTAACAGGAATGATGGGTGTTGGAAAATCTACCATAGGTAAAATTTTATCAAAACGACTTTTTATGCAATTTATAGATGTGGATAAAATAATTGAAAATAAACTAAAAATGAAAATTCCTAAAATTTTTGAGAAAAAAGGCGAATCTTTTTTTAGAAAACTAGAGGAAAAAATTACACTTTTGGAGGCAAAAAAAAAAAATATTATTATATCTTTAGGGGGTGGTGCTTTTATGAACGCTAAAATTAGAAAAGATATTCTTTCAAGTAGTATTAGTTTTTGGTTAGATTTAGATTTGAATCTACTTGAGAAAAGATTGATAAAATCAAAAAAAAGACCACTTTTGGAAAATAAAAATTTAAAGAAGATTTTGTCAAAAATCAACAATGAGAGAAAGGATACTTATTCTGCAGCTGATCATAGAATTAACTGTGATAAGTTAAATGCAAATTTAGTAGCAAGTAAAATAATTAAATTTTATGCAAACAACTAGTCTTAGAGTACAAAATTCAAATTCAAACTATTCTATAATTATAGGGAAAGGTGTTTTAAAAGAAATTCCCAAAAAAATTAAAATACTTTGTCCCAATGCAAAAAAAATTGCTCTTGTTGTAGACAATAAAGTACCAAAAAAATTTAGAATTAAACTAAAAAATATTTTAAAAAAATATGATGTTTATCTTTTTGAATATTCTGTAAGTGAAAAATTTAAGTCATTTTCAAATGTAAATAAACTAGTAGAAAAGTGTCTTTTGAATAATTTTAATAGAAGTGATATCTTGATATCTTTTGGTGGAGGAATCCTTGGCGACATGGGTGCTTTCGCAGCTAGCATAATTAAAAGAGGTATAAATTTTATAAATGTTCCAACAACACTTCTTGCCCAAGTAGATTCTTCTGTTGGTGGTAAAACAGGTGTGAACTCAAAACTTGGTAAAAATTTGATTGGAACTTTTTATCAGCCAAGGCTTGTAGTTTCCGATGTAGAAATTTTAAATAGCTTACCACAAAGAGAATTAATTTGTGGTTATGCGGAGATCTTAAAACATTCTTTAATTTTAAAAAATAATTTTTTTAATTGGCTTCATAAATATTCTAATCAAATGCTAAGAAATAAAAACTTAAAGTTACTACAACAAGCAATTGTTAAAAGTTGTAAAATTAAAATTTTTTTTGTAAGTAAAGATACACATGAAAAAAATATAAGGATGGTTTTAAATTTTGGGCATACTTTTGCCCATGCTATTGAGGTACAAAACAACTACTCAAAAAAAATAAATCATGGTGAAGCTGTTATTATGGGAATGATGATGGCAACTAGATTGTCTTATTTAAAAAAAATATGTAGCTTGAAAACACTTGAGCAATTAAAAAGTATTTATAAGTTCAATGACTTAAATCATAATATAAAAAGAAAATTCAAAAAAGCTGACTATAATAAAATAGTTGAACACATGACCAATGATAAAAAAAATAACGATAAAAAAATTAATCTAATTTTATTAAAAAAAATTGGTCAAACTACTCTTCCAAATGCCTATAAATTTTCTACACAAGAACTAAAAAAAATATTTAATAAAATTATTTAATTTTTATTTCCAAAGCATGGATCTTTTTGCTCATTTCCTCATCTAAAAGCTTCATAATTTCTCTCTGCGCTTTAATTCTACTCATAGAACTTAAATATCTAGATTTAACCACAAGGCTCAAGTGATATTTTTCAGAATTAAAAAACTTATGTTTTTTATGTAATAAGCTATTGTCTGTTATAAAAATACTTTCAATCTTAATATTTTTTTTTATTTTATTCTCTACAACCTTTAAAAAATCATTCATATAATTATAATTTACTATATAACTAAATTTTTAATATGAAAATTATTTGTGATTGGGATAATTGTGATCAGACAGGTGACTATAGAGCTCCTGTAGAAAAAGATAATAGTAAGAAATATAGGCTTCTTTGCTTGGAACATATCAAAATTTTTAATAAAAAATGGAATTATTTTTCAGATATGTCGGATCAAGAAGTTGAGTTTTTTGTTAAATCAGATTTGACTTGGCATAAAGCGACAAAAAGCTTTGGCTCATCTGATAATTTTTTTAATATTCTTTGGAATAACGCTTTGGAAGATAAGCTAAATATTTTTAAATCTGAAAACTACAATGAATACAAAAGAACTCAATTAAGCAATACTGATAGAGATGCATTTGATGCAATGGAACTAAAATATGACGCTAAATGGGAAGAAATTCAAAAACAATTTAAAACTCTTGTAAAGAAATTTCATCCTGATAAAAATCAAGGAAGCAGAAAATTTGAAGATAAATTAAAAAAAATTACTTTAGCATACAGTCAACTAAAGATGACAATAGGTAAAAAAAAGTGACAAATTTAGAATCGTTAAAAAAACCAGATATTAAAATATCAGTAAAACAAACTTTTGGTATAGAAACCGAGATGGAAATTGATGCATTTTCAAAAAAAAATGAATTTGTTCCTAAGATTGATCAGGATTATAAGTTTGATAGAGATACAACTCTAGCTATTCTTTCTGGATTTGCTTTTAATAAAAGAGTTTTAATTCAAGGCTATCACGGCACAGGAAAGTCTACACACATTGAACAAGTTGCTGCTAGACTAAATTGGCCTTGTGTGAGGGTCAATCTTGACAGTCATGTTAGTAGAATAGATTTGATAGGTAAAGATGCTATTGTTTTAAAAGACGGGAAGCAAGTTACTGAATTTAAAGAAGGAGTCCTACCATGGTCTATACAAAACCCAGTGGCTTTAGTGTTTGATGAATATGACGCTGGCAGACCGGATGTTATGTTTGTTATTCAACGAGTTTTAGAAAGTGAGGGTAATTTTACATTACTTGATAAAAATAAAGTTATTTCTCAACATAACTATTTTCGAATGTTTGCAACAACTAATACAATTGGTCTCGGAGATACAACTGGACTTTACCATGGAACTCAGCAAATTAACCAGGGTCAAATGGATAGATGGAATATTGTTACGACTCTTAATTATCTTCCATTTGAAAAAGAATTGGAAATAATCTTAACAAAAAATAAAAATTACAATTCTAAAGAAGGTAAGGAAAAAATTTCTAATATGATAAAAGTTGCTGACTTAACCCGAAAAGGTTTTATTAATGGTGACATATCTACTGTTATGAGCCCAAGAACAATTCTACACTGGGCGGAAAATACTAAAATATTTAAAGATCAAGGATACGCATTTAGATTAACTTTTTTAAATAAATGCGATGAAACAGAAAAAAAAATTATTTCTGAATACTATCAGAGATGCTTTGGGGAAGACCTTCCAGAATCTTCAATAAATGTTACGATTTCCTAAATGGAAAAAAAAGCTGAGGATCTAGAAAACTTTAAAAAAGCCATTGCCTCCACGATAAAATCTATTACAGGCGAAAAAAATGTTGATGTTATTTTTGGTAGCGAAACTAAAAAAGAAAATACAAATACTGTAAAACTTCCAAATATTCAAAATACAGATAATAAAATTGACTATATAAAAGTAAGAGCTCTAGCAGACACTGAAGCTTTAAGATTAAGATGTTCAGATGAAAATATCTATAATTCTTTCGAACCTCAAGGTAATATTTCAAGGCTTTTGTATGCTGTTGCAGAAAAGATAAGATATGAGAATATTGGATCATCTTACTTTAAAGGAATAAAAAAAAATTTGAATCAATACTATAAAAATAAATCTAAACTAAAAAACGACTATAAAAATAATGATTACGAATTTGTAGATGCATTTGAAAGTTACTTGAGAAACAAAGTTTTTAAATTAGATAACCATAAAGAAACAGAGAATAAATATAAAAAATATAAAAAAAAACTAGACGCAAAGTTTAAAAATCAATTGGATTCACTAAGTGACTCAATTTTTGAACAAGAAAAATTTAATTCTTTAATTTCTACAATAATTTCTCAGATGCAAATTGATAAAAATACTGAATCTGAAAAAAATGATGATAATCAAACAAATGAGGAAAACCTAGAAAATAAAGCACACGAACAAGACGAACAAAGAACCAAAGATTCTGGAGATAAAGATATGTCTATCGATGGAGATCTTCCTGATCTGGATCAGTTGTCTTCTGAAATTGATAATAAGATTGGAAACGAGGAACAGGAAAATAACTCTCTTAACTCTCCTAAAAATAATAGAGAAAAAAGTAAACATTTTGGAGATATAAAATATAAGTTTTACACACAAGAATTTGATGAAATAATTCCTGCTGAACAATTAGAGACTGGGGAAGAACTCTTGAGATTAAGACAGACTCTTGATCAACAATTATTAAGTTTAAAGAATTTTATCTCTAAATTAGCCAACAAACTGCAAAGAAAATTATTAGCAAAACAAAATAGAGCTTGGGACTTTGATTTAGAGGAGGGTGCACTAGATACCTCAAAATTAACGAGAATTATTATTGACCCTCTCAACTCACTGTCTTTCAAAAAAGAAAAGGATATTAAATTTAAAGATACGCTAGTTACTATTTTAATTGATAATTCTGGTTCTATGAGAGGTAAGCCAATTTCAGTAGCTGCTATATGTGCTGATATACTATCAAGAACTCTTGAAAGGTGCTCTGTAAAAGTCGAAATATTAGGTTTTACCACTAAGCACTGGAAAGGTGGGCAGAGTCGAGAAAAATGGACAAATAATCAAAAACCATTATTTCCTGGAAGACTAAATGATTTAAGACATATTATTTATAAATCCGCAGATACGCCGTGGAGACAATCAAAAAATAATATGGGGCTTATGTTAAAAGAAGGCTTGTTAAAAGAAAATATCGATGGTGAAGCACTAAAATGGGCTTACAATAAAATTCTTAAAAGAAAAGAAGAACGAAAGATATTAATGGTAATATCTGACGGAGCTCCCGTCGATGATTCTACTTTATCTACAAATACTAGCGACTACCTAGAAAACAATCTAAAACAAACTGTAAAATGGATTGAAAATAATTCTTCTGTGGAATTACTTGCGATTGGCATTGGCCATGATGTGACACGATATTACAATAAAGCAATAAAAATAGCTGATGTTCAAGATCTTGGCGATGTAATGATAAATCAACTAGCTGATTTATTTAGTGAAAATAAAAAAAAAAAAGTACACTAAGCTTTATGCTTTTTTCCATCAAGGTCTTTTATTTTAAAAATTAATAATCTAAATGGTATTAACATTAGGAAAGCCATTAAAAGCTTTACAAATAAATCTCCACAAGCAAGTGTTACCCAGGGGATGCCTGTTCCTAAAAATGAAATTGAAAAAAATAAAAATGTATCAATTCCAGAACCTAAAATAGATGAAGTTATTGGAGCTACAAACCATACCTTATTTCTTAACCTCTGAAAAATTTCTATATCTATTAATTGAGCTATTAGGAACGCAGTACCTGAACCTATTGCTATTCTAATTGAAATTACATCTTGAAAATTTGTTGAGACTAATGATGTTAACAAAATTCCTATAGCAAAACCAATATATACTAATTTCCTTGCTTCTTTTTTTCCAAACCTTCTATTCGCTAAATCAGTAATTAAAAAAGTTAGAGGATAACTAAATGCTCCATATGTTAATATATTTTGTAATTGAAATTTATTTATTGGAAATTGAACTAAATAATTTGAAATGATAATTACCACTCCCATTATAATTGAGAGCGTAATAAAAAAGTTTCTATCTGACAATTGTTTTACTGACACCTAAACAAGTGTTTTGATACTAGTTTTTAATTTTTGTGCTTTCTTGGAAAGTTTTTGTTTTTTTACTGATTTTAAATAATGATCAAGACCGCCTTTAAAATCTACTGAACGCACAGCCGAGTTAGTTACTTTTAACGTAACGTTTTTTTTGAGTTTATCGCTTTTAAAGGTTACTTTCTTTAGATTGGGTAGAAACCTTCTTTTAGTCTTATTGTTAGCATGGCTAACATTATTACCCTTTAAAGGTGATACTCCTGTAAGTTCGCATCTTTTTGACATAAATAATTTTATTTAGTGATATAATTCCTGTGTTTACTATGGTCAAGTTAATATATCTAGATTGACAATTAAACAATCAAATAATATTAAATTTAATGGACTTTTACTTACCAATTGCACAAGTTCAAATTACCATTACTACAGTTATACTTCTAAGTTTTGGTATTGGTGTTTTGTCTGGAATATTTGGAATAGGAGGAGGTTTCCTAATGACACCTATTCTCATTTTTCTTGGAATACCAGCTACCTATGCCGTAGCAAATGTCGCTAATAACATTTTAGGTATATCCGTTTCTGGAGCAACGACTCATTGGTACAAAAAAACTCTAGATTATAAAATGGGATTTATGATTGTTATCGGTGGATTAGCGGGTGCCATTGTAGGTATGCAAATTTTTCAATACCTTCGAGAGATTGGAAATATTAATACGATCATAGCACTAGCTTATGTTTATTTACTAGCAATTATAGGCACACTTATTTTTGTCGAGGGAGTTAAAGAAGTAAGTGCATTAAAAAAAAAGGTTTTGATAAAAAAAAAATTACATACACATTACTGGATTCATGGTCTTCCTTTTAGAATACGATTTAGTAAATCTAAATTATATGAAAGTGCATTAACACCAATTATCTTGGGTTTTATTGTTGGGTTGTTTGCATCAATAATGGGTATTGGTGGAGCTTTTTTAATGGTACCTGCAATGATTTATTTAATTGGTATGCCAACTAAATTAATTCCTGGTACTTCATTATTTGTAACTATTTTTATCACTGGGTTTGTAGTTGTGGCACATGCAATTCAATTTAAGTCAGTAGATCTTGTTTTAGTCTCTTTTTTATTATTTGGATCAATTATAGGCTTACATGTAGGATTAAAAATATCTGAGAAATTAAACACATCTGAATATAAAGCGTTGCTAGCTATCTTGTTAATAGTAGTTGGTATTTTTATGGGGATAGAAACATTCATTTTTAACAAAGGTGTTGATGTTTTAAAAATAATACCATCACAAGAAATTAATTCTAATCTAAATCTTTTAATAGTAAATTTAGCAAAAAATTCACCTGTAATTTATGCTTTTCTATCTGTAATAATTGTTGTGTTTATAGGATTTATTTTTTCTTATATTAGAGAGCTAATCCATCACTTTAGATATTCAAAAAAAATTAAGAGTTGATACCAACAGCTTGCTGAATATTTTGTATTTTTTCTTTTTTTAAAATTTCAATTAATTCTCTTTTAATATCTTTGACTACACTAGGCCCTTTGTAAACCATTCCGGTGTAAAGTTGTATTGCTGTAGCGCCAGCTGTAATTTTATCAAAAGCACTTTTTCCACTATCAATACCTCCAACTCCAATGATAGGTATCTTTTCTCTGTTAAGTTTGTAAAAATTTTTGATAAATTTTAATGATAATTTTTGTAATGGTAGACCAGATAGTCCACCAGTTTCATTTTTGTGTGGGTCAATTAAATTATCTCGATTTTGATTTGTTGTATTCGTTAGTATCAGCCCATCAATTTTAAATTTTAATACCATTTCATTAATATTGCTAATTTCATTTTCTCCAATGTCAGGAGAAAGTTTTAAAACTACTGGACAGGTTATTTTTTGTTTTTTTTTAATGTCTGACAATTTACTCAAAAGTTCGGATAACAACTTTTTATCATGAAAATCTCTTAAACCTTCAGTATTTGGTGAAGAAATATTTACAGCTATGTAGTTAGCAAATTTATTTAATTTATCAAAACACGCTACAAAATCTAAAATTTTTTCTTTAGTGTCCTTATTCGGGCCTATATTAACTCCCAAAAATTCATCAGGTACATAATTTTTTAAGCGATCTGACACTATTTCTGTGCCATCATTGTTAAACCCCAGCCTATTTATCATTGCTCTATCATTCTCAAGTCTAAAAACTCTAGGCTTAGGGTTGCCAAATTGTCTTTTTGGTGTGATTGTTCCCACTTCAACAAAACCGAAGCCAAGTTTAAATAAAGAGTTATATACCTCAGCACTTTTGTCAAACCCAGCTGCTAATCCAATAGGGTTTTTCAATTTTTTTTTAAATAATTCTATTGAAAGCATTCCCTCGTTTTCGACTTCAAAAAAACTTTTTGGTATAAAATTAAACTTTAAGGATTTGATTGCTAAATCATGAGCAGCTTCTGGGTCTAAAGTAAAAATATAAGGTCTTAAAAATTTAAACATCTAATTTTTTTTTATTTTTTGATTTATTAGTTTAATTGTTTCATTTACGCCAAAAAAACTAATAAAAAAACCCATCCTAGGTCCGTCTTCACTGCCAAAAAGAACTTCATAAATTAATACAAACCATTCTCTAAGTTTTTTTTCATAACCGTTTTCTTTTCCAGCGGAGTATACAACTGTCTGTATATCTTCTGGTTTTGAGTCTTGTGATACTAGCTCTAATTTTTTTGCTAAATTTAAAAGAGCATTTTTTTCAATTTCATTGGGAACTTTATATTTTTTATTCGGTTCAACTTTGTCTTGAAAATAGTTAATTGCGTATTTAGTTAATTTATCAAGCACTGGATAATTTTCTGGCTTAATATCTTGGTGAAACCTTTGTATAAACTTCCATAAAATCTCTTTGTTTTCTGCGTTACTAGAACCAACTAAATTTAGAAGCATAGAAAAAGTCATAACTATTTTTTCTTTTGGAGGTTTTCCGCTGTGAACATGCCAAACAGGATTTAACAATTGTTCATTGGGCTTTTGTTTAGGAAAAGCTTCAATAAAAGAAAGGTATTCATCAACTGCTTTTGGAACCACATCAGAATAGAGTTTTTTTGCACGTGTGGGATTTTGATACATATAAAGAGATAAGCTTTCAGGAGATGCGTATCTTAGCCACTGATCTATTGAAATACCATTACCTTTTGATTTTGATATCTTTTCTCCTCTCTCGTCTAAAAACATTTCGTAAGCAAATCCATTCGGTGGTTTCTTTCCAAGTGTTCTACAAATTTTATTTGATAGAATTGCACTTTCTGTTAAATCTTTTCCGTACATTTCAAAATCAACATCAAAAGTAAACCAGCGCATAGCCCAATCAACTTTCCATTGAAGTTTACAATTACCATTCTTTATGTCTGTTTCTAATTTTTCTCCATTATTGTTAAAAATAACAGTACCGTTTTTTTTATTTATTTCTAATAATGGAATTTCTAAAACTTTTCCAGTTGTTGGACATATTGGTAAAAATGGACAGTACGTTTTTTTTCTCTCACTTCTAAGTGTTGGTAAAATAATTTCCATTATTTCATCATATTTCTCTAAAACACGCATTAACGACTCATTGAATTTTCCACTTTTGTAATGCTCTGTGGAACTTTTAAAATTAAATTTAAAATTAAATTTATTCAAAAAGTCTTTAAGCATTTCATTGTTGTGTTTTCCAAAACTATCAAATTTATTAAACGGGTCTGGAATACTTGTTAAAGGTTTTCCAATATTTTCTGTGAGAACTTTATTGTTAGGTATATTTTCTGGCACTTTTCTTAAACCGTCCATATCATCGGAGAATGCTATGAGGTCAGTATCAATTTTTTGCATATGATTAAGTGCATTGATCATCATTGTGGTTCTTGCTACTTCTCCAAAAGTACCAATATGAGGTAAGCCGCTGGGCCCATATCCTGTTTGAAAAATAATTTTATTTTTAGATTTTATTAATTCTTTTCTGTCCTTTAAAAGTTTTCTAATTTCAACAAAAGGCCAAGAAGAAGTTGATTGAATTAAATTAGTATCAAGCATAAGAGTGGTTTATTAAATTTTATAGATAAAATACAGATATAATTACAAGATAATAAGTTGAATTTTACGGGTATTTAAATAATCTATTTTCTATCATGACTTCAAATAAAACAGTTTTTTTTATAATTGGAAATCTATTAATTATTTTAGGTTTGTTTATGTTAGTGCCTTATTGGATACAGATACTTTATAATGAGGGTAGCCACAGCTTTCTATCGTCTTCATTCGTTACTATTTTAATAGGTACTCTATTTGTGCTGGCAAACCTCCAAAAAGAATATCAATTAAATCTCAAACAGACATTTTTGTTCTCCAGTTTCGCCTGGATTTCAATCGCAGGTTTCGGAGCTTTGCCTTTCGTTCTTTCCGATATTAATTTTTCAATAAGTGACTCATTTTTTGAAAGTATGTCTGGGATAACAACTACAGGCTCTACTGTTGTTACAAATTTAGACTCATCTCCAAAAAGTATTTTATTGTGGCGCGCTATTATGCAATGGCTTGGTGGGGTGGGAATAATTGTAATGGCAATAACTGTGCTTCCTCTTTTAAAAGTTGGAGGTATGCAGTTATTCAAAATCGAAAGTTCAGATAAACCAGAAAAAATTTTACCAAGAACTAGTCAGGTGGCGTTTATTATAATTACAACATATTTAGTTTTAACTTTTTTTTGTGCTTTTTTTTACAAAATTTTAGGCATGAGTCTATTTGACAGTATTGCCCATGCAATGACTACTATCGCTACTGGAGGATTTTCAACACATAACGATTCGATTGGATATTTTAATAACTCAAATATAGAAATAATTGCTACAATATTTATTATTTTGGGCAGTATACCTTTTATAGCCTATTTAAAATTTATTAAGGGAGATAGAAAAATTTTTTTCCAAGATATTCAGATTAAGGGATTAGTGTATCTTTTTATTTTATCTACTTTAATTATGTTTGTTTATTTAGTTTTTAATAACAATAATATTTTAATAGTTGAAAAAATTAGAATAGCTTCATTTAATGTGGTTTCTATCTTATCTGGTACTGGATATGTAACAAATGATTTTAGCTTATGGGGAAAATTTCCTTTAATTTTTTTTCTTTTTTTAATGTTTATTGGGGGTTGTGCTGGATCAACTGCTTGTGGGATAAAAATATTTAGATTTCAATTACTTTTTTTATTTTTAAATAACCAGATAAAAAAGTTAATTTATCCCAATAGTGTATTTATTTTAAAATATAATAAGCAAAAAATTACTGATAACTATATGAATTCAGTTATTATTTTTGTCTTTGCTTATTTGTTTATATTTATTTTAACAGCTATGTTGCTTTCTATAACGGGCCTTGACTTCTTATCTGCTATTTCTGGAGCGGCAACATCAATATCAAATGTTGGTCCTGGTCTTGGAGAAATGATTGGGCCAAATGGAAATTTTAAATCTATACCTGAAGTTTCTAAATGGGTGCTTTCATTTGGTATGTTGCTTGGAAGACTTGAGCTGTTTGCTGTTTTAATATTGTTCTTTCCTTCATTCTGGAGAAATTAAAATTAATGAATTTATCAAATTTTTTTAAACCTTATTCAGACCGCAGAATGTTAAGAATTTTATTACTTGGTATAATGAGTGGTTTTCCTTGGGTATTAATAGGAAGTGCCTTAAGTTTATGGTTAAAAGAAAATGATTTAAGCAGAGCTACAATTGGTTGGGCTGGGTTAATTTTTGGAGTATATGCAGTAAATTTTTTATGGGCTCCTTTAATCGATCGACTACAACTACCATTTTTATCTAAAAAAATCGGTCATAGAAAATCTTGGATAATTTTAATGCAATTAATTATTTTTATTTCTTTATTGCTGTGGAGCTTATTAGATCCTTCTAAAAACTTGTGGTTAGTAATTGCAGTGGGCCTAGGGATTGCTTTATCTTCTGCAACCCAGGACATAACAATTGATGCCTTAAGGATTGAGCAAATAGGAGAAGGTGAAAAAGACCTTTTATCTGCTGGAGCTGCGATGTCAGTGGTTGGGTGGTGGACTGGTTATAAAATTGGTGGCCTAGTGTCTTTAGTAAGTGCTGATATTTTGCAAAAACAAGGAGTGGAAAATTATTGGCAGATATCTTTTGTGATACTTGCAGGGATCGTTATACTTTGCAGTATAGGTTTACTTTTAATCCCAGAAAAAAATTCATCGAAGAAAATAAATTCTCAAAATAAAGCTGATCAAAAATTAATTAATAAAATTGGTGTTTCTAATTTCTTTACTAAAATGTTTGCTTGGCTTTATGGTACAATTATCAATCCTTTATTAAGTTTTTTTAAAAAAAATACACTTAGGATAGCTTTGGCAATTCTTGGTTTTATTTTCTTATTTAAAATTGGAGAGGCATTTCTTGGAAGAATGTCGTTAATATTTTATAAGGAAATTGGATTTTCAAAAACTGATATAGCTTTTTACTCTAAAGGTATTGGTTGGCTAACAACAGTTACATTTACTTTGCTGGGGGGATTATTTGCAGTTCGTATGGGTCTCATTAAAGCGATGTTTGTCTCTGGTATTCTTATGGCGTCAACTAATATTTTATTTTCTATTTTAGCTTGGGTTGGCAGTTCTGAAATTTTATTTGCCTTTACAGTTCTTGTAGATGATCTAGCAGCTGCATTTGCAACTGTTACATTTGTAGGTTTTATATCTGCACTAGTTGATAGAACTTATACTGCAACTCAATATGCCTTACTTGCTTCGATTGGTACTGCTGGCAGAACACTTTTTGCCTCTTCATCTGGTACAATGGTTGACTGGTTAAATGGAAATTGGATTATATTTTTTATTATTACTGCTTTAATGGTAATTCCATCATTAATCTGTTTATTTTTAATTAGAAAGAAACTTAATTTAAATGAATAATCTTTTCTCAAATAATTATCCTATAATTAATTTGTATAAAAAAGCGTCTACAAAATCAGAAATTATTACCCAGATGATTTATGGTGAGGGGTTTAAAATAATAAATAAATCTTCAAAATGGTTAAAAATTAAAATTAAAGAAGATAAGTATATTGGCTATATAAAAAAAAAGAAATTTTTTTCTTATATAGAACCAACGCATAAGGTTTCTGTGTTATTTGCTAAAATATATAAAAATCCTAATTTAAAAAACAGAATCAAAGATTTTCCTTATGCTTCAAAAATTAAAATAGATAAAAAAAATTCTAAATTTTCTAAATTTCAAAACAATTGGGTAGAGACAAAAAATATTAAACCTATTAAGTACAAAAATAAAAATATTTTTAAAGATATAAAAATTTTTAGAGGTGTAAAATATATATGGGGCGGAAAAACCTTTAAAGGTATTGATTGTTCAGCTCTAATACAAGTTTGTTTGAACTTTAATAATCAATTTTGCCCAAGAGACAGCGCTCAACAAGAAAAATTTTTTAAGAAAAATATCAAACTTAAAAATATAAAAAAAAATGACATTATCTATTGGAAAGGTCATGTTGCTTTAGCTTTGTCTAATAAAAAGCTTATTCACGCATACGGACCAAAGAAAAAAACTCTTACTATGAATCTATCACAAACGATTAAGCTTATAAAACAAACTGCAAATTTAAAGGTAATTTCTATAAAAAGAATTTAACGGGATAAGGTGGCTTTAGTCTCCCTCCGCCACCTCATCTATATTAATACTTGATTCGTTAAAAAAAATTAAACTCGTATTAAGTGTGTGTATAAATTGATGGCGGAGAGAAAGGGATTCGAACCCTTGATACGGTTGCCCGTATACACGCTTTCCAAGCGTGCGCCTTCAAC